>Ga0214168_1000450_pt1 | contig 16755 bp, 37 predicted proteins | sample LakMenepilimnion_FD_153002 | JGI IMG/M metagenome (GOLD analysis project Ga0214168, IMG submission 153002) | Freshwater microbial communities from Lake Mendota, WI - Practice 29OCT2010 epilimnion v4 | ecosystem: Environmental > Aquatic > Freshwater > Lake > Epilimnion/Euphotic zone | place: Lake...
AATGTTAAGGGTTGCATAGTTAACTCTATGCCACCCTTTTTCATGCGATTTTTTACCCAAAGGAGAATGAAATGATCGAGATTAAAAACATTAATGGTGATGTGATCTACACAAATAAGGGTGCCACTTTGGCTGGTGCCAATTTGAAGGGTGCCAATTTGAAGGGTGCCAATTTGGCTGGTGCCAATTTGAAGGGTGCCAATTTGGCTGGTGCAGATTTGTATCGTGCCAATTTGAAGGGTGCCAATTTGGATGGTGCCAAATTGATTCGTGCCCACTTGTATCTTGCCAATTTGGATGGTGCCAATTTGAAGGGTGCCGACTTGTATCGTGCCACCTTGCCTGATTCCAACTTGAAGGGTGCCAATTTGGATGGTGCCAACTTGACTGATACCGACTTGAGAGATGCCGACTTGAGAGATGCCAATTTGAATAATGCCAATTTAACTGGTGCCATTTTGAATGGTGCCAATTTGGATGGTGCCAATTTGGATGATGCCAAAGTAACTGGTGCAGATTTGAATGGTGCCAAAATCAAAAGGAGTGTGTAAGATGGCAAAGGATAACGAAATGTTTTGCAGGCTTGACGAAACACATTTGACCTCCGGTGGCGATTTCATCCCCAAGGGAACGCCGGTGCGGGTTTTGTATTGGAGTCCAGACACGGAAGGAGGATTGGTTACGGTTGAAGCTACAGCCCATATGTATTGTGAATGTGATGATAGTGATGATTTTCGATCATTTATTGGAACTAAAATGCTGATTGATGTTAGGCCTAATGCCTTAACTTTTAGTTCTTTTCACAAAGGAAAATGATATGCCACATTTTTTCGGATTAGGTAAAGGCAAGGTAAGTGGTAAAGAAGAAAAACGAATTCAGCGTATTGCAGAAAATCACGATGCTGAATTTGTTAATTTTCAAGAACCGAATGGTGAATTCCGTTATTGGTTTTCTTGTGATAATAAAGGAGAACCTTTTGATTCATCGACAGCCAATTCTGTTATGAAGGAAGTTGGACAAGTTAAAACAATAACCAAAAAAAGCAGTTTATGATATGGCGACAGTGTATTTCATTTTCTCTACTTCATGCTGGAGGCGATCATGAGCGGTAATTGGCATTTCACCAGTATCAAAGACCTGAAGGCCGCAATCACGGCGGCTCGTGAGCAGGCAGAGGATCAGGCAAGGCAGCAGTGGACGTTCCCCTGCTTCTTCGCCACAGGTATGAACCTCGCCACGGCTGATCACCAAGGTGGGCAATGTCGTCCGAGGGTAGCGGCAGAATGTCCGGGCTGGGGGCGGACGTGGAAGGAGGTAACTAAGTTGGTAGCGGACGTGGAAGCCAACCACCCACACGTCATGGAGGTCTACATCGAAGGCGGGTACGATGGTGCTGACTCGATTCACGCTCGTTGGGTGGACGGGGATTACCAGCCTTGTGTGGGATCTTGGAACTTAACCATTTGGAAACGGGCCTGAAAACCAGCAGGAGCAGAATAAAATTTCAATTCCACAGTGTATTTCATTTTCTCTACTTCATGCGGGAGGCGATCATGAGCGGTAATTGGCATTTCACCAGTATTTCCAAACTGAACGACTCAATCACGGCGGCTCGCAAGGAGGCAGAGGATGAGGCAAGGAAGTTTTACCCCTCCGTCAGAGACAGAGGCTATTTCCTCGCCACGGCTGATTGCCGAGGGCCATGTCGTCCGAGGGAAGAGGCAGATGATGATGTAAGCCGTTGGCGGCGGACATGGGCGGAGGTGGTTAAGTTGGTAGCGGACGTTGAAGCCAAACACCCTCACGTCATGAAGGTCTATATTTCGGGCGGTTACGATGGTGCTGGCCACCACTACCGCTGGACGAACGGGGAGTACGAGCCTTGGGTGGAATCTTGGAACGTAACCATTTGGGAACGGGCCTGAAAACCAGCAGGAGCAGTAGAGGCGGTTCTAACTTGATTCATGGACAGCATTGGCTGTCCTTAAGGCAAAACTAAGGAGTATCTAAATGTCTAACTTTGCTCACAAGTTGGCAATTGCTTTGTTGGAATCCAAATTAAATATTCTTAAGCAGAATATTGAAAACAATCCCAATGCTGATGTTGGGGACAGTCAAAATTATTCTATAGAGAAGATAGAAAGAATTGCCAATGATGGTGATTGTTATCAATTTCGAGTGTACACATGGGATGAATTATCAACTGAAGATGTTCCACCAAAGATATATTCTTTGGTGGAACTGCAAGGTTTCATATCTAGGATATGTTCATATGATTCTCAAGAGATTCATAGGATCATTGACCAGCAACCAATTGTTGAATGATTTTAACCTCAAGGAGTACGAAAGATGAATATTCATGTGTTGGCTAATGGTGCAACTGTTGTTACGACTTCAGCCCATGGTTTCAAGTTCTCTGATGGAACATCATGTGGACCACAAGACGTTCAATTCGTCTCTCAGTTCACGTTGCAGAAAAGCTATAAGGTTTCTCGCCAGATTAAGGGAATGAATCTGACCTGTTCAAAGTTCGTTGTGTCAGAAGACCAGTATAATCTATTGCAGGACATCGCATCGAAGGCAGACATCGTATTGGTATCCTTCCAGCTCCTTCAAGCCCTGCATGACACCTTCGGGGCCAATGGAGCATTTGACAATGTGGTTTGCTTTAACGCAACACCAGAAACGTGTCGTTCAGCACCGAACGACAAGATTGTCGATGTGAACAACTGGAGTGTTATTGACTAAGGAGTTTTGCCATGAAGAAGAAGATTCCTTTGGTTGAGGAGAATATTGAGTTAAAGATTGAAGTGGGCAGGAAGATTTTTAATGATCATTACATTGCAGGATTTGTTTGGCGTGTAATTGATGATAATGGAAAGGTTTATAGCAGGGGTGATGGTATTTCTTGGCAAGATTCTTTAGAAAAGGGTAGAGCTTCGTTTAAGAATAATTAGCAAGTTTGAATTACACGGTAGACATGAAAAAAATCATGTTTACCGTGTAATTTTTTTTTATTTGCTTTGTTTTTCAAATATACTGATTGATACAACAAAGGAGACAATCATGTTAAAGATGGATTCAGATTGGGCGAGAACTATTATTGGTGTATTGAATGAAGAACTGATTGAAAAGTCAGAGCCTATTCCAGAGGCATTAGTTCGTGGAATGTTTTTGCATGTTGCATTTGATGTTGCTATTGACAGCAGGCCGAAAAGTCTTGCTGAGTATATTGCAAATTATTTTGTTCATATTTTGATGGACAAGTATAATATTATTTGTACTGGTAGCAAGGTTCTTGAAGACCTACCGTTGAGAAACAGTAGGATATATGAACATTCTTATCGTACAAAAGATAATGAAGTGTTTTATGCTTACCAAATTGGTTGTGCCCCAATCAACAGTATTGAGCAGCTTACCTCAAGTATTATGGAACTGCATACTAATAGCGGTTGCATAGCATGTAAGTTTACTGGATTCATCGAAGATGATATTGAATGTCATCTTTGTCGCAATGGAGCAGCCAGACGATTAATCACTGAGAATAAGAATATAAAGTCATTCAAGAAGCATGGATGGCACAAGTTAAGTGAAGTAATTGGTAAGAATAATGCATCTATATTGTTTGATTTCAGTAAGTTTTATCATCTGTTTTTCAGTGATATGGGTTCATTTTTGAGTGAAACGATAGAGATCATAGAGGCTCATCAGAAGAATAATAAGATTGGTTCTTATTTCAAGTCAGAAATTGAACATGATATCTTTTTGATTGCCAATAAGAAATTATTGAATGAAGAGGAAGATGATGAAGAATCATTTGACTGACATCGGTGAAGTTATTCTTAGGGAAGAATTCGCCAAAAAGGTAAAGTGCAATAGTGATGGCTTTACCATATCAACAAAGAAGGGAACACTATCATCTTCGACAGAAGATGATTTGTTCTGGGAATGGATAGATTATTTGAAATCTATTTAAAAAAGTGTTATAGAATAATATCTATAATTACAATTTGGAGGCATAAAAATGAATGAGGCAGCGCACAATAGTTTATCGAGAGTGGTTCAGCATTTCGACAAGAATAGCTTTGCTATTATTTCTGCAAGTAGAGGTATTTATTCAGCAATAGAAAATAGTGAGAGAACAGAAGAGCTTAAGGAAAAGGTTCGTGCTGCTGGCTATGGTTTCGTAAAGATGAGAGGTAAATACATAGAAGGATTTGGAACTGACACAGAAAAGAAGTCAGTTGAAGAAGATGTTTTATTTATAGCAAGTCGTCCTATGGCCGTTATATTGGATGACATGACTGAAAAGGAAAAAGATAAAGCCAAACAAATTAACAATTCAAGGAATGGAGAATTCAAGAATGATATGCTCAATTTTGGTAATGAATTCGACCAAGAATCTATTTTGTTTAAGCCATATGGAGAAAGAAAGGCTTATTTGATAGGTGCAATTGATCATGATGAGAATGGAGTTAAGGTTTGGCCCGGAAAGGGTAACGAAGTCGTAGCAGGTGATTCTGGAGAACTAAAACCAATGCAAGGAGGTATGTTCTCAACCATTATGTGGAAAAATAAAAAACACTTTAAGTTTGAATCAGTCGAAAATTCAAAATCATTTTTTGGATCTTGGTCTGATTTCTTACATAAAAAAATGATTTTAGAAAATAAGTCAACAAGATAATTATAAAGAAATAGTTTTAATGTAAGGGGCGTAGAGTATTCTACGCCCCTTTTACATTGCTTCTTCAATTATTTGTTTCTAATTGTGACTGATTATAAACAATATTGTGACTGATTGTAAACAATTATGAGGTACAGAAGACATGAGAATACTGAATGAGGTTGGATCACTGCACAGCAGTGACGGTAAATTAATTATTTTTACAAAAGACACAATAAATGAAATATGCAAAAGCCTGAATATTACTTATGCAGAATTGGCTGATAGATTTAAGGGAATTGAAGTTGATTTGCATGGCAAAGATGTTACTGTAGGTGTCGATGAAGCAGTTGCTATTCATAAAGATGGCACTACTTATATGACACCAATTATCGGAATCGAAATCGATAAGTTCCAAAGATTCCTAGAAAATAATGAAATGACCTTATTAGAATATTACAGGAAACATAGACTTTACAAGGAAGAACTCAACTCAAATGACCCAAACTATAATAGAATTATCTCTGAATATCAAAATATGATCATGAAAAAAGACCCAAGATGGAACCCAGAATTGGATATAGCACTCAATATCATTTGATAAGGAGTTTAATTCATGGAAGAATTTGTTTCTAATACGATTGAGTTGATGAAAACAGGATGTGTGTTTAGTTATATGACTGAATTTGATGAGAGAAGGAATGATCCTGCTGGAATTCTGGCCGATCTGATGCATTATTGTGACCTTTATATGTATGATTTTGATCAACTTGTACATGATGCAGACTTTTGGGGTAAAGATGAAAACAGTTATGAGAATTCACCAGTCAATATAATATCTGACTTAATTGAATGGTGTGAACAAAAGGAATTAGACTTTTACGAAGAAATCAATAAGGCACAAATTATTATGGAATTAGATCAAGAAAAATTGGATTTATATAAGGTTCTTCAACTCTGATCACATATACTATGTATGTGACTGAGAACACCAACCAGTCTCTCGACCTCGTAGCTCAGTTGGTAGAGCAACGCACTTTTAATGCGTGGGTCTTGGGTTCAAATCCCAACGAGGTCAATGTCCAATGCTCGTTGCCTGTTGTTCATTTTCTTAAAACTGTGTCCCATAGGACACCACAGGAGTATATCTCATGGTTAAAGAACCTAAAGAACCTAAAGAACCTAAAGAACCTAAAGAACAGCAAAAAAATAATCTGAATAATGTGATATGTGAAAGCCTGCATAATAAATTGGGGTTCCCTTCACATTACGTCTACACAAAAGCAATTAACGTCTATGACAATAGATGGCGAATTAATGTCTATAGCAAAATATTGTCAGATACACCAAGCCTCATCAACCGTGTCTTCATCATCTCAAGCTACTTCCTACAAGTAGATAATAAAGGAAAAATAATTAACGAAATATCCAAATCTTGGTAAACAACCACAAAATATATAACAACAACCACAAAAGATATAAGGACTTAAGTCCTTATATCTTTTTTATTTCTACGTTGATCGTGAAGTACAAGACTTGAAAATTTCTTAAAGTCTTGTACTTTAAAATCAACCTAATTCAATGATTACTGCTTTACTTATAACTTCGTACAGGCTTGTACGATTAGATGTTGTGGTGGACAACAAGAGGGCAAACAGTGAAGATCGAATGGCAGTTTGAAATAGCCAAGACAATTGGATTCTTTGGTCTTGGCTACTGGTCTTGGCAAGCTTATCACAATTGGCTTTTTACTTTGTTCTGCTGTCTAATGGGTTCCGCAATTGTTTCGATAGCCTATAGGCTATCAGAAAGGAATGAAAATGTACGAGATTAGCTTCTCAAATGGAGACAAACCAGCATTTTACACGAACTATGAAGAAGCATGTGGAGTTCTACAAGAAATTTACGGAGAAGACATCGTAATTGGTCACGATGGCGACCTAGAAAATGGAGGAGATAGAACACTAGTCTGGGAAAATGAAAAAGATTCGGAAAATGACGATGGTAAGAATGCTATAGCATCTATAAGCAAAGTATAATCTAATAAATTCTATAACGGGGCTATCTGATTAAATCATCAGATAGCCCCGTTTTTTTGTTATAACTTCGTTCGTGCTTCAACGATTAGAGGTTAGTGATCATTTAACCAACAGAAGGAGTCAGAAATGCTTGCAAATCAAGATGTGCGCCAGCGTGTCGATGCTGGTAAGAAACAAGAATGCCTGATAATTCAAGCCCTAAACAGGGCTGGAATGAATCTGTCCAACCCAACCAACTCTGAAGACCTTCTTGAGAAGGTTGACGCTTGGGGCCAACATAATGGCCAAAGAATGGGCATCCAGATTAAATTCAGGGAAACAGGCAAAGATTTGTTGTTTGAAGTCTTTGATACTTTCTTTGGTTTTAACAACCCAAAGAACAAGATAGGCAGAGATATGAAGGGAACTGCCTCCCACTACGCTGTAAAGTTCGACAAAAACATAGTTCTTGTCGAAAAGAAACAGGCCGAAGAAGTAATTCAAGAAATGCTCGACGAGGCCCGATGCAATGGATGGTCTGAAAGGAATCAATCTAGCCAGACCTTGTATTACGAGTCAAACAATCATGAGCTTCAACTTAAACTTCAAAACGACCCAGCAGACGGGCGTAAAAAGATTGTTGCCTACATTCCTAAAGAATTCTTCAGTAACTGCAAATCATATGCAGCATAAGGAGTTATATCAATGGAATTTGATAGTAATCAAGAGATAGCAAACGCATACGGATTGCCGTATATGTTTCAAGAAGCTGAAGACTATGTAATGGAGGAACCTGACGTTTCGCTTAAGCGGATCGTTGGGATGAATAAAGTGGTATCTAGGTGGATAGAACGCCATCGACGCATACCAAGCAGTAACCCTAATGCCCAACCAGAAGAAAGGAAGATGGGTATATGGTTAAAGGTACTGATGTTCTATTCAGACGTTATGGTAGACCCAACAGATGAAAACAAGAAAGAACGGGAGGAAAACGAAACATGCCATAAGTCATGTCAATTCACTATAAGATCAGGGTGCTATCCAGATTCAAAAGATGAAGAATTTAACTGAGTCCCAACCAAGGAGAATAAGATGAACAATCGTGATCGATACTATGAATTCGTTGTACGAAGGCCTTTTGGAACAGTTGAGAATATATTCAAAAAGGATTCAACCTTCAAAGCAATTGTTCGACCTCTGGTTAAAGACCTGAAAGAATACTTCGCTATCCAGCCAGAAGGCGAAACTGATTTCACAGTCATCCCTTGTGTCAATATCAAGTTCAAAGAAGAAGAAGCCGAAGTGAATGACATCTGATTAAAGGAGAATCATATGCCAAAGATAACAGTTTGGTTCGACGATATATCGCAAGATAAAGGATTTATCGTCGATATAGTGGAAAAAGACAACTGCATTACACTAAACGTCTTCAATGACATGATCGATGCCATAAATTGGGCAAAACAATATGCCAATAAACGTAATATAAAATTTGAAGACCTTACGCAGTCTTGGTAATTTGGTAAAGAATTATCAGAAAATACTTTGCCCTGATAATGCTTTTGAGAAAACCATGATCGTTGTAAGAAAATCAGTAGGAAAAACAGTATAATCAAGGATGTAGACGACAAGCATATTGTCGTCTACATCCCCCAAAGGAATAAGTGTCATGGAAAGATACTTCATAATGCTAATGATAGTCTTCACGTTTATCCTTTTTTTTAAGGATACGATGAAAGCATCTTCTTACCTGAATAACAATTAGGAGCAAAGCCATGAGAAGCATGATGCTTTTGGCCTTGTTCACAACAGGTTGTGCGAGTTGCTGCAAGAGAGTGGAGATAATTGAGGTTTATGTACCAGAAAGACTCCCACATATCATCAAGCAACTCCCAGATCCTGATCTGTATGATGAGCAGAACAAGCCATATCACTTTACTCCTCCCATCATCCTCGAACCATTCAGACCAACAATCCAATCTCCTGAACCATTGCCATTCAGGAATACAACACCAATCGAACCAGCACCAAGATCAACCATGAACACCGAACAGAAAGATCGGTTCACGGTTACATCAAAAAAGGTTGAGACTATTCTCAAAGTATGTCTCACAGAGAACGGACCTAACTACGGTCCACCAAATATATATTGTGAAATAAACTGGAAGTGGTAATATAACACAATATAAAAACATAAAATATCCTGCCAATATGGCAGGATATTTTTTTACTTATAACTTCGTGCGCTTCCTAGCGATTAGTAATTGTACCAAGGAGGTTGAAATGAATAACTTGAATGTGCGAATGAAGGCCCATGTGACATTCATTTGGAACAACAACGAAACCCTAACCCTTGCTGCTGATGAAACAGCAAGGGATAAGGTCATGGAATTGAAAATAAAGATTGATGCTTGGGGACAACCAAGAATCATGACGGGTGTATCATGCAGCGTCGAATCAAGAAACACTTCAAGAAACACTTAAGGAGCAATTCAATGCAACCAGTCATTTTTCTACAAGGCGACGAAGCATATGATATCATCGATCTTGACGATAAAGATCGTGATATCATGATCAAAACCTTGATGGAGTACCTACCAGATGTACTACCAGAACCCGAAAATATAAAACCCGAAAACCTAAACTATAGAATTGTCTTCACTCATAGTGAAGGTGATAGAAAGTATACAATTGGATACACGACAGGCGATGGTGGATGTGTTGGTGTCTATTTGGCAAAATAAATTGCCTATAACATCGTTCAGCCGTGAACGATAAGAAAGTGTAAGGGTTTTGATCCAACCAACAGGAGAGAAAGATGCCTATATTCGTGACAATGACCGACAAATTTATGTCGGGATGGGGTGAAGCGGAAGGAAAAATAAACAAGTACGTTATTGAGTGTTCTTGCCATCAAGAGGCCCAAATCTGCGCTAAAAACGCTCGCTTAAGAAGCGAGATGAAATATGTCAACATCGTTTCAAAGAAGCCTTACTACAATCAAGAAAGGTATCTGGTTTCACTTAAAAAGTTTTCAGAACTTGGTTCTATATGGACACAAGACCCAGACAACAAAGGAGATTGATATGAACCGCTCAGAATTCATACATATATCCGAAATAATAGATGCTTTAAATAAGCATAAAATTGTTTTAAAGTCAATACTGTACGATTTGGACTTTTCAGAAAAATATTATGATGCCTTAAGAAACGAAATGGATCGTATGATAGCGAGAAGAGAGTACACGATAGAAGATTGACAAACACCACTTAAGGAGATTGATATGAAAGAGTACTACGAGTTTGAAACTACGCCTTCTGAAGAACCTTGTCAGCAACTTGGTCCAAAGTACGACCAAGACCTAGCAAGAAAGGAAGCAAGGCGAACTATTGATCAGATCGTTCGCCAATTTGGTGAACCACCAGAAGGATCAAGGTTCAGCATAACAAGCAGTCCACACGAATTCGGAAGCTACTATAGCATCCGATTCAAGTATGACGACAATAATGAAGAACACTATAAGTATCTAACCAATGTAGACGAAAACTGGCCCAAAGAATATGATAATCAAGAATGCTCAACAACGTAGAGTATTCAAAAAGCCTCGTAGAATATTCCACAAGACATGTGGATTATTCTACGAGGCTTTTTTTTATCTTAACATATCATTATGCTAGTAGTAATTGTAATTAACCACAAGGAGTAATTAAGATGATCTGGACACCATTCCATCTGGTTGAATCGTGTGACTTCGATATAACACCAAGAAAAGAACCTATACATGATAAACTTGGTCCAAATTATGACCTAAATGCTGCCATGGCAGATGCAAGACGCACACTCGATCAAATCCTGAGAGTCTCCGGTCAACCTCCAGAAGGATCGCTCCTTCGTATCGATGAGACCCTTCGTATCGATGAGACATTGGAACCACATATTTTAATATGTCTTACAATAAGATTTACATTTAACAAAGAATCAAAAGAACACTCAGATTATCTAGTCAAAATTTTTGATAACTTTCCTGAAAAATACGATTCATAGTATTCAACAAGCCTCGTAGAGTATTCCACAAGACATGTGGAGTATTCTACGAGGCTTTTTTTTTATAAACAGATATAACAATAATTAAGAAAACACACATGAATTGCCTATAACTTCGTACTGGACTCTACGATAAGAAAGTGTGGCGAGAACGATTGTTGTTTCAAGGAGTCTGAAAGTGAACATCATTTCTAAAGAGTTCGTTGTTGCTGGCAAGTCAACCTTCACGCTGGCACTGCCAGAAGCTTACGCAACAGAGAACGGCCTAAAGCCGCACTACACATTCAAAGTGCGGTTTAAAGAAGGCCAGAATGGATTCAATGACACGTTCTTCGTGTCACTGCTCACTGGCCCAGACAACAACAGCAGTTACACTTATCTGGGCATACTAAACCCAGATAACGGGCAGATCAGGACTACTGCAAAGTCCTGCCTGAATGGCGAAAGCCTTCAGGTGAAACTAATCAACCGTGCTTTGAAACTGGTCTGGGAAAACAATACCCAGCCCCTGATCGATAAGGGCTTCGCTCTCCACCATGAGGGCAAATGTGGTCGATGTGGAAGGAAGTTAACGGTTCCTCTCTCGATTGAGACTGGAATCGGGCCAGAGTGTGCCAGTAGAATGGCTGCGTGATCAGCCAATCCCCCTTGCCAAACAAAGGCAAGGGGGATTTTTTTATGTCAAAATTAATTTGATATACTAAGATACCTCTTCAACAACACCTGATAAATGAATTTCTTTTGGTACAGGTTTCCATACAACAAGTTTATTAGCCATGAATGGTTTACCTCCAGCTTTTCTGTTTACTGCGATTGTTATATGCTTTTTACTATTGACGCTTGGCACTTCTGTTTGCACACCAACTGCCATAACCTTGTCATCGACAGCAACAGAATTAACAAACAAGTCAACTTCTTGGCCAAGATATTCTTGTGCAGGACCACTGCTTGATGAACCAATGTTTATTGTCATGTGATGACATATTAATTCCCAATCAGGTGGCAAAGGGAATTCATTTATCAATTGTGACCTGCTGTTCTCGTCCAACACAATCGCTGTATACATTTTAAATAAACCTCAGTAATATATAAATAAAATTTAATTGCTAAACCAACAACCTTCATGATAGCATTGAACCAGCATAAGGCAAAACAGGAGAAAAACTCATGTTCAAAGTTCTAGACTGCCAATATAATCGTGATCACCATCCAAACATAGTTGGATATATACTAGAACTCAAAGAAATACCAATAGACTGCATAGTAATGTACAACTCAGGATACAAAAAACTCGTAGAATACTCAACAAGCATGTAGAATACTCCACAAGACCGTAGAATACTCAACAAGCATGTAGAATACTCAACAAGCATGTAGAATACTCCACAAGACCGTAGAATACTCCACAAGCATATATGATATTACACAAAAACATATGAAGCTAAACAAATATATCAAAATATAAAAGTCTATATCACAATATAATGTGTTGTTGAAGTACAAGACTTCAATAATTTTTCAAGTCTTGTACTTTACGATTAACTCTTAAAGTCTTGTACTTTACGAACATCCTAATCCAGCATAGAATGATTTGCTTATAACTTCGTTCGTCTTCGTGCGATTAGAAGGTGTACCTATAACCAACAGGAGTGTTAACATGCCATCCTTTGTGCGTGAGTATGACGAAGTGAAACTTGAAAACAACCTTTACGGCGTGAAGGTTGAAGGCGAGTACTGGGTATCCAGTTTCGAGCGTCAGCAGGGCGACTATGAGTCGTCCTGCTTCGGAGAGGTAGACATTGAGGTAGAAGGCCAAATCGTTGAGATCATCGATCTCAACGACGAAGAACGCAAAATTGAGGGACAGGAATTCCTGTCCCTCACAGAAAAACTAAAACATCTAATTGATATCGAAGACGACCAAATCAACTGGGAAAAACTGGAAGGATGATGTGAAACAAAAAGATAGCAGGACTAAACATCCTGCTATCTTTTTTTATTTTAAGGTTCTCATTATAGTACAAGACTTGAAGAATTCTTTTATTCCTCTGCTTCACAAATAACCTGCTTATAAATTACTTATAAGTTCGTTCATCCTTGTGCGATAGGCAAGTGTGGCAATTACTATTGACTGAAAGGTGAAAACCATGAACGCAGCAAACGAAAATAGCATCATCGACTTATCCAAAAACAGCAGTATCCGAGAAAGAATCCGAGAACAAGAAGAAATAAACAGGAAAGACAATGAGAAGAGACGGCAAACGGAACGGATCATCGTCCGTGCCATTTTGACCAAAGCAAAGAGGGAGGGCTATGCCATAGCCCTCGATAACGGGGAGGAGATCATAAAGCTGTCTCCCCTAAAAACTGTGAAGGCAATGATTGAAGAATGCTTCAGCGTCGATGACGAAGCATTGCTGTTAGAAAAAGACGGCAAAAAAGGTTGGGTTCGACTTGTGTACGGAAACACAGGTTTTGATGTCATATGTGATTACTCACCGAGACTCGATGACTTCCTAGACACAATTCTAGAGAAGTCTCTGTATCACGAAAGGAAATACTTTAATGACTGATGTTAGACAGGAAGTAAAGTGGGAAGTACAAGGTGTTATATTCTGGACAAGATATAACATCTTGATAGATTGGGATCAAGATACCGCTGAGACATTTCCAAAATGGCTCAGAAGCAATCTAGAGTCCATTAACGTGGACTGCTCATATCTAGATGTGTGAACAAACACATATTGATATAGCATACTATCTTCTGTGTAGTATGCTATATCAATATTTTTTTTGTTTTATTTTTCTGTGTAGTACAAGACTTTAAAAATTCTTCAAGTCTTGTACTATAAAATAAATTTTAAAGTCTTGTACTATAAAAACAACTCTTCAAGTCTTGTACTATAAGTACATCCTAAATAAGTAAAACAAAATAAAACTTATAACCTCGGTCGGCCTTGTGCGATAGGTAAGTGTAGGGAGGACGACCCTACACGACCGAAGTTCAAATAATTGCTTATAACTTCGGTCGGCCCTGTACGATAGGTAAGTGTAAGGGGGCGATTGATCCACCTTACTTCATTGGAGTCTGCGCCATGTTGACCAAGAAAACGATTCTTGTTTCCCTCACTGGTGGCCGCAAGGCCACCGTAAAAGCCCTTTCAAAGGGCGATCTTTGGGATGTGCTCCGTACCCACGGGTACGAGCCACGGGAAATCAAGGGATATAAAGTTTTATCCCACGAAATTGTGGATTCGTGGACCAAGCCTTCGGCTTGGTTCCACATAGCAGAATAAAACAAAAAGATAGCAGGACTAAACATCCTGCTATCTTTTTTTATTTTAAGGTTTTCATTATAGTACAAGACTTGAAGAATTCTTCAAGTCTTGTACTATAGGTACATCCTAAACAAGTAAAACAAAATAAAACTTATAGCTTCGGTCGTCCCTGTACGATAGGTAACTGTAGGGAGGACGATTGATCCCCCCTACTTCATTGGAGTTTGCGTTATGAAGACTGCCTTCCTTGCCAAGGACCTTCACAATCTCCCTGATATCCAGATGGCACTTTCTGATGCCCTGAAAAGTGGCCACGATGAGCTATGGCTCACGGGCCACTTTCAGTGGCTCTTTGAGGACCACCCCAGCAGCCAGTGGGTCGGGCGATCTGGCCCAACTTTTAGTGTCAAATTTAATTTAGCCACGAATTCGTGGCTAACTGGTGATGGTAAACGCATCATCAGGACCGCATCAGCTACCACTCAGGCGGTGGCTGAGTTGATCCAGATGTCTGCTATAAAAAATGATAGCAGAATTGTCATACCCATCAGCTTCAGTGTTGGCGACACTGAAGATTATAGCGAAGGCGATGATGATTAAACATAAGAGATAGCAGGATGTAACATCCTGCTATCTTTTTTTATTTTAAGGTTTTCATTATAGTACAAGACTTGAAGAATTCTTCAAGTCTTGTACTATAAGCACATCACAAACAAGTAAAACAAAATAAAACTTATAGCTTCGGTCGGCCTTGTACGATAGGTAAGTGTAGGGGGGGCGAGTGATCCACCCTACTTAATTGGAGTTTGCGCTATGGCAAATGTTAGTGCCCTCATCCGCATGGGGGCCGATAAGGCTCTCGTGTCATCCGTCATGGGACGTGAGTCCCGATGCGTGACGGGGTCAATTAAAGGGTCACCCGTGCGGGTGATCCTGCGTTTTGGTCAGGCCACACATATAATGGGCAGCGATGCCTGTTTATGTGATGCGGTCAAGGCCGCAATTGGCAACCCAAGAACGGAAATCAGGCTAGTGGCCTGATTCCCTTAGATAGCAGGATGTTACATCCTGCTATCTTTTTTTATTTTAAGGTTTTCATTATAGTACAAGACTTGAAGAATTATTCAAGTCTTGTACTATACAAAAATTCTTCAAGTCTTGTACTATAAAAACAATTCTTCAAGTCTTGTACTATAGGTACATCCTAAATAAGTAAAACAAAATAAAACTTATAACTTCGGTCGGCCCTGTACGATAGGTAAGTGTAAGGGGGACGAGTGATCCACCTTACAACACAGGAGGCTGCGACAATGGCTGATTCAGATTGGTCCGTGCGGGACGAAAAGTCACTCCAACTGGAGGCTAAGGCCCTCCTGCTAGAGCAGGAGGCCCTCTGGAAGTACGGGGGAAACCCCAAAAACTTCCCGCAGGACGTGCGGGAAGCCATCAACGCAGCATGGGCTGCGTACGAGGCCTCCCTGTAAATTGTGATAGAGTGAGATAGAGGGAGATATCTCCCTCTATCTTCTTTTTAACTTTGATATCACAAGATATTTAAATATATCTTGTGATATCTTTTTTTATTTTAAGGTTCTTATTATAGTACAAGACTTGAAAAATTCTTCAAGTCTTGTACTATAAGCACATCCTAAATAAGTAAAACAAAATAAAACTTATAGCTTCGGTCGGCCTTGTACGATAGGTAAGTGTAGGGGGGACGAGTGATCCCTCCACTTAACAGGAGATGCGACATGAAAAATTTCATCAATCTTACCCCACACACCATTAACCTGACCAATGGGGCCGCTTATGCGGCCTCTGGTCAGGTCGCAAGGGTGTCAAGCACCCACACACCATTCGATGCGGATGGTGTGGCGAGCATTCAATGGGGGGAGGTGACAGGCCTCCCCGCCCCACAAGATGGGGTGATCTACATTGTCAGTGCCTTGGTAGCGCAAGCTGCCAAGAGATCGGATGTAGTATCTCCTGCAACTGGGCACCCCGCATGTGTGCGGGAAAATGGACAGATACAATCTGTCCCCGGATTCGTCCGTTCATAAAAAGCAACTAGATAGCAGGACATTATGTCCTGCTATCTTTTTTTATACCTGTTATTCTTCAAGTCTTGTACTATAAGTACATCCTAAATAAGTAAAACAAAATAAAACTTATAGCTTCGTTCGGCTCACTACGATAGGTAAATGTAGGGGGGACAAGTGATCCCCCCTACTTCAATGGAGGATGCGAAAATGATTGCTATCATTATGTTGATCGGTATAGGTTGGTACTCTGGCTGGCGTATAATAAAGGAAGATTGGTCATGGCAATCTATATCTAGCACCGTTGATATCAATGAACGGTACTGATAAGAAAATATCAGTACCAATTACTTATAACCTCGGTCGTCGCTGTACGATAGGTAACTGTAGGGGGGACGAGTGATCCCCCCTACTTAAAAGGAGTATGCGCTATGAACATTAATGATTGGCTTCTGATTCTGACGGTAGTGCTTTCAGTTGGCGTCTCAATCGAGACTCTTGGTATCTGGTGGCACGGTAACTAACTATAAGGAAGGAGCTATCATGAAGATCAATGTTGATATTGAAACAGTAATGTCTGCTATCGAAGATGGCGACATGATAGGATTCTGTATAGCTTGTGGGGAGGAAGCATCTGGTTGCGAGCCAGATGCTCGCAAGTATACCTGTGAGTCATGCGGAGCTAAGAAAGTGTACGGTGCGGAAGAGATA
>Ga0214168_1000451_pt1 | contig 16747 bp, 34 predicted proteins | sample LakMenepilimnion_FD_153002 | JGI IMG/M metagenome (GOLD analysis project Ga0214168, IMG submission 153002) | Freshwater microbial communities from Lake Mendota, WI - Practice 29OCT2010 epilimnion v4 | ecosystem: Environmental > Aquatic > Freshwater > Lake > Epilimnion/Euphotic zone | place: Lake...
GAATGGAAGGTGAATATTGGACTTATGGGCTTGATTTCGTACGCAAGATTGACTTTTGAGGTATAACATGGGCAATTATCCAGACGTTGACGAACCAAACGAAGATTATGAAGATGAACCATATGATTATGATGACTCCATGGATGGGGAATTTGATTCAGCAATGACCTCAGTGGGGTGGGGTGAGGATGAATCATATAATCATTGGGCAGAGGAATTTTAAGCACTGAGTTCTCCATGGGCAGGGTGTTCCACTCCAGGGAAACGACTACACCACCCTGCCCACTTTACTTCCTGCTTGAATGTAGTATCCTATAGTTGTAGTCAAAACCAACAGGAGATCATCATGAAACTGTTCAAAGTCAATGCCAACTCAGAGTATACCTTCGTCAAAGAAGTGTTTTCCTTTGTGGGAGCAACCAATGCGGTATATGCTGATGACTTCAAAGGCTTCTGGCTCCTGGAAGCTGGAGACAAGAAATTTGTCTTCACCGCAGCAGTAGAGGATGAGTGGTTGGAAGTTCATCGGGACACTTTACTTCCGCGTCCATTCAGGTAGAATAAACCTATCAAAGCAACTAACAGGAGAACAAAAATGACCTCGATGTCTTATTGCATGATGGAGAACTCTTCTCTCGAAATGGCGCAGGTTGTAAACTACATGATCGAAGCAGACTCCTGGGAGGATATGGATTTCAATCAGTACGAAGAATCAGCAAAGTCTCATCTGTATGATCTGTGTAAGAAGTTTATCAAGCACTATGATCGCTTGGAAGAAAACGTCGAAGAGTTTGAATTGGAGACTTGACTTCCGTCCTCGTCCAGGTATAATAACTCTGTAGTCAACAAACAACTGGAGAAACGAACATGATGCAAGCAGGAACTTATTACATCGGCGATCTAGCATACGTGATGCACCCTGAGTGGGAAGAATTCTGTTCAATCACTATCGACGGACATGATTGCCTGGATGGAGAATTCAATCTCTCTGATGGTCGCCGATTCGCTACCTACGGAACTGCATACGGTGACGGATCTTATCAATCCAGCACCAATGATACGCTATACGTTGACGCTGGACTAATCGGTTGCATTCGCATCGAGGATATCAGCGAAGATCTTACCGAAGACCAGATCCGTGATCTTGGTATGATCCACAATTTTGAGAAGGCATTCCACACCTCTGGCGGTCGCGGAGAAGCAAACTGGGATGGTGTGATCAAGTTTGGCGAAGTATCTGTAGAGACCGATCCCTATGTGGAAGAAGAGGAAGACGAATATGATTACGAAGACGATTATGACTATGATGGTCCAGCATAACTGAGTTCACGGCAACGGCGAATGCTCTCCAGGCAGAGGACTCGTTCCTCGTTCGACTACACTCTTCGCCGTTGCCACTTTACTTCCTGCTTGAATGTAGTATCCTATAACTGTAGTCAATCAACGAGGGAAGAGTTCCCTCTCAACTGGAGAAATCAAATGACCTACCGTGAATTGCTTGAGAACTTGAAGAATCTTTCTGAAAATCAACTGGATATGGATGTATCCGTGCGCGATGTTCAAACTGATGAACATTTTTCTGGGTCATCATTCGTGATGACAGACGAAACTGATGTTCTTGATGAAAACCATCCTGTAATCAATTTTGTATAATCTGGAGAAATATCATGTCTTGGATTCTTGCTGTAGTTCTTGTGGGTCAACCTTCGATGGGTGCTGAGTTCGCAACCGAACAGGAATGCGTTCGCGAGATGCGACTGACCATCCGTGCCATGGAGAAGGAAGGAGAGAAGATTGAGTCTGTCTCCTGCACGCCAGGCATCGTCATCTCTGTTATAGACGAGGAAGAATAATGAACTATCGCGAACAAATTGTTAAGGCGGTCGAGAATGATAGGTTGGACCCAAAGATAATGTTCTATGAATTGATCGCTGCAATATCAAAGAAGGATTTGAAAGAGATGGTCGAAGAGAATGATGTTGTTCTGGATATACTGATGGAGTTTGAGGAAGAATGAAATGCATCGCTGACATTTGACTTCCTTCTTCACTCAGGTATAATAACTCTGTAGTCAACAATAACTGGAGAAACGAAATGTCTTGGATCCTTGCCGTTGTATTCCTGAATGGTGAAATTCTTGCAAATGACTTCAAAACCGAAGCAGAATGCACTCGCGAAATGCGACTGACCATCCGTGCAATGGAAGCAGAAGGTGAGAAGTTCACTGAAGTAACCTGCACTCCTGGTATCGTCATCTCTGCCATAGATGATGAGGATGAAGAATGATTTACCCTGCCGAAGCATAATGGATGTTCTGGAGATTGTCAACAAGGAAGAAAGGAATGCGACTGCTGATAGAGGCTTTACTTCCTATCAGATTGTAGTATCCTATAGTTGTAGTCACTAACTGGAGAAACGAAATGAACGTATACGAAATGCTTGATACTCTCTCTGGTCTCGCTTTGGAAAAGTCCAAACAAAGAATGGGTGAACACAATTATGCATATGCCTTTGGAATGGTTGTTGCTGAACTCCAGACAGACCTTGACGAAATGGGGCTGACCAAGAAACAAATGAAAGTCCTTCATGATCGTATCGCCAAACTCCAATTACATGTAAACCAGGGGAGCAAATGATGGCATATTACAGCAATGATTTCTATACTAAAACCAATCCAAACTTTCAGGAGTTCATTACACAATTAGAGAATTTGTCGCGCAAGTTTGGTGTGGTAGTATACGGACACTTTGATCTTACAGACAACCCTGATGAGTTCAAGAATGTCGTGTATGACAGAGACATTAGTTCTAGCGATATCTGCGCAAGAGGTTACTGGAGCGAATAAATGCGATACACAAACGAAATTGTATACTTTTCATTTCTCTTAACAGTAACTGCATTTCTTTTCTTCGTATTACAATGAAATACATTCTACTTCTAATCTCAATGGGAGCTTACTCTTATGTCTCAACGCAAGATTTCAATGACCAATCCCGTAGCAAAGAATATGAGCAAGTTCAATCAATCGAAAGTGTATCGCGATAAGAAAAAGGATTATCAACGGAAGGGGAAGTATTCTTACTCCACCTCTCTTGTTCAAGAATCTTACAAGTTTCCAGATATATGAAAATCTTAGAATGGGTGGCAACTCTGGTGACAATCATAGGAGCATTCCTCACTGCATTTGATTATCACCCATTCAACCTCATATTCCTTAACCTTGGCAGTGTATTGTGGTTAACCTGGGCGATCCTGGATCATAAACTGTCTATTGCTCTAGTCAATGGGGTCATGCTCCTCATCTACATAGCAGGAATGATTCGCCCTTTACTTCCTACTCTCCTGTAGTATCCTATAGTTGTAGTCAAAACCAACTGGAGAACGAAAATGAACAAACAAGAAGTTCGTGAGTCCTTGTCTCAATCGCTTGAACAATTCCTTGCTGCTGGTGGTACAATCACCACTCTTCCAACAAAGAAAGTCAGAACCAAGAACACTGTGTCTTGTCGTTATCGTCGAGGAGTTGGCTCCAAGTCTGAGCAATTCAAGGGTGCTGAACCACAACCTCTTCATTCCTGGTGCGTTTGGTCTCCCGATAGATTGAACAACGTCAACTATCGTCCAATGTACTTCAGCAAGAAGCACTAATAAAGGAGAACAATCATGGCTATCATCACTGTACACTTCGCTCCACTCTCAATGCGTCGCACTCTCTGCACCTCAGAGGCAGTAGAGAAGTTGGTCCAAGACACCTTTGGAGAATATACCTCACATGAACCATTCTACTCTCCATTGATTGGAGAGGAAGCAGCAGAGGATGTATTCGACCTATCAAACAATCCGTCGCGAGAATTTGATCGCAAATTCGTCTTCAAAGACGCTCGCACAGTCAATGTTGGAGACGTCGTTGAGGTAGACTACATGGGTGTACCATCATTCTTCCTTTGTAAAGGAATTGGTTGGGCGAAGTTGGACTTTACTTCCTGAAGAGTTGCGGTATCCTATAGTTGTAGTCAAAACCAACTGGAGAACATCATGCAAGAACTTACTGTAGAATGGAACCTCACTTGGTACGAACTCGCCGAGATGGCGTGGTGGGAACAGAATCCCACCGCAACTCAGCAGGACTTTGAGAGGGAGTTCTACACTTCATAAAGTTCCTGCTTTACTTCCTTCCAGATTGTAGTATCCTATAGTTGTAGTCAAAACCAACTGGAGAACAACTATGACCAAACAAGCCCTCAAAAGGCTCCTCAATAGCAACCTCGAAGTTAAGTTGTACAACGGTTGCTTCAACGTAGTCACTGCTAAAGCGGAATTCTCCCGTTACTCTTGGGAACTCCGAGTCGAAGTGACCAATCAAGCACTTGCCTGGCAGTGTGGTGATAAGAGCGAAGTATCTCTTTGGTTGTGGCAAGGCAGCAGCGGCGTTCGAGTTGATCTTCCCGCAGAACTCAATGAACTTGTTGAGCAAATGAAGAAGGCTGGTCAAATGACTGATGAAGCTGCTCTCGAGCTATCTCGAAGCAACGCCAGACTCTTTGAAGAAGCAATGACCGAACTTGGTATGCGCTAATTTACTTCCTGACGAATTGCGGTATCCTATAGTTGTAGCCAAAACCAACTGGAGATCCTCATGAAACTTCCCAAAGTCGCCGAAAACAAAAAGTACGATATTGGTCAATTAATCAAGATTCTGTTACAAATCCACAAGGACTGTTATATTGATATAAAAGATATTGAAGTTGAGTATTTTGATTCTTGGGATTTTTATAAAGTCTCTGTGTTTCGTTGGTCCAAGTGCAGTCATGGTTGCGGCACAAAGAACTTTCGGGATGGTCTTTGGGAAAAACACAAGACTGATATTGCGGAATTGTTTGATATGAAAACGGAACCAAGTGTAAGTTGGAGGTGGAAACGCGATTACTGTTATACTGATCAAGAGATTGAAACGGAAGAAAATGGAAGTATTCCTGGAATGACTTTCTTTATTCAATGCGAGTAAAATAGTCTTGTGGTTAGAAAAAACGCGGAGACTGAAATGTTAGACGAAACTTATATAGAAGCAATCAAAATCATTAGCAAACCGGACTTCTCAGTCCATATAGATCATAACAAGGACATAGGAGAATTGTTGTGGGCAATCGTCGCAGATAACACTGATGAATTTAGCCTTCACGCATTCCCAACCAAGGAGGAAGCTCTCGCATTCTGCGAAGAATGTGGTTGGAAGATTACCAGTGTGTCTCAGGATCGCACCCATTACTATCAGGAATGGTTTTTTGGAAAATGAAAAAGCCGCTGACTTTACTTCCTTCCAGATTGTAGTATCCTAGAGTTGTAGTCAAAACCAACTGGAGAATGAAAATGACTTATGAAGTATATACTTGGAAGCTATCAGCGGATAAGGATCCGGTATTAGTAGAACGGAAGAAGTTTACTAAATTTTTTGATGCTTGTGATTATCGGGAGTTGATGGAAGAAAAAGGGTATGAATGTCATTTGTTCGATGATGACGTCATTGAAAAATCTATATAAGAAGTAAATATTATGAAAGTCTACGCTGTCTTCTACGTTGAATACATTGAGGCCATAATGGAGTGGTCCGATCACCTTGAGAAACTTGAGAAAGTTTTTGATTCTGAAACAAAGGCAAAAGAGTATGTGGAACGCAAAGGTGGTGACTACATAATGAAAGAAATCACTGTAGAATAGAAGAACAAAAATGAAAGTCTTCATCGTAACAAAACAAGGATATGAAGAAACATTACTCCTTGGAGTATTTGCAACAAAAGAATTAGCACAAGAACATATTGATTGGTGCTGCGAAGTATTTGATCACAAATCCCACTATGATATCGTTGAAGAAACTGTAATAGGAATATAATGAAACATATATGAACCTCATCGACTTCGAGAATACATTCGACTCTGGTCTACTCGATGAAGAGTACATGGACTACATAATGGAACATGCAGACCCCACAGTGTACCCAATACACAATGGCGACTCACTCCTATCGGCGTTTGAAGCCATGTACCTGTACAATGAATTCAAACAATACAAACTATCACAATGATGTACCTTCTACTCCAAGAAATAACCAAATGGGACTTTCCAAGTAACATATACGTCGTAACCGAAAACAAACAACGCTGCGTTGGTTACTTCAAAAATGGATACGATATACCAGATATGTTCAAAAAACCAGTGTCGTTTGATACCAGATATAGAACGTTCAAAACTCTAGGGAAAATAGAAGGGTAATGGCTGAATGATGTATGTTGTTAGATGGTAATGCACCCCCCCACCCCCTTTCGTAGATTGCTTAGCAAATTTCTCCAAAGAGATCTTCTTGTGCGGGTTCCCATATGCCAACTAGCTGCGAGATAGATTAACGAAGATATTTGAGTTGCGAGATAGATTAACGAAGATATTTGGACACCCCCCTTTTTACAGTGATTGAAAATTATTCATCAATCGCAAAAATTTTTTCGCGAGGAGAAATACACGAAAAACCTTTGATTTTTCTATCGGAAGTCAAAGACTTCCTATTGCGAAAAGGGTTGATACATTTTAGAGATTTCTTTGAGAATCTTTTGGAGAATCTTTTGGAGAATCTTTTGGAGAATCTTTTGGAGAATCTTTTGGAGAATCTTTTAGAGATTTCTTTGAGAATCTTTTGGAGAATCTTTTGGAATAGGTTTATATGCGAGAGCCGAGAACCGCGAGATCTTAAAGAGAAAAAGAATTAAAAATATTTTAAGAAAATCAGAAAATTGGTATAAATTTTATATAAATAGGGTTATGAATAAATTACTCACATCATTTATACCCAGTTTAGTGTCATTAGAATGGCATATGGATTATTGCGCGAAAAATATTGATCGCAATCAATCCAGGGAAAGAGGGTTTTTTGATTAGTTTGTAGTTTAACAAAAGAATTCAAAAAACCCGGAATCGAAAGAAACCGGGTTTTTTATTGGGGGTGAAAAACTTCCTATTGGGAAAGGCTTTACTTTCCTAGACTATGAGGTAGAATATCTTATAGTTCGCTCTTTAACAAAAAGGATAAATTGATTCGGGATCGTCTAATTGGTAGGACACCAGCCTTTGAAGTTGTGAATCATGGTTCGAGTCCATGTCCCGAAACCAAACAATGGTGAGCATAGTGTTAGCGGAAGCACCCCTCTCTGTGAAAGAGGAAGCACGGGGTCAGAACCCGTTGCTCACCCCAAAGCATCTGTGACAGTGATGGTTCATGTACCGGACTGAAAATCCGAGGATGTTGGTTCGATTCCAACCGGATGCACCAATTTAGGTCTAACCGAAAGGCGACCTTTGATACAAAACCTTGTTGGCATTATGCCTAAGCAATAACAAGTGTCCTAAAACGATCGGCGAGCGTTCACTGTATCAAGAATTATTGCTTCAAAAGTTTTATTTTTATAAATAAAAGTAGAATACAATGGAGCGAATATTATGAAAATATGTCCGAGATGTAATACCTCACATAACAAAAGAGGATTTTATTGTTCTAGATCTTGCGGAAATGTGAGAGTTAGAACTGAAGAAGATAAAAAAAGAATTTCAAATAAATTAAAAGAATATTACAAAACCGAAGAAGGTTTAGTGAGAAAGGAAAAAATATCTTCTGATATGAAGATTATAATGTCTGAACAAGAAAGAAAAAATCTTCAGTCAGAAAAAATAAAAGATTCTTTTACCGAAGAAAGGAAAAAAGAATATTCTGAAAGGATGAAAAATAATAAACCTTCTGAAGAAACAAAAGCAAAACTTTCAATTGCGGCAAAAAGAAATCAGTTGGGAGGGCATACTTCCAAAAGAAAAATCTTTTATAAGAAAAAAGATGGAACAGAAGTATATCTTCAATCTAGTTATGAAATATTATTGGCAGAAATTTTAGATAAATTAGATATTGAATGGTCGCGACCCAATCCATTATTTTGGATAGATGACAATAAAGTAGATCATAGATATTATCCTGATTTTAAGGTTAATGACTTGTATTTTGATACAAAAAACGATTATCTTATAGAAAAAGATAAAGTAAAAATACAAAAAGTTATTGAACAAAATAACATAAAATTGATAGTATTATCGAAAAAAGATATTACTGAAGAATATATTAGGCAGTTGGTGTGAGAGGTTAGCCATCATCCTTACAAGATGAATTATGAAAGTTCGAGTCTTTCACTGCCTACCAAATAAATGCCCTTGTGGTGAAATTGAATATCACAATTCCCTACGAAGGAATAGTTGAGAGTTTGAGTCTTTCCAAGGGAACCAATTAAAGGAGAAATGTATTGTTATGAATAAACAGTATGAAGATTTTCTGATACATAATGAAAAATCTCTTATGTTAGAGAAATTAAAAGAAAATTTCATAGAAGAATATTCTTATGAGTTTTTGCTGGAAGAAAAAGATCAAACCTTCTATTACATTTTGGGTTTTGGAGAATGTATAGAAAGATTTAATAATATTAATATTGATAATAGAGAATTGAAAAGGATTGAAGGAAATTTATTTAGCGTTAAATATACATTTAAATTGATTGGACACCAAAAGGGCGAAAAAAATTCTCAATATGGAACTTGTTGGGTTTGGTGTGAAAAAGAAGGTAATAAAAAAATAAAGAAAGAATTATTACAAGAATACTTGAATAAAGGTTGGGAAAAGAAATATATTCCAGGATATAACAAATAGAAGATAATATCAGATGGTTCTGATACCTGCTTGGAAAGCAGTGTGATCCGAAAGGGTTGCAGTTCAATTCTGCTGTCTTCTGCCACTTTACTTTTTAGAAAAGTGTAGTAAGATATAAAAATAGTCAATGGAAAGTGAACCAGTCGGGGTGCTGGGACTACCTGCTAAGTAGATCGTACCTGCCAAGGTATTTGGATCGAGACCAACGCTTTCCGCCATGCCCTCGTGATGGAATCTGGTATACATACCAGTTTTAGAAACTGGGTTTTGGGAGTTCGACTCTCCCCGAGGGCACCAATTTATTATAGTAGAAATGGTAGAACACGTTCTTGGTAAGAATGAGGCGCAGGATCGTAACCTGCTAGGAGCTCCAATTTGGATAGTTGCCTGAGTGGTCTAAGGGGTCCGTCTGCAAAACGGATAATTGCTCATCGGTTCGAATCCGATACTATCCTCCAAGTTTTTCGCGGAAATAAAATGCTTTACTTTCGCCAAGAGTTAGGTATAATAACTCTATAGTTTGAAATCTGAAGAAGAAAGCGCATCCGATAGACCTTGAAGGATTGCGTATAAGCAGTGGGTGGGGTCAATTAATACCACCTTGATCGTGGTTCTCGTAAGAGATAGGAAATTTCCTCTGGCGACGGTCCTCAAAAAAGTGCTTTACTTTTTGTATTAAGTAGGTATAATTGTTCTATAGTTTGGAACTGCTCTTTAAAAAGTTGAAAAATAATGGTTGCGTGGTGGAACTGGTATACACAAGTGCCTTAAGAGCATTTGCCTTCGGGATTGAGAGTTCGAGTCTCTCCGCAACTACCAATTTTAATGCACCGTTCGTCTAGTGGTTTAGGATTCCAGATTTTCACTCTGGGGAGAAGGTTTCGAATACCTTACGGTGTACCAAATTAGCGGGTTAGTTCAGTGGTAGAATGCCAGTCTCATAAGCTGGAGGTCGTTGGTTCGAATCCTTCACCCGCTACCAAACATAATGATAGGAAATATCATTTGACTGATGGAAAGACATCTAGGTGTTGCCCCGAAATTGGTAAACAATGTGTTGAACCGAGCATTGCTCCTACTTGTATAAGTATCGGTTCAATTATATAAAAACACACTGCTTGCCCGACCGAAAAAGTCGAGGTAAACTATAAGAGAAACGGGTTCGAATCCTGGGGACTGGTAGTGTGTTTCTGTATAATTTATAAGATAGGATATTCAACGGGACCGTAACTCCCGGTTATCTGACAATAGCGAGTATCTTGTGTCAGCAAGTTTAGGATTGAATTTTCTATCTTATAAAAAGTTTTGGGTTCCTTTCCTTCCAGCGGATTGTAAATCCGTCGTCTAAAAAACGGAGGGGTAGTATTAGGACAGGGTGTGCAAGTCGCCGGGAACCCACCAAGTTTACGGGTCTGTAGTTTAATAGAAAAACACGCCGCTCATAACGGTTGAGAGTCCCAGTGCGAATCATGGGCAGACCCACCATAAAATAAATTGTTAAGAAATTTTAATGTTTAAACCAACATACCTTTATATAAAAACACACAATAAAACAGGATTAAAATATTTTGGTAAAACAATATCAAAAGATCCTCATAAATATCAAGGTTCTGGTACTCGTTGGAAAAATCATATAAAAACGCACGGATATGATGTATCTACAGAAATTGTTGGTTATTTTATAGACGAAGAAGAATGTAGGCAAAAAGCAATAGAATTTGGTAAAGAAAATAATATCGTAGAATCTGCTGAGTGGGCTAATTTAAAAGAAGAATCTTTAGAAGGTGGTTGGGATCATATAACAAATAATAAAGAAAAATATAGACAACAAAATCTAGAAAATGGGATAAAAACAAAAGAATTAAAAATAGGAATTTTTTCTTTATCTTACGAAGAACATTGCGAGAATTTAAAAATTGCCAGAGAAAAACAAAAAGAAATTTTTGGAGCGAATTCTGTATTTTCTATTCTCAATACACAGAAAGAATTTATTGAAAAGAAGAAAGAAATATTTAAGAAAATAGAACACCAACAAGGTTCAAGAAATAGTCAGTTTGGAACAATGTGGATCTATAACGAAGAATTAAAACAAAACAAAAAGATATTGAAAAGCGATCTAATTCCAGAAGGTTGGTCTAAAGGTAGAAAAATGAATTTTAAATAAAGTTTATGTCGCTATAGCTCAGTTGGACAGAGCATTCGCCTTCTAAGCGAATGGTCGGGGGTTCGAGTCCCTCTAGCGATGCCAATTTAATGGGATACAAGCTTTAAGGTGAAGCAACGAGCTTTTAACTCGTAGAACACGGATCGTTACCGTGGTGTCCTACCAAATGTGTTGCAACTAATGTCGGTAACGCCCTTCCTCCGACTTAAAATGACTGATAAGTATGTTAAATAATTACCTCGACGCAATGAGGTGGATGGTTGACCAATGCTTAAAGGTAATAGGGCACCAAATTTGCTTCTATAATTCAAAGGTAGAATACCGAACTGATAATTCGGAAACGATGGATCGATACCATCTAGGAGCACCAAATAAAAATCGCCCCGAAGGGCGATGGGTATTAGAAGAAGTCTGGATATAAACCGTTGATACAAATTAAGTATCTTGGATTATTTCCCCAATCTGGAATTGTGTTGTTTTTTGGACGTAAATCTGGGAGCTTAAAGTTATGAATACCGTCTCCCCCATAAACAGATCCGATAATAGAATATAATGCTTGATGATCGTTTATTGATAATGTTTGACCTTCGCAAAACATAAAATTGTTTGGGCAACGATAACCAGCGAACATTTTAATAACGCCAATAAATTCTTCCATAGTAACCTCAATGTTAAAAAAATGTATTTAGGCGATATAGTTTAGTGATAGAACAAGAGATTCATATCCTCTGAGCAGAAGTTTGATTCTTCTTATCGCCACCAAAGAGTTATGGTTCCATAGTGTAGTGGTCTGCACGATGCCCTGTCAAGGCATAAGTCCGGGATCGTTCCCCGGTGGAACCGCCAATTTAGTTTAATATATAATAAATGCCTCTATAGTTTAACGGGAAAAACAAGGGATTTGTAACCCCTAGTTGTCGGGTCAGTTCCGACTGGAGGCTCCATTTTAAAAACTGTTAATTTATAAATACTTTATTTCGAGTATTGGATTAACAGTATGAATTATAGAAAAATATACGACAACATTATTGAAAATAGGTTAAAAACTCCGTTTGATGGATATACCGAAAAACATCATATAATTCCAAAAAGTATTGGTGGTAGTGATTTAAAAGAAAATTTAGTTTGTTTGAGTGCTAGAGAACATTTTGTTTGTCATTATCTCTTAACAAAGATGTTCCAACCAAAAACTAAAGAATTTTATTCGATGATTAAAGCGTTTTTAATAATGAGCGCAAACAGCGAATATCAAGATAGGTATTTTAATTCTAGATTATATGAAAGTTGTAGAACAAAATTTTCGCAAGCACAATCCTTTTACCAAAAAGGAAATAAAAATTCCCAATATGGGACTATGTGGATTGTTAATTTAGATTTAAGGTTAAATAAAAAGATAAAAAAAGAACAAGAAATACCAGAAGGATGGATAAAAGGATATGTAACAAATTTTGATGCGTATCTTGAAAAAATCAAGAAGGTAAAACGGGTCAAGAAAATAAAAAAAGAGAAAAAAGAAAAAGAGTTTTTTGATTATGTTGACTATTATACGAGATTATATAAAATATATAATGAATATGGTTTTGAATATTTGGTAGAAAATACAGGGTATGATAAATCCAAACAAAATTTTGTTATGAGGTGTGCTAAATATGTAAAAGATTTTGTTCCGCAGAATGGAAAACCTAGAGGAACAAATAAAAAAATTTAATTCCCACGTACTCTAATGGTAAGAGGTTTGACTGTTAATCAAATGTAATCGGTAAAACCGTATGCGTGTTCGAGTCGCGCCGTGGGAGCCAAATATGGGGAATGGGACTGCTAGTGGTGGTCGCCTCGCTTGCACCGAGGATAACAGATCGGTTAGAATCCGATATTCTCCACCAATTTATCTCCGAGTAGCTCAATTTGGTAGAGCATTCCGTTTGGGGCGGAAAGGTTGCACGTTCAATTCGTGTCTCGGAGACCAATTTACTTTATAATAAGATACACTATGGACAAAGAAAAAGCGCAACAAATTCTAAATCTGGTAGAAAGAGCACTTAGTGAAGTAAGAAATGCTGCCTATAAAGAAAAATTTATCCTTGGTACTAAAAGAAAAGATATACTTTATTCGCAAGTATTAAATTTGTTAATTGAAAAGAAAAGAAGAACAGAAGGGTTTTTAGAACAATATAAAGAATAATATCTCACTAAGATAATGGTAGTCGTCGGGTCTCCAAAACCTTGAAGTCGGGGTTCGAATCCTCGGTGGGATGCCAATTTATAATAGAGGAAAAACAATGTAGGTGAATTATGAAACATACCATAAACATAAAAGAAGTTCAAACGTATATAGAATCGTTAAGTCCCCAAACTAAAATTTATATTGGTGGCGATTCTGAACGATTCAAAATTAATGGTGTATGGTATGCGGATTATGCGACTGTAATTGTAGTCCATATTGATGGTAAACACGGTTGTAAAGTGTTTGGCGAAATCACCAGAGAAAGAGATTTCGACCAAAAGAAAGCAAAACCAAGAATGCGATTAATGACAGAAGTATACAAAATTGCAGAACTATATCTTAAATTGAAAGATGTACTTGAAGATAGAGATGTTGAAGTTCATATAGACATAAATCCAGATGAACATTATGGTTCTTCTTGTGTTATATCTGAAGCAGTAGGTTATATTCGGGGTATGTGTAACGTTGTTCCCCTGGTTAAACCAAACGCCTGGGCAGCATCAACTTGTGCTGACAGATTAAAGAGTTTAAAAGTAGCATGATATATCTAGTAGAAGGATATAATAAATCAGATTATATTACTGATATTGTTAATTGGGAACCTTTACGTTATTTTGAAACTTTACAGCAATCTTTTCTGTATATGGATAATATGAAAGAAAGAAATTATGAAACTAGAGTCCGGTTGACTGATTCTCCTATTGAAGAGATAACTCAACCGGGCGAACACTGGGAAATTTTCTTTGGAGTGTGACTTTACTTTTTAGGTTGATTGGGTTACGATATCTTTCGTAAAGTAAACAACATTGAGAATATTATGAAATCTGTTTTTATCTTGGGCGTTGTTTTGGTTTCTTTTTCTGTTAATGCGGAAAGATATATTGAATATCACGAAAACCCTAATGCCCTCTTTGACGCTACAAAGAACTTTACTAATATGTCAAACATTACTTGGCGTACTGTAAAAAATGTAACCAAAGCGTGTAACGAAGAAAAGAAAAAACGTGGTAAAAAGCCATACGGATACGTTGTAGAAGCATGCGCGTTTTGGGATAAAACTTTGGGGTTTGATACTTGTCTTGTAATAACAGAAAAGAAAACTTCAATGGCTACAATTGGGCATGAGGTTATGCACTGTTTTTCTGGGGCTTGGCATGAAGACTTTAAATAAAAGTTTCTAATAAGAATAGAAAAAGTTAAACAAATTATAGTTTGTATTTGTTTAGTGATGTTGGTTGTGTTTATTATCTAAGGAGAATATATTATGTCTGGAACTGTTATTAAGCGATGTGGTTGTAAGGGTAATCCTTCTCATGCTTCTGATTTTCAAGATGCCAAGTATGGTCAAGGAAATCGCGTTATGTCTCTAGATCAAAAGAAATCTGAGGCAACATGTTCTGTATGTGGAAAGACTGTGAAGTTGTAATCATGCTAAAATATGAACCCTATATAGTAGCAACAGGATTTCTAATAATTGTTTTTATTATGATGTTCTTTTAATATATGCGGGTATAGTTTAATGGTAAAACCCCTGCCTTCCAAGCAGATGTTGTCAGTTCGATTCTGATTACCCGCTCCAAATAATATAATGGCGATATTTAACGATATCGCCATTTTTTATGCTCGTTGGAAAATTCATTTTTTATAAATACCTATATAATAAAAGAACTCAAAGAAGTTCAAAAGAATTTGGAGTAATCCAAATCGTTGGTAGTCGTAACTACAAATCTTGAAGCCCGAAGTTGGTTTTGAGTATAAAAAGAAAACCACAATAACAATAATAGCAATAAAACCTTTATACAGGTTGAAGTTGCAGGAGAAAATCAAATGGCAGATGTAGTATATTCTACAGATCCTTTAATGGGTCTTTATCAAGATCATTCAGACATTCGTAGAGAAGCAGCAAATTATGCGTCTGATATTCGCAGAGAAGGTGCTGAACACACTAATGAAATCGTAAAAGAAACTATTAAATCCGAAGCACATATCCTTCAAGATGCTGGTAAAAACACCAATGAAATCGTTCGCGAAGGATTAAAAGAATCTTTCAATATCCGCGGCGACGTTAAAGATTCTCGTCACGATATCAATAGTCGCATTAACGAAGCAACATCAGATTTGTCTCGTCAAGTTGATGCAATCGACGATACATTTACTAAGCAAGCGTCTGATTACTTTATTGCCAATCAACAGTATGCATTCAATGCTGCTCGCGATCTTGCGTCAATAAAAGCAACCTCAGATATGGCTTTCATGAAACTAGGTCAGGACATTCAAACTCAGGGTGCTCTTGGACAAGCTGCTTCTGCTCTTGAAAGTGCTAAAGTCGCTGCTGCTATTGCTCTTGGACAATCACAACTTTCTAAAGAAATCTTTGCAGATGGTCAAAAGACACGCGACCTAGTTAATGATCTAAAGTATCATGATTTAAATCGTGCGTTAATTGAAAGAAATAGTGAACTTGTTGAAGAACGCGAAGGTCGTCGTCATTGGAGACATCACGCTGATCAGAATCAGTGGGCTGGACAGTTTGCGGCACTTCAGAGTCAAATGCAGAATTTCAATAGCCAACTATCTGAAACTCGTCAGGGTATGGTGAATTTCGGCACTATGGCTGGAGTTGGACAAACCTCCACAAGCAATAACGTTAAGTGAAATCTTGAGAAAGAACCAAGGCACGCCCCCAAGTGTGCCTTGGTATTACTTCAACAATATTGTGGAGGAATAATTATGAATGGATTAGAAAGAAGGCTTGTGGAATTAAACGAAGCTTTGCTTAATTTGTCAGAAGGCAAGAAAATTGACGATAGAATAATACAACAAGCAAGACAATCGTTAGCTGGATCATTGAATATCGATACTGGTGATGGAAATGATGTTGTCATCATTAACAATCCAGAAGAAGATTGTGACGAGTGCCCTCCCGGACCACCAGGACCGCCTGGAGAAAAAGGAGATCCCGGCGAACAAGGCGAAGTTGGACCACCAGGACCGCCTGGAGAAAAAGGAGATCCCGGCGAACAAGGCGAAGTTGGACCACCAGGACCACCAGGACCACCAGGACCACCAGGACCAAAAGGGGCAAAGGGAGATAAAGGCGAAAAGGGCGACAAAGGAGATCCAGGCGAATGTAATTGTTGCAAAGAAATCTTAGTTAGTAGTAATTATGCAGCAACTTCTAATGATTACTATATCGGCGTCAATAGCAACAAACCCGTTACCATAACTTTACCAGAAGATCCAGAAGATTGTATGCAACTTATTATTAAGGCAGAAATGGGTCCACCTCTTGGTAATAGAAAAGTTACAATAACTACATCAGACGAATCAACGATAGATGGTAAAGATGAATATATTATAGAAGTTCCATATGGATTTCTAAGAGTAATATCACGTGGTGGAGAATGGTACATAATTTAACCATTGACACACAAAAAACTAAGTTCACAAGAATAATAACAAAAAACGAGGAACAATTTATGGCATATATTAACGTAAAATTACAAGAAAATGTAACCAATTCAGGATGTAATTCTTACTGTACTACAGTAGTTACTAATAATTACAGTGCTTCCGATATGGACAACTACATTGGAGTAGTTTCTGAAGAACCTGTAATCATAATTCTCC
>Ga0214168_1000458_pt1 | contig 16698 bp, 20 predicted proteins | sample LakMenepilimnion_FD_153002 | JGI IMG/M metagenome (GOLD analysis project Ga0214168, IMG submission 153002) | Freshwater microbial communities from Lake Mendota, WI - Practice 29OCT2010 epilimnion v4 | ecosystem: Environmental > Aquatic > Freshwater > Lake > Epilimnion/Euphotic zone | place: Lake...
AAGATAGGGATAAAATTCATAAAATCAACTTATAGGTTTATTATTTAAAATACAAGTTGAAGGTAATGTTGAGCCCAATTCACTTTTAGCGTATTTATACGCTACAATTACTCCTTTATCTGATACTATTCAAAGGGATTGAAACATTATTGTGTTGAAGAAATAAATTAAAAACTAGCGCTATTGCAGTAAATATTATAATTAAAAGCAAGCATACCTTTCCGCTTCTAATTAAAGTGGTTTTAAAATTTTCTTGGTTAAATAAGAAAACAAAAACGTTTATTAAAAATAATGGTATTGTTAAAAATAAGATGATAAATAAAAATTCTTGCGTCGCTAGGTTTGGCATAGATATTATTTTCTTGAATAGATAGTTACTGTAGCATTTGAAAATTCGTTGGTATTGATTCTTATATAAAATGTAATAGTTGAACTCCATCCAATTGTTAATCCACCTAATTGAATACCAAATACAGTTAAACCAGTAATAGCATAAGTAGAAATATAAGTTTGTGGATTAAATGAAATCATTGAAGATTGAAATGGTTGCCAGCTAAAGAGATTTATTCCTGAAAAATATAATGAAGGAGTTCCGATGATGCTTCCGTTATTCCCAATATTAAAAGATAGATTCAAATTTGAAAAATAGCTTGTGTTGCCATTAACCATAGGGGAAAAGCTATATCTATAAAGTCCAGGCTGCCTTGGTCTATCTATGTAAACATTAGAATTTAAAGTACTTGACTTTATTATACCTTCATTACTAGGTGAATCAATTAGAATAGCAGTTAATAAAGTGCTGTCGGTATTTAATACATCAAAAGCAGATTTAAATTCCAGTAAGCTGAGTAATTTAACAGTATCGTTATTTAATTTAAAGGTATGACTTGATAAATTAATCGAATTTGATAAAACTTTTATCTCCCCAATTTGACCGACTATTTTTTTAATTTCTGAAATGACATTAGGATCTATATTTTTTTCAGTAATTAATTTATCTTTTGTACAGCCTAGCATGTTTATTAAAAATACAAAAGCCGTAATAAATACTTTAATTCCTAGTTTAAAATTGATGTGTTTCATAATTTATTTTTTATTGAAACCAAATAACAATTATTTATAAACACGATAAGGATGTATTAATCCCAGTCGTAAAAGGTATAATTGTACCTATTAAAATTATAATCAAGGCTAGGCAACAAAAAACCCACTCGGTTGAGTGGGTTGAAATATTATATTGAAGTAATTAAAATCCTAATTGCAAATGTGATGGGTAATACTACCCAGGCATGCGAGAAATGTATTTCTCGATTTCTTTGATTTGATCAATCACTTGTTTGGTAGTGGGTTTGCAAGCTTTTGCTTTGCGGAAATAATCTTTAGCAGCACGAAACTCGCGCTTATTCATAAAAATTTGACACATGCTTAAAAATGCAACAGCTTCACTTTCTTTATCAGGAATACCAGCACGAATAGCAGCACGGATATAAGATTCCCCTTGCTTAATATCTCCTTTTTGCATCGCCATCATCCCTAATTGTAACTTATTTGCACCTTCTGCTTCAGGCATTGCAGATCCTAAATCATTGCTGTGTTTCAAATGCTTTTCGGCAGAATCAAAATCTTGCTTCACCATGGCAATATTACCCTTGATGGTATAATAAGTACTGCGGACAGGCTTGTATAAAAGTTGTGGCCACCAAATGGTCGCTAAAATTCTTTCAACTTCGTCCATATCACCTGCTTCCATGGGTGCTTGCACCAAACGAAGTGGGCCAATGAAAAAATGGCTTAAAATTCCTATTAATCCAAGGAAATAGAGTGGGAAAACAGGCCAGAAACCTGCAACTCCAGTAAGCTCAAGGGCCAAACCACCAAAAATGGCAACAAGGCTTAACCAAAAACGGTACTTAATAATGATATTATAAAAACCCATAATGATGTCAGTTTGAGCGGTGAAGATACCAAATTATGGCTTAAGGAAGCTCAAATTGCAGGGGGTTTCCATATAAATTTATCTAGGCCATTAAAGTATGGAAGCTTAAAAAAGAATAGTTATTTTTGCCCTCCTCGGCTACTAGATGGCCGATGGTCCCGTAGTTCAATGGATAGAATAGGTGTTTCCTAAACACTAGATCCAAGTTCGATTCTTGGCGAGACCACTTTTTAATTAAAACCCTTGTCTATCAAGGGTTTTTGTTTTTACCCTATTTCATAATCGGTTGGATTTTTGTAAAGTGTGTAGCAAAAGTGTGTAGCAGAAGGATAAATTCAACTGTACCCTATTATAAATTTGATATTAAAAAACCCTTGCTTTAAGGCAGGGGTTTTCAAGTGCTAGGAACTTTCGGGAATAATCGGGAAAGACAGGTTAGGTTCAGGGGATTATAATGTATTAAATACAACTAAACCAATTCTAATTTATTTTACATGCTTAATCATTAGTCCACCGAACCCAAGTTTTGTCTAAAACCCAGTGGTTATTTTTTTTCTTTATAAAAAATGATTCCATAGAGTCACCAGGTAAAATTGCAATGAAACATCTAGTATAGTTCCTAAAAAATATGGGTTTCATATATTCTAAATCAATCATTTTAGTTATAGAGTCTGATAAAATTTTTATTTTATAGTTTGTAAACCAACTTCTTTGAATATTTAAATGATTAGTATCATTTAACATTGAACTATTTAATTTATCGCAATCGGATTTATTCAATTTGGCATATAAACCATTGGTTAGATCAAAATCAGGTAAACTAATTCTTTCAAATTTATTTTTTTCGTCATAATATTTTCTATAATTAGTAAAATAAGCAGGCAAAGTTAAACCATCATCTAATGGTAAATAGAATGGCAATCTCAATTTCTTATTTATAATATCTTTATAAATTAATTTTATTTCATCTATTTCTCTTGACTCATTAACTAATTTTTGAGAAAATGATTTATAGCAAATCACCATCAAAAAGAAAAAGAAGAATATTTTAAATGTATATTTCAATCAATTATAATTTTATTGAATTTATAAATTAATATTTATAAAACACGAAATTGTATTAATACGCACAAAAACAAGTTATGGGTTTATTACTTGTTTGTTAGGTTGGGAGTATCAGTTGCACTAAGATACTCTGATTTATCCAAAATCACTTGGGAAATGGTATTAGGCAAGTCCAACCTTATATTGAAAGAGAAAAAGACAGGTAAGGTTAGAGAAATACCATTACATATTGAACTGACTGACACGATTGCAAAGGTATATTCTCAAATTGGGTGTCCTGAAAGGAGCAGTTGTATTATTCCATTACACATCCGTACCATTAATAAACAAATCAAGTTATATGCTGCAAAAGCAGGTATTCGTGGTAAGAGGATAAGTAGCCACACGATGAGAAAAACATTTGGACGTCTTTGCTGGGACAGAAATAACCAAAGTGAGGCATGCTTAGTCCGTCTTTCAGCCCTGTTTAATCATTCAAGTGTACAGACAACAAGGATTTACCTATCACTGCGTCAGGAGGAGATACAAAACCTATATATGTTGCAGGATATGTTTGTTTATTAGATTTCCACAATTTTATTAATAATTAATTCAAAACCTTTTTAAGTGGAACACCTATAAACTTTGTATGTAATTCTCAGTTCTTTACAAACTATTTAATAGTCTACGGAGGTCGTAATTAAAATTAATTAATTTTATATTATTCATTTGAATAGTGCGAGGAATTGGTGGTATTTGAAAATACTCCTCTAATAATTCTTTATCTTTTGAATTAGTTACTATATAAGAATCAATTGATAACATTTTTGTTGATTGTAAATATTTTTTTTCATTTTTAATATCATCTAATGAAATGAAAATAATTTTATTTCTGCTATCAAAATTCTTTTTTACATGATTATAATTCTGTATTTGAGCAATACATGGGCTACACCAACTTGCCCAATAATCTATAAAATAGGGAGTTTCAATTTTCCCAATCAATTCACCAAGTGTAATAAATTCGGAATTAGATTTTTTTAATTTTATGTTTAATAATTTATCGTTCAAATTTGCATTTGCTTTTAAATAATAATTGTACCAGTATGAAATACTTGATTTGTATTTATCTATTGTTAAACTTTCAGACAAATCATTATATGATTTTAAAATTATCTCCTTTTGATTAATATTTTGTTTTTTACAATATAATCCAAAAATATAGGATAGAGCAAACTCTCTTTGCTCTCCGTTAAAATACTTTTTAGTTGAATCAATTGATTTTGATAAATTTTCACTTGTTAAATCATATCCATATCTTTTGACTATTATATGAGTAATGAAATCTACCAAACTAAAACCATAAAATTTAGAGGTCATATTTTCTTCATTCTCAAATAAATTATACTTGTATTGACTTACAACAAATTTCTCAGCTTTCTCGCTACTTGGAAAATTCGTTTTCCATGCAGATTTCAATGTATTTAAGTATCCGAAATCTATTTCGTTTTTATAAAACTTATAAGCATAATAACTGTTTACATGAAGATTATCAAGACTATCAAGTGTATTAATTTTACTATCTTTTAATTCAAGTAATTCTTGAAATAATTGTTCTTCATTATTCTTATAATCATCAAAGTTAATTATTTTGAAACTTTGTAATAAATCGCTCATAATTTTATTTCCGTAAAACCTGCCAGATACAACAATTGAATCTTTTCTACTACTATTTTTAACAATTCTAAAATCATATTTTTGACTTGGTTCAACAAACAAAAAATTACCCATTACAAATAATTCGGTGGGTTGTTTTATATCAATCTTTATTATAGTATGATTAGAGTCAATCTTGTTAATAAAAGTGTTGTAGTATACTGGCGAGTTTGTTTTATAATCAGGGTAACCAATATTATTTAATGCATTATAATTAAAACTAGAGGGATGCGTAAAAGTAATTTCAACGTAATTTGACTGAGAAAATAAAAAAAAGGGGATTAATAAATTAAAACATACTAATATAAATCTCATTTTGTTTTTTTAATTATTTTAAATTTAATGTTTTAAATCTATATTTCCATTAACAAAAACTTAAATCAAAAGTATTTCAGATAATATTTAAAATAAATTTTTATTTTTTTTCTGCTAGCACAAATTCAACTATTTGCGATAAAGAATATTTCACTTTAGAACCATTTTGAATTGCAGGAGTCCAAGTAGGTGAACTCTCAATAATTCTAACTGCTTCTTGTGATGTTCCATATCCAGGGTCATTAAACGCTTTCACATTGACTACTTTCCCCTGCTGGTCAATATCAAAATTTACTTTGACAAAATATCTACCCGTAGGTGCTTTTTTTCTTTTGAGCAAATCTCTATCTAAAGTTCTTTCTAAATATTTTTCCCAACCATTTTCAACATTACTAAAAACTGGTGGAATCATAACAGTCATGAATTGCTTCCCAGGAGGATCAAATGAGGTATCACCTTTATAACTAACAACAACTACCTTATTTAATTCCCCTTGTTTCTTAGTTTGATTATTCATAAGAAATCTTGAGTTTCCTTTAGTAATTAAGTTATTATTCTTTTTTTTAGGTTGTTGATCCTTGTTTTGTAATTCATTTAAAACTTTTTCTTGAATAACATTTGTACCATCTGCTGCACTTGCGCCAAGGTCTTTGCCACCATGATCAGCATAAGTGACCTTGGTATACTGTTTATCTAATTTAATAATTGGCTTTGAATCAAGATTACCATTTCTAAATGCAAATAGTAATACAGTCGCAGCCATGATTGGTAATATAGTCAATCTTCTCAGATAACTATATTTTGTGTTTGTTTTTGTAAACATTTGGATTCTACGTTTAATTGGTGAAAAGAAAAATAAATTTGATAATATATGTTGTTGTGAGGGATAAGCAGACGCCAATAATAACTCCGCTAAAACACTCGTATCTTTATTTTGAATAGATTTTTGATCTGCAATGAATTCATGTATCAAATACAATTCATTCCTAATTAACCATATAATTGGATTAAACCAACCTATTATTAACTGCAATTCAATCAAGAGCTTATCAAATGAATGGTTTTCTTCAATATGAGCTACTTCGTGTGCTAAAATCTTCTTCCCCACTTCGCCATTTAAATCAATAGAGGTGTTCCAAAATATATATTTGAAGAAAGAGAAGGGAGTTCCTTTAACATCTGTCATCACTAGGTATAGATTTGCTAACTTTTTCATTGGATATGCCCTTATCAATTTTCTTACATTCCACAACGATTTTATAAACTTAATAATTAATAAAAGTGATATACTAATTGCTATAATTAACACCATATTATCCCATGTAAACTGAGAACTTTTTACAATAACGTCTTGTTCTATGCTACTATTCTTATCAGCAATTAAATCAACGAAATTCAAAACCTTAGGTGCCGCAACTACTTGTTCCTTTATAATATCAATTTTAATAAAAGGAACAAGCCATGAAAAAACAGATATACCCATTAAATAAAACCTATTGTACTGATGAAACTGTTTGTTTCTTAATACAAACCAGTAGTAAGTGTATAATAAAGCACTACATAAAACTACTTTTAATAAATAAAATAGAATTGTAATCATGGTAGTTATTTTATCTTTTTAATTTCTTTTAGTAGTAATTCTAAATCAGACACTTTTAAGTCCTTTTGTTTTACCATGAAGGAAACTACATCAGCAAAAGAACCCTCAAAATATCCTTCTACCAATGTTTTGATGCTAGACGAAGAATATTCTTCTTTACTAATAACTGGAGCATAACAATGAACCCTTCCATGAACTTCATGGGTTATATATCCTTTGTCAATTAAAATTTTAATAATAGTAGCAATGGTATTGTTATGCGGCTTTGGTTCTGGCATTTCATCTATAATGTCCTTTAGATAGGCAGATTCTAATTTCCAAAGCACCTGCATGACTTGTTCCTCAGCTTTTGTTAATGGTTTATTCATCGTTTTTGATTTATAAAACAAACCTATAACTAATTTTTTAGTTTTACAACTAATTTTATAGTTTTAACAAAATTTTTGTAATTTGGTTGTTATAGAGGGAAAAAATTCAACCAGCCTACTTCATATTAATGTAAATTCATAAAAAAGGAACTCTATGAGGAAAATATCTCTATTTTTAATTTTATTGTCTTTGGGGATAGTTGGATATTCTCAAATTATATCTTCAGTTAAAAGTCCATTAGAAGACTTTTTTAAAAGAAATTATGATTCTACAATCATTTTACATAGTTGGGGTGATGGTTCGTACAATGAACCAGACTATGTAATTATATCAAAGAGATTTGATACAATATATTATTATCACTATTACAAACCATTTAATATAGATAATCTAGGAGATAAAGTTGGTCCATATAATTCTAATTTAAGTAATTATTTTATAAATAGATTTGAAAAAAACAGTAATTCTTACCTTTCACCATACAATGAATATGATATTAAAGATGATAGTTTTTTCTGGGTTTTTACTGAAATTTCAAAAGGTTCATTGTGGGAAAAAGTTCAAACAGAAAATATTTGGAACTTTATAGACAACCACAATGAAAATTTCAAAAAAAACGAAATTCAAGTTAATGATGGGTTTGAATATGAATATAGATTAGTTACTCATGACAAAATAATAGAATTAAACTATAATTCTCCTGAATTATATCCAAAAAATAAATTATATCATTTTAGTAATAGAATTCGAGAAGTAAATAAATTAATTTATAATTTTTATTCAAATCATAAAATAAACTTCAAACTTTAATTCATTATTTACTAATTATTTTTTATAATTTAAAATTTACATTCTACAGTAATTTAATATGAAAAGATTATTAATACTATCTATATTTATTTATTTTTATCTTTTAGGGAATTCTCAATCTAAACTTACAATAGTGGATGGGGTAACCAAAGACCCACTTCCTTACACTACTATTCAATCTATCAGTAAAAAAGAAGGATTTATTACTGATGAAAATGGGTTTATTTTACTAAACCTATCTCCAACAGACACAATACATATTTCTTATGTTGGGTATAAATCAATAAACTATGTAGTTGGTAAGATTACAAATGATAAAATTGAATTATTTAAGGAAACAGGTTCAACACTACCTGATGTATTAGTTAAGAAATTTACACCTATTGAGAAACCTATTAAAGTTGGATTACATAAGTATAAAGAAGCTTTTAGATATATAGGAGGTGGTAATAGAAATCAAAAGTTTTCAGGACACGAGATTACTACTTTAGTTGAATTCCCAAATGAAAATGAAAAGTATAAGATATTAAAAGTTATTTTACCTACAAATAAGATTGTAAAAAATGACCCATTGAGGTTACACATTTATTCTTTGAGTGATAATGGAGAACCCTATGAAGAATTACTAATTAATGATATTGTAATTGATAAAGGGTATAAATTATTTGGTAATATTGAAATTGATATAAGTAATCAAAATATAATCCTAAATTCAAAAGGAGTATTTATAGGTATTCAATGGGTAGGGATTTGGAAAGAAGGGAATACAAACACAACAGATGTTTATTTTACAAGAGATTATGAAAAGTATGTCACATATAATACAAACATAAGATTGGTAAATAAGAAATGGGGACAACAATGGAAGAATGGAGAAGGTAAGTTTCTACCTAACCTTAAAGTTGGTTTAGAATTACAAAAGATGAGATAGAATTAAATAAGTTTTTATTTAACCAACATTACAATACAAAATCAAATCCAGAATAAACATCTGAAATCTCCTCTTTGGTAATTCCTAAATAGCGCCTTGATACCTGCGTACTTGAATGGTTCAATATCATGGATATTTTCAAAAATACATCTTCTGACCTGTGGTTCTCCTCATACAAGAAGCGAGCTCCCGATTTTCTTAAACTGTGCGTAGAGACCGCCTTACGTCGGATGCCAACAAACCTAGAACCAAACTGCAATAACCTATTTGTGTGGCGTAATGAATAATTGAAAATGGTACTCTGTAAATCTGGCTGATTCATTAATTGATAATATTCAAGTAGTAATGCCTTTAATACTACACCAACTTTAATACTCCTTTTCTTACCTGTTTTCTTCTCATTTAGGACGAGTTCATCTTTGTTTAATACATCATTCCAAGCGAACCTAGATATGTCAGAATAACGAAGCAGTGTCCTAAATCCAAACTCTATTAATAAAGCCATTTGATAATTCTGCTCCTTTTGATAGTATCTGTTCAATCGTTTTAGTTCGTCAGTGGTTAAATAATCACTAGTTTTTTCAATAGTTGTAGTCATATTAAGTGTTTTGGCTAATGTAGAGCCGCAAAGTCGTAAAACCAGCCTTTTACCTCATTTTAAGTCATAAAAAAGCGCTAAAACTTTACTACCGTTGAATATCAACTAGATGCATGTCTCTTAATACGATTAACGGACACGATGAAATAAAGAACCTCATTTAAGTAGTGCCAAACAAATTCTGTACCATGATCAGCGCAGAATATTTCTTGGCAAAATATAATTGATTGAATTACTTGCTATTGTGCAATTGTATTTAAACTGTGATCCCTAGCGATAGTTGTCTGGCATATCAAAATCAGGGTCAAGATCAAATAAATGGGTCTTATCCTGTATCTCTATGTCGTTGTATTGGTAAAATGATAATATTCCTGAAAGCCAAATACACAAATCTATTTTACTTCCACCCACAAAGACAACATCAGTAGCAATCCCACTTTTTCTGAGCATAAGATTAATCATCTTACTTACATAGCTATATGTATCATCTTCCTTTAGATTATTTCTGTTCTGTGCATTTACGTCCAATACGAATACAGCCTTTTCCTGATGTCTAATTCGTCTTCTATTTCTTCTTTGCATTTGTTTTTGTTTTAATTAAATGGGTATTCTTTAGTTGTTTTTCCTCTTGTAGGATTAAAACATTATTAGCAAGAGCTCTGAATTGAGTTTCAGTAATAATCATCTTCATTTTACTTGTGGGGTTTTCATTTGTAAGTGGCAGTAATTTCATAATATCTGTTTATTATAAATATCTCAATGTGATACATTAATACACTAATTTGGAAATTAATTTAAAAGTGTTCGGTATTCACGAATAGATCGATATTTAACTAGTTCCCACCTATCACTTTTCCGAATATCCCGTTTAGTTGATTTTAGGTTTGTATTACTCCTATCGGTAGTGCTGAAATACAAAGGAAATATTTTGTGTGTTTTTCGTTCATTTTAACTGCTCACAAATTCTCCCGATAAAAGAGTACAGGAATTAACCACTTTCGGGAATATTCCGGTTAGTAGATTTAAGAGAAGAGGGGACGGCGGAACGAGGGGTGATGAGTTTTGAAGTCCTTGGACTTCCATCTTTGGTTCGTTCCACTCACCTCTTCGTTGAGGGTTAATTTATTAGTTTATTAAGAAAATAATTATAGCTTCTTTTTATACCAATTACACCCGCTTCTAGTTCCGGGAAGTTATACTCTGCCAAAACTGCTGGAACTTCTTTTTTACTAGTTCCAAAAATCAATACATCAAATCTAGACCAACCTAGCTTCTCATTTAAATCAATAACATCATAACAGAAATGCTTTGATTCCAAATCTGGAATATTTCTAAAATCTATATCAATTACTTTTCTAAATTTTTCTTGATATTGCTTTGTTTCTGCAGTTCCTATTGTTGTAGCATTTGGTTTAGTAATTTCTGTAGCATTTGAATTTGTTATATCTGTAGCATTTGGTATATCTATCCCTTTAACATTTACATTTACTATATCTCTATCTTTTAGGTTATTTGGGTTTTCTGAAATAACCGTTGGGTTATTTTGGGTTTTCTTAATTGGTCTGCCTCCTTTTCTTCCATTTTTGCGGTTTTTTTTTACAACCTCTTGGTAAGTGTAAATATTATATTCAAATACCTCAACTAATCTACTAAAAAACATCTCCGCTATATTTGACATATCAACTAGTTCTGTGCCTGTATGATAATTAAACATATTGGTAAAGATCGCAGCTTTATCTTCATTAGATAGAAATTTCAAATCCTTTGATAGTGAAACCTTAATCAATATGTTTGGCGGTTGTAGAGATTCTATTTCCAAAAGCTCTGCTTCAGATAACTCAATTTCGTTTATTACTTCTTCAATTTGTTTGTTTGTGTTTCCCATTGTATTCCATTTATTAATAAATACTTCAATAATTATAAAAATCCATTGTACCCACAAAAAATATGGCAAGTGGTACACGTTTGAATTAAACTGTGATATTTATATATAAAGAAGATACATGAGAGCCAAAAAAGAAATTACCAAAAACGAATTCGTACGATTAAGAATTGATACAGTAGAAAAAGAAAGATTAGAGAAACTCTGCTCAATTACTCGTCGTCAAAAATCAGACATTGTCCGTGAGTCTTTATTTGAACTATACAAACTTAAGTATCCTGAATGTTTGAGCTAATGAACGCTCCGCATGGAACATACTAGCAATTTCACTATTTCATTAGCAACATAATTTTCCAAATTCCAGAAAAATTTCTGCCCAGATTTTTTCGACAGCATCGAGCTCCTTACCCATTTTGGTATATATGTATATATAAGAGGGGTTCCCGCAGTAGCTCTTGCAGCTATACCTGCCGGCGGGGGTAGTGGTCTATTGGATATTAAATCTTGATCCAAATCTATCTATTGCATTATCACTATACCTACTTGGGAACTGTTTTATATAGGACTGTGTTATTTCTATTGTGGCATGACCTAACGCAAAACTTATCTCCTCAACAGTAGCACCTGTACTCAACATATAGTATGCGAAACTATGTCGGCTGACATGGGAGGTGATCTTTTCAACCCCAATCCTTTTTGCAATACTTTTTAATCTACTATTATATTTGGATCTTGCTCTGTGAATCTCATGATCCTGAACTTTAGTAAGTTCCTTCTTATCCATAATTCTCAAGTCCTTAAAATCCTCATAATTCAAATAATCAAATACTAAACCACTTGGCTTCTCACCCATTATTTTACACATAGAAGCAGCAACCTGTTTTTCAACCCTTATGATGACCTCCTTAATCACCCTTAACCTATTTGAGTTGTCATTACCTCTATCAGATACAAGGTACTGTTGAAACTGAAATAAGTCCTCAATAGTTAAATTTTGAAGGGGCTTCTTTAATGAATTAACATTTATTAACTCATCTACTTCATACGCCATTAAATCAATGTCCCCTAGTGGGTTTGCTAATATGGCTGCATTATATTCTAATGGATAGAAATACCCCAACATCTTACAAGCCTTAAATAAAAATGGGATACTAATTTTTTTACCGCTCTTTTTTACCACAAACTCAATTCTACCATTTGTAAAGTGCTTGTAATTTAGTAGTAGTATATCACTTACCCTTAATCCACTGGCAAAGAACTGAAATAAGAATTGATGTTTAGCCTCCATTGATTTGTCAGCTGTTTTAACTGACTCGTATGAATAATTTATTAGTCGGTCAATTTCTTCAGGATATAACATTCTTGGTTCAACATTTTCAAATTCATGAACGCCAACCGTATAATGAATAGTTTTGATTTCGTCTTTTTCAGGGTTCAGCTCATTGTATCTTTTAACAAAGGTCTGGAGCACAATTAAGTAATTGAAAACCGTTTTGGTTCTCTTAACGACCTTTTCATCTCGACTTGGGTATTGTCTCTTGAATACCCATTTCTTGTACCCCTTAATAAAGTCAATTTTCCGCAGCTCCGAAAACGGCAGCCCACTCAATTTCAATTCCTCATTAACATATTTCTTGAGGGAATTTAATACTGTAGTGTATTTTACCTTTGTTCCTTCGTTAGTGTAATTCTTCTCTAAATAATCAGTAGCAAACTCAATAAAGCAATCTCTATTGGTTCTCACCGCCTTTTTGTTGGCACCCAAGAAATCCGACTTGTGTTGGTTTAAGATATAATTATATTTTTCATGGTCGATCTCCATATTAGGTCTAACCTTTTGTTTTTTATCGTCCCATAGCTTTAATGGTATAGTAATTTTAAGAGTATCACGACTTATAGGGGTTCGGTCGTCATATACCGCTTTATAGATAGTCCCCATCTTGGAATTACTTTTTGATTTTCTTATGAAAAAAAATTGATACATTTTTACTTTTTTCTAATTGTGAATAGATCATCTGCGCTCGTTGTTTTGCTCACGCCAATACTTACCCTTACACTTTGTCTTTCAAGTCGCTTTAGTGCGTAATACCTTTTAAGACCCTTTACAATCATTAAATCCTTATTGACTGTTAGTTGGTCATCTATCTCGCCTGTCTCTATTTTGTCTGCAATATTCAAAATGGCTCTTAATTTAAATGATGGCATCATCTTCGGTAGTTTCAGTTTATCCAACGGTACTTCCATCTCATTGTCTTGCAACAAATGATAAAGCAACACATTGGTTTCCTGCGTGTCTCCAGTAATAATATGATCGCCGTACTGATCCATTTACTTGATTGGGGGAGCAGTAGAGAATGCTAATATAATTACCATTCACGCTTACAACTGCTCGGGTTGAAAAATGGCGGTGCCTTTAAACCGCCATATTGTTTATATTAATTAATTTTTAATTGTTTTGGAAGATACTCTTGTAGCCATCTTTTTGGTGGCTACTTTTTCGTACGGAGTTCCAAACAGCCTCTTTGTCATCTCTGCCTTATATGATTTGATGACAGTTGAAACGGATTTAACACTCTTATCATATAATTTTCTATTAGGAGAAACACCTATGTATTTCCTATTCATGATAGCCGCTGCAGGTGCAACATCTCCCTTCATAGATAAATCGACTACCAAGTCATCCTCCCAAGTTGATAAATAAAGAGGGATTAGCGCAGAAGCATTAGCTACGATGTCCTTGTCATTAATATTAACTATCATATCAGATAGTATTTGGTTATTAATGTGATTAGAACAGTGTCTATAAATTAGACCGGCATTATCTTCAACATCAAGGGGCTTTTTCACATTAAAAAGATTAGAACTAATATTGCTCTTACTGTATGATACGAACCATAAAATATGACTAACAGTATCAGCAAGTTGATTACCTACTCTCTTATCAGTAGTTAAATCGCTACTAGTATTGTAAATGGTCTGCTTATAAGTCATACCCGTTTCCTTCTCAAAAATATCAATAACCTTTGACGGTAATTTTTGAGCAACTCCACTTCTATAGGCTTCAGTTACTGTAATAAAAACTGATCCGTGGTCTCGAAAACGCTTACCTAAAAAAGGTTTCACATCACCCGCAATTTTCATTGCATAAACCTCAATCGGATTTCCATCTGCAATAACATATCGATCAGGCTCGTAAAATACTGATCTAACGCTACGATCGCCCAAATCCAAAAGGATTTCTTCAGGATCACCTTCGTGAATAACAATGGATTCACTATTATTCTCTGGCAACTTAAATGCCTTCTTACTCAAAAGCTCACCTGCTTCAAGAACTTTAATTTGTTTTAAAGCAGCACCTGGTGATAGTATTTTTTCAAACACATCGCTTGTAATTGAGGCATACTTACCTTCGTTTCTCAATTTAAGAATACTCTTTACTGATGAAACGGTGGCACCTTTTTCAAGCATCCACCATGACATTACCATACTCTCCTCATCGTTTGTTAAAATCCATTCGACATCCTTTAAGGTTTGAGGGTCTTTGAATTTACCTCCAATTCTTGTATGGATTTCAGCATAACGGTTATATCCTTCCCCATACTTTTTTCCTTGTTGCTTGCCAAATGTCTTAAACGACACGATATAATCGCTGCGTTTGTCCTTCCATGTTTTCTCACGGTGTTGATTTAACGCTACTCTATTTTCTTCAGTAGCTTCAAGGTCTGTTTGTATTACTGGGACTTCGGTAAAATCTGATCCTAACTCTAATGCTGCCAGCAATCTTGTATATCCATCGATAGGAATACCTAATTTTGAAAGCACGACTGGACTAAGCATTCCATTTTCCTTAAGGTTTGCTTTCATTGATGGAAGATTAAATTCGTAAATCTTCATCAATTCTTGGGGAATTATATTTACTAATTCCTGCGTATTTTTTTTTGATTTCATTTTGAAATATTATTATTTGTAAAGAATTGGGTGTTTGCAGTTCCTCCTACAGCACCCTTTTTTGCGGCTAAACCGCGTGCGAAATGTCCCACTTGACTGGGCTTCTAATTTTTATTCCCATAAATTTAATTAAGCGGCGTTTCTACGATTAACCAAATATTCCCAAGTATTATAATCTGTTGATGTAAATTTTATAAATTCATAATCATCATATATGGGTTCAATGATAAATCCTAGTCCGGTATTAGGTTTAGAATTAAAAACTGCTTCAAACAAATGAAATGATACTAGATAATGCATCCCAATCGTAAAAAAATATTCATCAATGGGCGCATCGGTTAGAAACAAATCCATCAAAATACTATGCATTTTTTTTCGAAAGGCATCAGCACCTGCAGGATGATTTTTTACGTGTTCGTATGTCCTAGTAAATCGATCCAAGTCAGTTGAATAATCAAACTTTAGACAATTAGCTCTTGGATGGTTCATGATATAGGATATTCCAATTCTAATATCCTTTGGATTTTTTGTGGCGCTGCCACTGTTGATTTTTTTACCCATGTTAATTTTTTTTACGGGTGAGTTAAAATTGTTTCTTTATGCAGCTGTTTTTGAAGTGTTGTCCGCTGCACGGGACTTTAAATTTTTTATACATAGAATAAATGGATAAATGTTTCATAAAAAAATAGGTTTTACTTTTTTCTAATTTTATTTTTTAACTCATTTAAACCAGTAAGATTGAAATTGTGATGCACATACATCCAATCTATAATTTTAGATTTTGCTTGCTTCAAAAATTCTTCGTTTTTTGTAACCTCTTCTAATGTTTTACACTTGTACTCTTCTAATGTCCCAACATAGGTTCTAACATCAGTTGTATCATTGATAGCATCGTAGAACTTTGATCTACCTACTATATAAGTGTAATCCTCTTTCCCTTTTATCTTAAATAAAGAGTATCTGGTAGTATTCTCATTGTAATTTACTAACACCTTGAGCTGCATGATATGCTTTTCTAATTCTGATAGTAAATTTAATGATGGTAAAATTTTATTGTACTGTTCCAAATACAACTCTTTTGCAAGTTGCAGAGAATTGTGCGCATCTAATCTTTTTTGGTCGTCTGTGTTCTCTTCATCAAACTTCTCTTCGAAATCATAAATTTCTTTTCTAATTTCATCTTCGGAAACTTCAGGCTCATTAATAAACTGATCTACCTTACTTTTAGTTTTGGTGGTTTCTAGAATATCTTTGAAGACCCCTGATTTTTTAAACTGCTTCTTATTCATAATGTATATTTCTAGGCAAAGATATGCATGTTTATCCATTTATGCAAATATTTAATGGATAAATTTTAGACCTTCCGGATTATTCCTTTTAGTGGGTATATAAAGTGTGCTGCATCGTGTGCTGCAAAACCCCATTTACCTACACACTTACTACACACTTGTTGGTATTAATATATTGTTAATCAGTTAGTTATGAATAAAACGGGGATTAGGTGTTTCCTAAACACTAGATCCAAGTTCGATTCTTGGCGAGACCACAA
>Ga0214168_1000471_pt1 | contig 16476 bp, 9 predicted proteins | sample LakMenepilimnion_FD_153002 | JGI IMG/M metagenome (GOLD analysis project Ga0214168, IMG submission 153002) | Freshwater microbial communities from Lake Mendota, WI - Practice 29OCT2010 epilimnion v4 | ecosystem: Environmental > Aquatic > Freshwater > Lake > Epilimnion/Euphotic zone | place: Lake...
GGGTTAACTAAGAATTCATAAAACTTTATGAATGGGAATAAGCCAGCTTGATGTAAAAGCAAATCCTTTAAAGTAATTTTTGCTTTTTCATTTCCCACCACCCAAGGTAGGTAATCGCCAATTGTTTTATTAATATCCACCTTTCCCTCCTCTACCAATTTCATTATAGAAACGGTGGTTGCACTGATTTTAGTAACAGAGGCTAAATCATAACTGGTGGCTAAGGTAACTGGCGCTGAATTTTCGCCAGCTATTTTACCATACGCCTTGTTAAAAACAATTTTATTATTTTTTGCTACTAAAACCTGACATCCAGGAATTGCTTTTTTTAGAATTGCATCTGCTACAATGGAATCAATGACATTTAATTTTTCAATGTTAATTCCCAATGGCGCTTCTGCTGCTTCCTTTATTGTATAAATTGGACTCGTTTCAATGGTGTAAGTTTCACCCATGGGTAAATTATCGCTAACGGTTACCGGTAGTGTTCCGGTTGCTTGAATTTTACCTTCTAACCAATCCAATGTTGCATTTTGGGTATAGGTGTTATCCTCGTATGCAAATAGAATATTTTTAATTTTATTGAAATCGGCAACTGCATAGGGGTTGCCAAAAACAAGGTGCACCCAGTTTGCTGGATGATCTTCATTTAAGTAACTAATAAAGGCAGTCGGAATTTCAAATTGTTTTGCAGGACGGCGACTGTAATTATGTAACCCAATCATTACTTGATCAAATTCAGCTAGCGTGGCGTTAAGGCTATTCAATTGATCGGTATCACCTGCTCCAATATAAATTATTTTGATTTGGTATAATTCAGTCAATTGTTTGGTCAAGCTATTTTCTTTTGCTTGATTTAATGCCACATACACCATTTTTTTATTTTTATTCAAAATAGGGTGTTGCACATTGTCTTTCAAAAAAGTGAGTGATTGCGATGCCATTTTTTCCTTAATAGCAGACACTGATTTATTTAAGTCAGCAACAATATTTGTTGTATCAATAAACAAATCACCACTTAATCCATGTTTGTATTTGGCCGCTAAAACTTTTCTTACTCTATCTTTAATATCTTTTCTTGTGATTCTTCTTTCTCTAATGGCCGATCTTATTTTTTTGATCGTTTGATCTACATCACCAGGCAAGCAAAGCATATCATTGCCAGCAATAATCGCTTGTACATTGGCTTCCCCTTGTGGAAAATAATTACTAATGGCTTTCATTTCCAATGCATCTGTAACACTGATGCCTTTGAACCCTAACTCATTTTTTAGTAAGCCATTCACGGCTTTGGGTGACAAAGAAGTGGCTAAATTTTTTGTTGCATCAATGGAGGGTACTGACAAGTGCGCCACCATAATGGATTCAATGCCTGCATTAATTAAAGCCCTAAAAGGCACTAATTCCATGCTGTCTAATTGTTCTTTTGTTTTATTAATAATAGGAATATCTAAATGAGAATCCACCGATACATCGCCATGCCCTGGAAAATGTTTTGCGGTCGCCATTACACCATTATCTTGCATCCCCTTCATATAAGCAATACTGTAATCAGTGACAATTTTTTTGTTTTGCCCAAAGCTTCGATCATTAATTACTGGGTTCGCTGGGTTGTTATTAATATCTGCATCGGGTGCGTAATTTACTTGTATGCCTAATCTTTTACATTGAGCGGCAATAGCTGCGCCCATTTCATATACTAAATTACTAGCGGGCATTGCGCCTAATGAAAGTTGTCTTGGAAACATATCAACACTGTCCAATCGCATGCCTACGCCCCATTCTGCATCCATCGTAATTAATAAAGGGGTTTTGGCAATGGATTGATAATAGTTAGTATGTAAAGCTTCTCTAACGGGGCCGCCTTGAAAAAAACATAGACCACCGACATTGTATTTTTTAATTAATGCGCCTAGTGAATCTACTTTATTATTATCCCAATTGCTATGCGCCCTGATGATCATGAGCTGTGCAATTTTTTTATTAAAAGACAACGCGTTGTATTTTTTTCTTATCCATTTTTTTTCATCATTACTTTGTGCGTTGGCTACTTGTATCGTTAGGAAAGAAATCAATACAATTGGAATCCACTTTTTTAGCATAAAACAGTTTTTTTGTTAACATTTATCATTGACGCTTTGAATGAGGGTCGGATGATAAGTATTGCAATTTAAGGATAAAAAAAAGCTTACCCTTGTTTGAGTAAGCTTTTTTATTAAGTGACCGGTGTGGTTAGCAACCGGTGGTATATTTTGTATCCATTATGTAAGTTTCCAAATGTTTTGAAACCTGAACCCTTTTTTAATAGGGGTATCGATTTGGATTTCCCGAGGACTAAATTGGCTTATGCCTTTTCCGCTTCTTCCACATCTTCGTCGGCAGGTAATACCGGCTCAACTCCTGCTTTTTGAAGTTGGGCAAACCATTTCACCATCTTCTTCATATCGCTAGGGTAAACGCGTTCAAAATCCATCTTTGCATACACTTTTTTAAAGTAGGCTTGTGTTGCTTTTGGGTCCTTTTCGTCGGGTAATTTCTCCTTTGATTTACCCATTTCAATAAATATTTCCGCTAGAAATACATTATCGTGGGTTGTGAACACTTCAATACTTTCCAAATGAGAAAATTGGTGTGCTCTAGAGCTAATGAATTGAGTGGTATTGTTTTCGAGTGATCTTGCAATGGCGCCATCACTTTTACTAGTCAATAATTCGAATAAACCTGACATACCAGAAACCGAGATCAATTTGTTGTATTCCATATAAACGGTGCGTTTTTTTTACGGGCGCAAATTACTGAAAAACACCCAATTTTCATTTTTTAAACTACCTTTGTTTATCATAAAAAATCAAGCATATGCCTGGGTTTGAATTATTTGGGGAAGAAGAAAAAAAACAAGTCAATGAGGTCTTGGAAACTGGAATTTTGATGCGTTATGGCTTTGATGGGCCCAGAAATGGAATGTGGAAATCCAAAGAGCTAGAAGCTGCAGTATGTAGCACTTTTGGGTCACAATATGCACAACTTACCTCTAGTGGAACCGCGGCCTTGACAACAGCGATGGCCGCCTTAGGAGTGGGTGCTGGAGACGAGGTGATTATGCCAGCATTTACCTTTGTAGCAAGTTTTGAGGCAATCTTAAGTATGGGGGCCATTCCGGTATTGGTGGATATTGATGAAAGCTTGACTTTATCGCCAGTAGCTGTAAAAGCAGCGATCACATCGAAAACAAAGTGTGTGATGCCAGTACATATGTGTGGCAGTATGGCTGACATGGATGCATTGGTGGCGATTTGTAAAGAACACAATTTGATTTTACTAGAAGATGCTTGTCAAAGTATCGGGGGCACTTATAAAGGCAAACATTTAGGAACCATTGGTCACGCCGGCACTTTTTCCTTTGATTTTGTAAAGACAATTACTTGTGGAGAAGGGGGTGTAGTGATGACCAATGATAAGGAATTGTATACCAAATCGGATGCATTTACTGATCATGGACACGATCACTTAGGTGTAGACAGAGGTGCAGATTTACATCCAGCATTGGGATATAATTTCCGTATTAGTGAATTACATGCTGCTGTTGGTTTAGCACAAATAAAAAAGTTAGCTACTTTTTTAGCAATTCAAAAAAAGAATAATCAAATTTTACGTTCTTATTTAGAACAATTACCAGGCATACAGTTTAGAGTAGTGCCGGATCCAGAAGGGGATAGCGGAAGCTTCTTAACTTGGTTCTTGCCAACCCAAGCCCTTACAGAAAAAGCCATTGCTGCTTTTAAGGAAGCCGGCATATTTGCAGGTAATTTTTATTGGTTTGCAAATAATTGGCACTATATCAGGAAATGGGATCATTTAAAAAATGCGACTAGTTTATATCCATTGTCCGAGGCGCAACAAAATGCATTGATTGCATTACAACATGCCGACTTTTCAAAAAGTGATGCGATTATGAGTAAATGTATTTCCACTGCAATTAGTTTGTTGTGGACAGAAGAGCAAGTACATGAAAAAGGCGCTAAATTTTTACAGGTGTTACAACAAACACTTTCCTAAAAGTTATACCCCATGTCATTAGGACAGTCATTGCAACAAAGGCAGCTACAGCGTTTATCTCCACAGCAAATTCAATTAATGAAATTGTTGCAAATTCCATCTGCGCAAATTGAACAAAGAATTAAAGAAGAGATGGAGGAGAATCCTGCTTTGGAGATGAATGCGGATTTGTTAGACACGGATACCGCAGGTGCGGCGGATGATTTAAATGACGAGTTTTTACAAGGCGCAAATGAGGAAGAAGAAGCGGTGCCTGTTGATGAACATGAAATGAGCAATGAGGATTTAAATGAATACAATTATGACGAGGATGTGGCTGATTACAAAACAAAAGATGATTATTATCCTGAATTAGACAATGATGTTGTCATTCCTATTAAAGCGGAAGTGAGCTTGAATGAGCTATTGATCAATCAGTTGAATATGTTGGCATTAGATGAAATATCCTTTAAAATCGCAGAACAAATTATAGGTAGCTTGGAAGATGATGGTTATTTGCGTCGGGCATTAACATCCATTGCTGATGACTTGGCTTTTAAGCAGAGTATGTGGGTAGATGAAAAAGACATCGAAAAAGTTTTACTTCAAGTACAACAATTTGACCCAGCAGGTATTGCTGCAAGAGATTTACAAGAATGTTTATTATTACAATTAAAGCGCAAGCAGGCTGATGCTCGAATGACCAATAGCGTTGATGCAAATCATGCAAGCCTTGATCCTATAAAATTGGCGCTCGTTGTGATTGAAAAATATTTCGAAGAGTTTACGCGTAAACACTATGATAAAATTCAAAAAAGTTTGCATTTAAATGAAATTGAAATTAAGGGGGTGCTACAGCAAATTTTAAATTTAAATCCAAGACCAGGTGCGGACACACATGAATCGCATACCTCTGAAATGTATATTATACCCGATTTTACAGTAGTCATCAATAACGGGATTGTTGAATTGTCCCTAAATAACCGCAATGCGCCTCCCTTAATCATCAGCGATGATTATAAAATGATGTTAAAGGAGTATGAACGCGGCAAAAAACAAGACAAATCTCAAAAGGAAGCAGTATTTTTCATCAAACAAAAAATTGATGCTGCAAAATGGTTTATTGAAATGATTCAGCAAAGGCAGCAAACTTTATTGAAAACGATGAAAGCAATTTTGGCACATCAGCAAAATTTTTTCACCACAGGGGATACGACACAGCTGCGTCCTATGATATTAAAAGATATTGCAGCAGCAACAGGACTGGATGTATCAACCGTAAGTAGGGTAGCCAATAGTAAGTACGTGCTCACTGAATTTGGCACGTATTTGTTAAAATATTTTTTTAGTGAATCGCTCACTACTGATTCTGGAGAGGAAGTAAGCACTAAGGAAGTAAAAGCAATATTACTTGAGTTCATTCAACAAGAAGACAAACATAAACCATTAAGCGACGACGAATTAACACATCAGTTGCAGCAAAGGGGGTACAATATCGCAAGACGAACTGTTGCGAAATACAGAGAACAATTAAATATTCCTGTTGCCAGATTGCGAAAGGAACTTTAATCAAATTTAATTTATGCAAAACAATTCCCCCAGTACTGTAACTAAATTTTTTGGACATATCATTTCCTTTGTTTTCCATCCCTTATTTGTCCCTACTTATTTTATTTTATATTTAATTAAAGTAGTGCCATTTGAATTTGTGGGCATCACAGATTGGCAATTGCAGTTACGTGTTTTTAGTGTGTTTTGGTTGACGGCTTTTTTCCCTGCTTTTGCGGTTTTTTTACTTTGGAGATTAAAATTTAGCGAGTCTATTTTTTTAAGAACACAAAAGGATCGCATTATTCCCTATGTCATAGTCATGTTTTTTTATTGGTGGATGTATTACTTAAGTAGAAACTTTTTAGACCAACCTATTGTATTAAAATATTTTTATTTTGGTGTTTTTATAGCAAGCGCTATTGGACTCATTGTCAACAATTTCATTAAAGTAAGTTTACATGGCATGGGCATTGGAGGCATGCTAGCTTCAGTGGTATTGGTGGGGCTAAAATATCCAATCAATAATATTATTTGGGATATTGCCATACTATTTATTGCTGGAATAGTGATAAGTGCAAGAATGATGGTGAGTGATCATACAAATAAGGAGCTAACGATTGGATTAGGTATTGGCATTATTACACAAACACTTGCTTATTTTTGGGTTGGGTAACATTAAATTAAAACTATGTGGCATAAACTAGCTGAATTCATTTTAAAGTTTAAAGTCTATTGCTTAGCCTCTTTATTGGTCATCACCATTGTTATGGGCTATTTTGCTGCACAAGTAAAATTAAGTTATGAGTTTACAAAAGCAATACCAGATGACAATCCTAAGTTTGTTATTTATAAGGATTTCGTTAAAAAATTTGGCATTGATGGTGCAACGATTGTAGTGGGCTTTACAACCGATAAAATGTACACGAAGGAAGTATTTAATCAGGTGCATGAATTGCATCAACAAATTAAACTAATTCCTGCAGTCACCGAAGTATTAAGTGTGCCATTTGCCTATGAATTACAAAAGGACAGTACTGAAACTAAGTTTAATGTTCATGCTGTTTTTTCAGCGCCGTATCAAAATGATAGTTTATTATTTGCGGATGCGCAAAAATTTGAAACCTTACCTTTTTATAAAAATTTAATATACAATAAGGATAGTAATGCATTTATAATGGCGGTGAGCTTTATTCCAGATTCAATAAATACTGGTGCTCGAACAAGGATTATTCGTTTATTGGAGGAGAAACTGAATGTGTTTTCTAAAAACACCAATTTAGCCATTCACCTAAGTGGCTTGCCCTATATTAGAACTATTATTGCCGATCGCATTAAAAAAGAAATGTTATGGTTTTTAGTAGGCTCACTTTTATTATCTGCGATTACTTTATTGCTTTTTTTTAGGTCGATACCTGCCACCTTAATGAGCTTAGCGGTGGTAGCGATGGGCGTTATTTGGAGCTTTGGTACCATGGTTTTAATGGGGCAAAAAATTACCTTATTGACCGCCTTAATACCACCCTTGGTAGTTGTTATTGGTATTCCTAATTGCATCTATTTTTTAAACAAATATCATACTGCTTATAAGGAGACCAATGATCGTTCGGCTGCCATTATTCAAATGGTCAGCAAGATGGGGATTGTTACTTTGTTTTGTAATATCACCGCCGCTATTGGATTTTTTGTATTCGCATTAACCAAAAGTCCATTACTGAAAGAATTTGGTTGGGTATCAGGTATCAATATCATGGCTTTATTTTTTATCAGCTTATTTTTTATTCCACCCGTACTTAGTTATTTGAAACCACCTGCCCCGAAACATGTTAAATACTTAGAAAGTAAATATTTGACACATGTATTAGTTAAAATTGAACGCTGGACTTTCAATCATACGAAATGGGTATTTGGAATCACTTTATTTTTAGTGGTGTTTTCAATTGTGGGTGTTTTAAAAATAAAAAAAGAAGCATTTATAGTGGATGATCTACCCAAGAAGGACAAATTATATACCGATTTAAAATGGTTTGAGCAGAATGCAGGCGGTGTAATGCCCTTAGAAATTGTTATAGATACTAAAAAGAAAAATGGCTTAATACGAAGCACTAAGCCATTGGATCACATTGAAACTTTTCAGCAATTTTTGCTCACACAACCCGAATTAGGTAAACCCTTGGGTTTGATAGAGGGTATAAAGTTTGCAAAGCAAGCATTTTATGATGGTGATTCAAGTTCCTATTCAGTTCCATCAGGTACGGAAATGGCTTTTATTGCACCTTATTTAAAGCCTGTCAATGACAATGCGAAGCCTCAAGCTAGCTCGCCAAAGTCACCTACTGCTTTATTGAATAAGTTTATTGATACCGATAAAAGGGCGACAAGGATCAGTGTAAATATGAAGGATATTGGTAGTGCACAATTGCCGATATTTTTAAAACGTATGGATAGTGCTACACAAGCTATTTTTGATACCACTAACTACCATGTGCAAATTACTGGAAGTAGTGTTACCTTTTTAGAAGGAAGTAATTTTATTATCAAAGGGTTGGGTGAATCCATTTTTTGGGCTTTTTTATTAATTGCCATTTGTATGCTCTTTTTGTTTAGATCCTTTCCAATTCTTATGTGCTCGCTTGTTCCTAACATTGTGCCATTACTTATAACAGCTGGATGTATGGGTTGGATTGGAGTGTCATTGAAGCCATCGACGGTGTTAGTATTTAGTGTGGCATTGGGTATTGCCATTGATGTTACCATACGCTTTTTGGTGAATTATAAGCAAGAATTACCAAGATTAAACTATCAGGTCAATAGTACCTTAATACAAACAATAAAAAATACAGGGATCAGTATTATTTATACTTCAATGGTATTGGTTGCTGGATTTGTCATATTCTGTTTTAGTGAATTTGGAGGCACGAAGGCTTTGGGATGGCTTACTTCATTAACATTAGTGGTGAGTACACTCACTAATTTAATATTATTACCCGCTTTGATAAAAACATTTATTAAGCAGAAATAAAAAGTGGATGATTACTATTTGGTTTGCAATAGTAATCATCCACTAAGACTTAATTTATTCGTATTGAATTATTTCTTACTGAAATAAATTAGCTAATGTTTCTTGTAAGGTTTGTCCTCTTAATTCGGTTGCAATAATTTTTCCAGTAGGGTCTACTAACACATTAAATGGTATCCCTTCAATTTGGTAGGTATTTACAACGCTACTTTCCCATTTTTTCAAATCACTTAATTGTAACCAATTAAGCTTGTCATTATTGACTGCTTCTAACCAATCTGCTTTGTTATCATCCAATGAAATACCTAATACTGTGAAATTTTTATTTTTAAACCTTTCATAAGCCAATACCACATTAGGGTTTTCAGCGCGACAAGGACCACACCAACTCGCCCAAAAGTCAACCAGTACATATTTGCCTTTCAAACTACTGAGGGTAATTATTTTACCATTCTCATCCTGCATGGCAATTTCAGGTGCCATTTCGCCGGCATTCAATGGACTTGCCTTTGTATTGGCTTGCACCTGTGCGTTAATTAAATTTGCAAATTCAATGAGTGGAGTAGCTTTTGTTTTTTCAGCTGCCATTTTTGCCAAAGCCAATATTTTTGCAGCCTCCATCGATCTTAAGCCCAATCCCAAAGTGTAGTAAATGAATGCTGGGCTTGTTGCACTAGTGATACTTGTCTCAACAAAATCATTTAAGTTTTTTATTTTTTCTACTTTTTGTTTTTGCAACCAAAATATAGTGCTGTCTTTGCCGTTTTGCTTTTGAAGTGCATCTAAATTGTAAAGTGTTGCAAACAAGGACGAATCTTTTTGCCTGTATTGTTTTAAAAATTCAAACAAACTTGAAGTGCTATTAGAACCCTTCACGCTATAGCTGGAATAATTAGCGGCATCTGCACTAATTTTAATATTGTCATCATCGTTGATGAAAATGATTTCAAATTCCTTGTCTGTAGCCAAGCGGTAAATCCCTTCTTGTTTCGCAATAAACTTAAATTCATAATGTCCTTCCTTATCAATCGTAATTGAATCTAAGGTTATAATTGCTTTGCCACCATAAGGAATCTCTTGCAAAAGCAATTTTTGATTTTCTGCATTTTTTATGTTTCCAGACACGGTAAAATTACCACCACTTTCATTTGTTTTACAACCTGCCAATAAAAGGGTACAACCGAGGATACCTGAGATAATTAATTTTGAAAGCATATCGTTATTTTTATAAATGATTTTATTATTTCAATTTTTGTTCTAAAAGCTGCATGGTCATTTTAGGGTCTGCTTTTCCTTGACTCAACTTTTTTACTTCGCCAGTAAATAAGCCAATGAGCCCCTTCTTGCCTTTCTTGTATTCAACGACTTTTTCAGGATGCATTAATAACACTTGGTCTACCCATACTTCAATTTCATCGCTTGAATTAGATTGTAATAAGTTATTACTTTTGGCATATTCCCTAGGAGACTGCATTTGTTGCATTACTGCTTTAAAAACTTTACCACTTGCCATTGAAAAACTTAACTCCTTGCTTGCCACTAAATCTAAAAGTTCCACTAAATAGGGGATAAAGGGTAGTAGTGTATTGTAGTTGCTATTGGTTTCATTTAAGTATTCTCTGATAGGTCCCAATATCCAGTTCGCTGCTGATTTGTATTGATTGGTTTGCTTTGTCCATGCTGCATAAAAATCAGCTTCTTCTTTATTTTCGCATAGCTGCTCCACATCATATTCCGATAAGGCATAATCGCTTTTCCATGTATTTTTTAATGCCCCTGGCAATACAGGCATCGCAATTTCAATATCATTAATATATTGTTGTGTTAATTGAAATGGTGCTAAATCGGGGTCTGGAAAATATCTGTAATCATTGGCGTCTTCCTTGTCTCTTATTGAAAAGGTAGTATCATTATTTGCATCAAAGCTTCTTGTTTGCTGTAATATGGTGCCACCAGCTTCTGTAATTTTAATCAATCTGTCAATTTCAAATTCAATCGCTTTTTTTATATTTCGAATTGAATTTAAATTTTTGACTTCTACTCTGGTGCCTAATTTCTTATCCCCCTTCAACCTGATGGAAATATTTGCATCACATCGCAAACTACCTTCTTCCATATTGCCATCACAAACACCAATCCATCTTACTAAGCGACGAACTTCAGAAACAAACAAAAAAGCTTCTTGCGCTGAGTGTATACAGGGTTCTGTAACCATCTCCACTAGGGGAGTGCCTGCTCTATTTAAATCAATATAAGTGTCTTGGGCTGAAGCATCATGAATGCTTTTACCTGCATCTTCCTCCAAATGAATTCGGTTAAGCTGTACTATTTTATCGCCAGCTTCTCCTTTAATCGTAATGGCACCTCCCACACAAATGGGTGTAGTATGTTGCGTGATTTGATAGCCCTTAGGTAAGTCGGGATAAAAATAATTTTTACGTGCAAAATAATTATTGTTTTCAATACGAGAACCACAAGCAATTCCTAATCTAATGGCGTATTCAACTGCTTTTACGTTTGTTTTAGGGAGGGTTCCAGGATGACCCATTGTGATTGGGCTAATATGGGTATTAGGTTCAGCGCCAAAGGAAGCAGCATCACCACAAAACAACTTACTCTGTGTTGCTAATTGTGCATGAATCTCTAAACCAATGACCGCTTCATATTTTTCTGCAATTCCCATGCAGCAAAAGTACAATTATTTGGGGCTTAATTTTAGTTTAAATACCCTAAAAAAACGCCCCGTCTTCATCTGAATGTTCAGAAATAGACGGGGCGAAGATGATGAGTTTACTTGGTTTAACCTTACAAATCAGCTGTTTTAAGCTTCTTAGGTATTTTTACTTCAATCACAGTTTTTTTACCATTTCTTGTAATATTAAATTTGAATATGGTGCCTTCTGTTGCCGCTTTGATGATCGGTTTAATACCATCCACATCTTTTACTTTTTTATCATTCACTTCTGTGATAATATCATCTTCTTTTAGACCTGCTTTTGCAGCTGGTGAATTTTCACTCACAGATGAAATTTTTACACCTTCATTTTCTTCCACATCTTCTACACTGATGCCTAATTTTGGTTTTTCAATATTGCCGAAAAAATTATTTAATTCTGGCATTTGTGGTAACTCAAAACCAAATCTTTGTGTTCCATTATTACCTCTGCCTCTTGGTGTGCTTGGGACGAAGTTGGGTTCAATAGTCATCCCTTGATTAGGCATACTATAACTAAATGATTGGGCTTTATTTTTTTCTAGTTCGGCAGTCAATTTTGTTTTAGCACCATTTTTTAAAATACTAATTTGTACTTTATCTGATGGCTTGTATTTGCCAATAGCATCATACAAATCTTTTGGCCCTGTAATTTTTTCCTCATTAACATTCGTAATAATATCATCCTTTTTAAGGCCTGCTTTTTCTGCCGGGCTTCCTTTGCTTACCTCGTTTATTTTAGCACCCAATTCATTTTCTTCAGATATTACACCTAAAAAGGCTGCATTGCTTTGTGCAGGTGTTGCGAAAGATAAAACATCATCTATATTCAAATCCAATGGCTTACCCTCCACTATTTTATTTTCTTTACTCTTATCACGAGGTATCATCATTCTTTTTAAAATCACGCCATTTTTGCCTTGCCCATTGATTCTAGGATCATTTTCGGCTACTTCCTCACCATTGATGATAATTTTATCGCCATCAATTAATACATTCACAGGTTCTTCTGTCAACTCACCATTTTCTTTTTTATCTCCTTTATTATTTTTTAAGCTTTTTCCTTCTTTGGTTAGCACTTTAACGGTGACTTCTTTTAGCGCTTTATCATCTTTGTTGGCGGAAGAATTGCTTTTCTTTTTGGTCGTAATAACAACAACGCCTTTCTCTCCTTTCTTGCCATATAAGGCTTTAGCAGATGCTCCTTTTAAAACATCTATTTTTTCAATATCATTGGGGGATATTTCATTGACGTTTTTTACTTCTTTGCCATCCACAATGTATAAGGGCGTTTCACCTTTCACCGCGATGCTGGTGTCCTTCGCATTGCCTTTTACAACAACAACAGTTGGCTTTCTAAGATCTAATTTTAAGTTTTGTTTTTCACTTGTTTGCGCAAAACTTATTTGTGCAATTACACATGCCATTAAAAAACTGCTTACTTGCTTGATCATATTTTTATGTTTAAGTATAGATAAATTTCTAAAGCAAATGTAGGGAATTTAATTAACTACGAAACAATTCGCAAATGTTAAATTTTAGTCAATTTGAAAATTTTCGTACCCAACCTTCTCTCCAAAAAAGCCCTATCAGATTTTGATAAGGCTTTGATTATTAGTTAGATAGTTCAATTAAAGCATTGCTTTTATAACATCAATGACTTTGTCAAGCTGTGTGTTATCCTGTCCGCCTGCGCTTGCAATGGTTTTTTGACCACCACCGCCACCTTTAATTAATGGGGCAATTTTTTCCTTGATGATCTGAGGTGCCTGCCAGTTTTTTTGATTGACTAGGGATTCACTAATTGCTAAAACTACATTTGCTTTATCGGCCACTTTACTGGTCAATACAACTACCGAATTAGCGTGTAATGCACCGAGTTGTTGTGCTAATTTTTTCAAATGATCTGCACTACCCAATTGTAATTGCACCCCTAAAAATTGAATATCATTCACTGTAGTAAATGCAGTACTATATTTTTCAAACAATTCATTGACTAATAATGCTTCCTGACTTTCCAATTTTTTGGATAATTCCTTTTGACTCGTTTGCAATGAAGCAATGGTATCATTTAAAACATCCGTGCTTGTATTTTCATTCAAGTCAGGTGCTTTAAATTGGGCATTTATTTTTGAAGCAATACTTTCACATGCTTCAGCCAATTGTATAATTTGTTTGTGTAATTTTTCTTTGACTTCGGTTAAAAATAGTTCCGCAGCTTCGCCCACCACCCCTTCAATTCTTCTTACGCCTGCAGCAACAGAAGCTTCCGCCTTTAAAATAAAGTGACCAATTTCGCCTGTGTGACCTACATGTGTTCCACCGCATAACTCAATGGAATAATTAGGATCCATCACAACTACACGAACTTTATCTCCGTATTTTTCTCCAAATAAAGCCATGGCACCCAATTGGATGGCATCCGCTTTATCCATTTCATTAATCACCACTGGGATATTTGCCTTTATTTTTTCATTCACTAAAACAGAGACTGCATTTATTTCTTCTGGTGTCATTTTAGCAAAATGAGAAAAGTCAAAACGTAGTTGTTCTGCATTCACCAAACTTCCTTTTTGCGCAACATGCTTTCCTAATACATTTCTTAAGGCTGCATGTAGTAAATGTGTTGCGGAGTGATGAAGCGTCGTATTTTTTCGATGCGCAATCGCCACTTGTGCTTTTACTTTTTCTCCAATTACATTTGGAATCGTATCAGTAAAATGAATAAAAAGATTGTTTTCTTTTTTTGTATCTGTTACCTGCAATGGGGTACCATCTTCAAAGGTCAAAGTTCCACTATCACCCACCTGTCCGCCGCTTTCTGCATAAAAAGGCGTTTCGCTTAATACCCATTGGTAAGCTTCCTTCCCTTTTGCTTTTACATGACGGTATTTAATAATGGTGCTATTTGTTTCCATCTGCGTGTAACCAACAAACTTGGTTTCCGCATCTTCCGTTACTTGTATCCAATCTCCAGTGTCAATGGCAGTAGCTGCACGGCTTCTGTTTTTTTGTTGCAACATTTCTTTTTCAAACCCTGCTTCATCCACCAGTAAATCATTTTCACTGGCGATTAATCTTGTTAAATCTACAGGGAAGCCAAAAGTGTCAAACAATTCAAATACTAATTTGCCTTCAATAGTCGCTCCTTTTGAATGCGTTTTTACAATATCATCAATTCGTTTTAATCCTTTTTCTAATGTTCTTAAAAATCCTTCCTCTTCTTCTTTTACTACTTTAGTTACAAAATCTAATTGCGCGGTTAACTCAGGGAAAACGTTTTCAAATTGTTTTGCCAATAAGGGCATGAGTTGGTGTAATAAGGGTTGCTTATAATCCAAGTATGAATAATAATAGCGGACTGCTCTTCTTAAAATTCTTCTGATTACATAACCAGCACCTGTATTTGCAGGTAATTGTCCGTCGGCAATTGTAAATGCAATGGCTCTAATGTGGTCAGCTAAAACTCGAAATGCAATGGCTTGTTTGCTTGCACTAAAATCATATTGCTTGCCGGTAATTTTTGCGACAGCATCAATAGTACCAGTAAATACATCGGAATCGTAATTGCTTTTTTTATTTTGAATGACCCTTACTAATCTTTCAAATCCCATACCTGTATCTACATGCTTATTTGGGAGCGCTTCTAGGCTGCCATCTTTTTTTCGATTGTACTGAATGAATACATTATTCCAAATTTCAATTACCTGTGGATGATCTTTGTTGACTAAGTCACGACCGGGTACTTTTGCAATCTCCTCATCAGAACGCATGTCTACATGTATTTCACTGCATGGGCCACATGGTCCAGTGTCACCCATTTCCCAAAAATTATCTTTTTTATTGCCGTAAATTATTTTATCCTCCGTTACCCATTTTTTCCAATGCGTTAAAGCCTCGCTCGACGCTGGTAAATTTTCGGAAGGATCCCCTTCAAAAACACTTACATATAATTTAGCTGGATCAATGCCATACACTTTGGTTAATAATTCCCAACTCCATTCAATTGCTTCGCCTTTAAAATAATCGCCAAAGCTCCAGTTCCCCAACATTTCAAACATCGTATGATGATAGGTATCCACACCCACTTCCTCCAAATCATTGTGCTTGCCACTTACACGTAAACATTTCTGCGTGTCCGCAATACGTGAATGACTAGGCACTTGGTTGCCTAAAAAATAATCTTTGAATTGATTCATCCCGGCATTGGTAAATAATAAAGTAGGATCGTTCTTAACGACAATAGGAGCGGAGGGTACTATTGCATGGCCTTTAGAAGCAAAAAAATCTAAAAACTGTTGTCTTATTTCTGAACTGGTCATCATGTCGGTGAATTTTAAGCAGTGTTCATCTTAAAAAGCTATATTTGTAATGCTTTTTTTAATGACCTCAAAGGTAAGGAATTGGGGCTTTTTTATGGCCATACTTGCCAAATAATCGGTGAATTCAAATGAAGAAAATTAAATATCACTTTAATACCCACACACTTAGGTTTGATAAAGTGGAAGTGCCCCTTAAAGTAAGGCTGCTTCAACTTTTCGGATTTATTGCTGCGTCCATTGTAACTGGGGTGGTGATTGTTGCGATTCTATTTCAATATATTGATTCTCCGAAGGAAAAATTACTCCGCCAACAAAACGAAAGCTACCGTGCAAGTTATAGTGTCATCCAAGATAGGGTTCGGCAATTGGAGTTGCAAATGACCGAATTAGAAAGTAGGGACAATGAGGTTTACCGTTCCATATTTGAGTCGAGTCCGATCCCTGATAGTGCCCGTTTAAAGGATATGGAAGCGTTAAAAGAAGTTAGAATGATACAAAATTTATCTAGCTCAGCGCTGTTATCCAATATGATTGCGCAATTAAATAATTTGAGTGTACGATCGGCCTTTCAGGATAAGTCCTATGTGGAAGTTGGCACCATGGTAAAAAATAAAGAAAAACTATTAAGGGCAATTCCTGCTATTCAGCCAGTGAGCAATAAAAATTTAAATCGTATTGCTTCTGGATATGGTTATAGAATTGATCCTTTATATAAAGACTATCGTTTACACGCAGGACTTGATTTTACGGCTCCCTCTGGAACGCCCATATATGCAACGGCAGATGGGGTAGTGCAGGCGGCAGGATTTAATAGTGATGGTTATGGAAACAAAGTGGTG
>Ga0214168_1000472_pt1 | contig 16458 bp, 14 predicted proteins | sample LakMenepilimnion_FD_153002 | JGI IMG/M metagenome (GOLD analysis project Ga0214168, IMG submission 153002) | Freshwater microbial communities from Lake Mendota, WI - Practice 29OCT2010 epilimnion v4 | ecosystem: Environmental > Aquatic > Freshwater > Lake > Epilimnion/Euphotic zone | place: Lake...
CCCACAACACCAGCGCCACCACCACCGCAAACATCACCGCACGCGCATTGACGGTGACCATCACGGCCACCAACAAGGTGTACGACGGCACAACGAGTGCATCAGTTGTTTACTCGGACAACAGAGTGTCTGGCGACCAACTGACTGCAAGCGGTACGCCTGTCTTTAGCGACAAAAACGTTGCCGCATCAAAACTCATTACAGCATCGAGCATCGCCATCTCGGGCACAGATGCAGCAAACTACACCCACAACACCACAGCAACCACAGCTGCGAACATCACACGGCGACCACTCTCAGTCGTCGCAATTGCGAACGACAAAACATACGACGCAACAAACGTTGCAACGGTGTCATATACGGATAACCGACTAGATGGCGACGTTTTCACAATCTCAAGTACCGCATTATTCGACGATGCTGAACTTGGACGTGACAAGCCCGTCTCAATCACCAACATCACCCTTGCTGGAACAGATGCCAGCAACTACCAACCAAACTCCTCGGCGACATCAACCGGCGATATCACCGTGCGAGAGATCAGTGCTTCAATTCCCGCTGTCGTCAGTAACGCTCCACTGTCAGATTCAACACCCACTGTTCACATTGGTGATCTGGTGCCAAGCGTTGATACAACAGTGACCTTTACGCGACCTGGCTTTACAAGTGTTGTTTGCAGCATGATTCCACAGCACGTCACAGACACATGCACTGCTACTGCACTGACAGACGGTGTGTGGACATACCGAGCACGCCAATTAGTAGCTGGGTTGATGGTGGCCGCTTCGGAGCAACTCACCATCACAATCGACACTGTTGCCCCTTCAGTAACAAAGGCAGCAACTTTTGTTGCGAGTTCAGATACTGGGGCCAGCGCCACAGATGGAATTACAAGCGATGCGACGCCTACCGTTTCTATTGCAGATGCAAGCGCAACCGATCGAGTAGTCGTCACTGCGACATTTAGTGGACAAACCATTCAATGCTCGTTTACGGCAACTGCCTCAGATAGAACATGCACACTTCCAGCGCTAACAGACGGAGCATGGAGCATCACTGCTGTTATCACAGACTCGGCCAACAATGTCTCTAGTCCAACTCCACCCATGGTTGCCACCATTGACACAGTGATTCCTGCTGCAAGCGCCGCGCCATTCAATGCACAAGACAATGGCGCAACGACGTCACTCGACGCAACACCACGTATTTCGATCACGGGTGTCAACGCTGGCGACATTGCAACCGTCAACGGCTTGAGTAGCAAAGCAGAGAAAGCGTCATGTTCGTTCACTGCGTCATCGACAACCAGTTTCTGCGAGATGAGCACGATGCCGAGTGGTACATGGAGCTTGACAGCGACTGTCACTGACCTTGCCGGCAATACATCGCCTCCTTCACCTCCGACCCAATTAATCATCAGTGCAGGTCTAGCCCCAGTCACCGTTGCACGGTCTGCCGTAGTGCCAAGTCCATCCGTCAACAGACGAGAGAATGTTGTAGCCGTGAAGTTTGGGGCGCCTGCTGCTATTGCTGGTGTTCAGTCTGTGTCATTCATTGTCCTTGATGGATCCGGCAAAGTTGTTCGTCGAGCCACCATCAAGGTGAAGCCAACAGACACAGGAGCGCGAATTGTTGTTCCAGCATCAGTCAAGGGCGCGCGAGTGCGGGTCATCACCACTAATCAATGTGGTGTTTCTGATGGAGCACCACGAAGCTTCAATGTTCGCCCTGGAAAAACATCAATCAGCGTTGATCCAAGAACTAATGCGCCGTCACTTGCGGGCCAGTTAGTGCTTCCACAGATTGACTTTGGGCCGTCCGAAATCACGCTTGATGCAACCGACCGAGCTCAACTAGATAAGGTCGCCAAGGACATGGATGGAAAGTGCGGAACACTTTTGGTGTCAGGCTTCTCACGATTCAACAACACTGATTCGCGTCGCTATCTGCAAAATCTCGCAGATTTCCGTGCAAAGGCTGTCGCTGATTACCTATCAAGCAAGGGCCTCACTATGTGGATCAGTTACAAAGGATTCGTGATTCGATCGAACGACAATGCCGCCAGCGCTAACCGCCGAGTTGCCTTGTATTGGACCCCTGCATAGAGGTCGCGGGGTTAGATGAATCGGAGTGAGTCTCCGACCGAAACTGAACCAGGCGCGACAACGCGTGCGTAGACGCCAACATTTTGATCTAATTCACGCACCACATGGCGCAAGATTGCGCGGTCTTCGGGAATGTCGTCATTGATGCGACGGGTGATCATGATGCAGCGTGGACATGGATCAAGAAACTCAACAGTTGCAGTACCAATGTGGGCTGTCTTGCCAGTCCATGTGAATTCAGGGTGGCCAGTCTCTGTGGAGTCAATGACAATGCTGGGGCGAAACCGCTTGATGTCAATGTTTGAGTCAGGAAGTGCTTGTTGCATCGCCGTCATCGCAGATGTTGTCATCACCATGAGAGGCCAACAGTCGTGATGGGTACCGGGAGGAGATTCAAACTCTGCAACCTCAGGTGGAAACGCAGCAAAGTTTGGAAGTGGCTCGTGTTCCTCGCGGCCAAAGATGTTTCTTAGTTCCGTTATGGGATCGGATGATGTTCCAGGTCCACGACGGAAGTGTTCGAGATTGTTGTCGGCAGGAAGTGATTCCAGTGCAACATTTCGACCGAGTGCGTGTGAGAGCTTTTCGTTGACGTCGCTGTGTGAAGAAGATGTGATGTCACCGTTTGGGCACGTGATGGCGACATGTCCGCCCTGCTGTTCAGCAGTGAACTGCATGAGTTCGCCAATTTTCTTTGCTCCGCGAATACCACCGTTGTCGAGGTCACGAATGGCCCAGTGCCTGTCGCCGACAATTCCGAGTGGGCTGAGATCAATGCTTGCGACAGTGCTTCCCACCATCGACTTCACGGGATAGGTCCACAACTGTGCAACTTTCATGTGCACAGCATTGCACGGTTCAGCGACCGTACGAGCGAGTTAGCTGTAGTACGGGTTTGAGCCAGTGGCGTGATCGGTGACGTCACGCACTTTGAGAACGCCGGGTACTTGTTCCACCAAAGTGGTTTGCACGCCTTCAAGCATTGTCATTTTGCTCATGGAGCATCCGTGGCATCCGCCGCCCATGGTGAGATACGCAACGCCTTCACCGTCGTGGCCAACGAATGTGACGAATCCGCCGTGTGCAGCAAGAGATGGGTTGATGTCCGTTGAGATGACAGCTTCGACTGATGCTGAGAGTTCGTCGTCGTTCGTGAGGCCGTCGATCATTGGCGCAGGCGGCTTGTTTGGGTTGCGGATGATGAGGCCTTGGCGTTCGGAATAATCAAGAGTTGCGCCGTTGATGTGTTCAAACGTTTGAAGAGGGATGATGACCTTCAGGCCACCAATGGTGCGCACTTCATCGGTGAATGCCGCTTGCGTGACAATTTCAAATGACAAGTCGTACTTGAATTCTTCGCCTGGAGTTGCGAGAACTTCAAGGCGCAGACCGAGGCGTTCTTTTTCTGGCTCTTCATCGCGAAGAATGAGCAACTGCGTGAGTGCTTCTTCAGTGATTTCGATGATGGTGTCAGAGTTTTGGGGGGCAAGTGGACTCACATCACGAAGGATAGCGGGGGTTATTGCTCGGCTGTCGGCCGACTACTGACCCACACGGAGGCTGTTGCCTCCCCCATTCACCTGAAGGCGTTGACCTGTCACATATGACGATTGGGGAGAACAGAAGAAGAGGACAGCGTTGGCAATGTCTTCGGGCTGGCAGACACGACCAAACGGTGAATTGGCGTCCATCGACCGGAGATCGTCCATTTCTCTTCGACCAGTGATGGCTCGAGCAAGCCGAACACCCATGTCTGTTTCCACCAGGCCAGGAGCCACGATGTTCACGTGAATGTTGTGTGGTTCTTCTTCTTTGGCGAGCGTGAATGCGAGCGCCTCCATTGCGGCTTTACCCATGTTGTATGGGGCGCCGTTTGCCGCCATTCCTGATGTCGCAACTGACGAGATGAATACCACTTGACCACCGCCTTGTTGACGCATGTGGGGAAGAAACGCTCTGCACAACTGGTGTGGTCCGAGAGCATGAGTTGCGACAAGATTCCAAAGTTCCTCTGCTTCAGTGTCTACGACTGATCGTCCGCGTGATGCAACGCCACCATTGACCACGACGATGTCGAGTTTTTTGTGTGTTGCGATGACGTCATTGATGAGATTGACGTTCTCTTCGGGAATGTCGTTTGAACCTTGATGAATGGTTGCTGTGCCGCCGTTATCCAAGATGAGACGCATTGTTTCTTCAGCTGATTCTTTATCTCGCTTGTAGTTGATGGCGACGGTTGCACCTTCGTTCGCCAATGCAATGGAGATTGCTCGACCGATACCGCGGCTGCCGCCCGTCACGAGTGCGATTTTGCCGTTCAGATTGCCCATCGTGATACCCCCTTGTATGAGACGACTGATGTTCTGCGTCTAAGGGACAACCTAATGACATGGGTAGAGACAGATGGAATCGCAGGTGGAGATGATGTCGCTGTTATTTGTGCGGTTGGGGTGCGCGGCCCATGTCTCTGGTCATGTCTCTGGTCATGTCTCTGGTCATGTCTCTGGTCATGTCTCTGACTTGTGTATGGCGGGATACCGACGGTCGGGACCCCGGTACCTCTTTTTCACATCGTTCGGGATACCGATAGGTTTTGAATCGAATGACGGCATGACGGCATACCGCTAGTGGGTCCACACAAAGCCCGATGACGGCATCACTGCATAACGGCATAACGGCATGACGGCATGACGGTGTGGCTGGGTTAGTTCTCTTATGACGGCATGCCGTCTTGCGGGCATGAAGGTGACGGCAAGACGGTGTGACGGCATCGCAGAAGTTTTGGGGAAGGGTCCACGTCTGCAACGGCGGGATGCCGTCATCCGAGAGGTTCTGTATGGGTGTACCCCTCTGCAACGGCGGGATGCCGTCACTAATCGACGGCGCAGCACGAAAGGACCACATCGGGCCGCGAAACAAGAAACAAGAAACAGCCAACTCTCGAGACATGAACCAACCGATAAGGTAAGAAACACAACTCAACCAATGGGGAGCTCGCACGATTCGGTGGGCTGAGAGGGTGGCCGCGGCCACCGACCCAAGAACCTGATCCGGGTAATGCCGGCGGAGGGAATCGGATATGGCGCAACGCCAAGCACTCATCTTCATAGGCGGGGACTCACCACACGAGAACGCTCTCGGGTATGTGAACAGCGATCCAGAAGCACTCATCATCGCTGCCGATTCTGGCTGGGAACACGCACGCGCAGCAGGCGTCATCCCACACATCCTCATTGGCGATATGGACTCCATCTCCCCTGCTCATCTCGCCGATGCGCGCGCTCGAGACATCACCATTTACGAACATCACCCCGACAAAGACCACACCGACACAGAACTCGCACTACGACTCGCCGAATCTCTGCACTACGACTCCATCCACGTGATTGCAGGTGGTGGCGATCGATTCGACCACACGCTGTCGATGATCCACTCTCTTGTCGCGCACACCGACGACGCCACCATTACTGCGCACATCGGCCAGTCATTCGTTCGCATCGTCACTCCACGCACCGCCACCACAGTCACAACCACTGAAGGCGACACCATCTCACTCATTCCGCTTGGTGGTCACGCAAAAGGTGTCACCACAACCGGATTGAAGTGGAACCTCAGGCGATCAACGTTGAAAGCATTCGCATCTCGTGGCGTCAGCAATGTTGCCACCAACTCAACGGTCACCATCGCACTTCGCACGGGTGTTCTCGCCGCCATCATCACGGCCGCAGAACCACGCCTACCCACTGAACCAACCGAAACCACTACCCCCAACACACCGCAAGAGAACTCATGAAAACAACACGTCTCATCACCGCCATTGCAGCGCTCACTGCACTGTCCGCACTAGTCGCAGCGTGCGGATCAAAAGTAATGGCGCCTGCACCAACAGAAGTAGTTCTAGTTGCATACGACGCATTCACACCAGAAGAAGGAATCTTCGACGACTTCACTAAGAACACTGGCGTCACCGTCAAAGTAGTCACCGCTGGTGACACGGGAACAATGGTGAGCAAAGCAATCCTCACGGCTGGCACACCAGAAGGTGACGTGATGTGGGGAATCGACAACACCTTTCTTTCACGCGCACAAAAAGCCAATGTGCTTACCAACTACATGCCAGTGGACGAAGGCGACATTTGTGTGAACTACGACAAGAACTGGTTCGCGTCACGCAACATTCCCGTTCCTACATCATTCGAAGATCTCGCAAAGCCCACATACAAAAATCTTCTTGTTGTACAAGACCCCACAACTTCATCGCCTGGTCTCGGATTTCTGCTGGGCACAATCGCTCATTTCGGTGAAGAAAAGTGGGAGAGCTATTGGACTGCACTCACACAGAACAATGTGAAAGTGGTACCGGACTGGACATCTGCATACACCGTTGAATTCTCTGGATCCAGCGGAAAAGGCAAGTACCCGCTTGTTGTTTCCTACGGCTCAAGCCCGCCGGCAGAAGTGCTGTACTCCGCAACTCCCATAGATGAACCACCTACCGGAGTTATTGAAGGCACATGTTTCCGTCAAACGGAATATGTGGGTGTGCTTCGCGGCACAAAGAACGAAGAGATCGCACAGAAACTTGTGGACTACTTGCTAAATACAAAGTTCCAGGAATCAATGCCTCTCACACTGTTTGTGTTCCCTGTGAACCCCAACGCACAACTCCCGAAACTATTCACTGATTTTGCAGTTCGACCAGAAACTCCTCTCACTCTTGCGCCAAGCGACATTGAGAAGAACAGAGACACATGGATTGATTCATGGAGATCTCTTGTTCTGCGCTAACTACACGGACGTCGACGTCGCAGACCCCGCACCAGTAAAAGAACCTACAGGCAACGCATGAATTCCGTGAGGAACACAATGAGATGGGCTCAAGCCATTCCCCTCATCGCGCTCGCTGTGTTCTTTGCATTTCCTGTTGTCACCATGCTCGTTTCGTTCGTGAGACCGAATGACATCACATCAACGCTGACCAACATCTCACTCGCTCGTCTCTGGTGGTTCACCGCATGGCAAGCCGCACTTTCCACTGTGCTGACCGTTGCTGTTGCGTTACCTCTTACCTGGGCCGTCTCTCGACACTCATTCCGATTTTCGAAAACACTCATCGGACTTATCACTGTCCCGTTCTTCATGCCCGCCGTCGTCATCGCAACCGGCGTGAAAGCAGTTCTCCCCACTGCCCCCGTTGCGGGAATTTTGTGGGCACATGTGGTGTTCAACGTTGCGGTTGTGCTGCGCATCGTGGGACCACGTTGGTCGTTGCTGGACCCCACCTTGGAAGACACAGCGGCAGACCTCGGCGCAACTCCACTGAGAACATTTCGATTCATCGTTCTTCCCTACATTGCACCCGCTCTCAAAAACGCATCGGCAGTGGTGTTCTTGTTCTGTTTCAGCAGTTTCGGAGTTATCGCCATTTTGGGCGGAATCAAGAGACGAACAATTGAGGCAGAGATCTTCACTCAAGCAGTCAACTTGGGCGACACACGCACAGCAGTCTCGCTCTCTGTCATTCAAGCCGTTGTCATTCTCATTGTGTTCACACTCGGCACACGACAGTCACGGGTCACCAACACATCAAGTACAACAGACACCCCAACAAACGACATTGCAACAACGCTCAGAATTCCCACGCAACGCCAACAACGCAGAATCTTCGCCGTAGTCGCACTCCCCATCTTGATTGTCGTCACTCCACTCTTCGCGGTGATCCTGCGTTCCCTTCGACTCAATGGACACTTCACACTGGACGGCTATCGCTGGCTCTTCAACGGAACAACAGAAGCAGTCGGCATCAACATTGCATCAACACTTCTCACCTCCACAACGTTCGCCGTGGCGTGCGCAGCGCTCACTACAACTGCAGCACTAGTGATTGCATCGGCAAAGAACACCACCTCGCTCATCTCGGCACTCACCGCACTTCCGCTAATGGTCTCTGCCGTCACGCTCGGACTTGGCCTCATCGTCGCATTCGACCACTCACCATTTGAATGGCGGGCGGAACGATGGCTGATTCCGGTGATTCACTGCGTCATTGCACTGCCACTTGCTGTGCGCACGTTGGATCCCGCTGTGCGCGCCATTCCCGAATCACTCACCCAGGCATCAGCATCACTTGGAGCTGGCCCGTGGAGGACATGGCGATGCATCGAGCTTCCGCTTCTCACGCCAGCACTCGTGCGTTCCGCTGGTCTCTCAGCAGCAATCTCACTGGGCGAATTTGGTGCCACGTCATTTCTCACGCGTAGCAACTCCACCACTATTCCCATTGCGATCAGCCAGTTGCTGGGTCACCCCGGCGCACAACTCAGTCAAGCCGCATTCGCTCTTGCCGCACTGTGCGTACTTTTGTTTACCGCCGCCCTTCGCTTGGCCTGAACGCAACGAGTACGGTCTCAGACATGAAAGCTGCTGTGTATAGCCACGTTGGTGGGCCCGAAGTATTCCGTTATGAAGAGGTTGCCGAACCAGAACTGCGTAAAGGTTCAGTCCGCATCGACGTGAAGGCGATCGCCATTCAAGGTGGCGACCTGCTGCATCGTCAAGGTGGCGTGCTTGCCACTACGCCTCACATTGTTGGCTACCAAGCAGCCGGAATTGTGCGCGATGTTGCCGAAGGCGTCACCCGCATCACCCCTGGTCAACGAGTAGTGGCAACAATGGGGTTCGGATCACACGCAGAAGTCGTATGCGTTCCCGAACAATCGGTGTGGGTCATTCCCGATGGAGCATCATTGGAAGAAGGCGCGGGAGTTCCCATTGAATTTGGAACTGCGCACGATTGCCTTTTCGAATTCGGTCACCTGCAAGCTGGTGAACATGTCCTTATTCAGGCCGGCGCTGGCGGAGTTGGATTGGCGGCCATTCAGTTGGCGAAAGCTGCCGGAGCAACCGTGTACGCCACAGCATCTAGTGACGAGCGTCTGCAGAAGCTGAAGAACTACGGGCTAGATCACGCCATCAATTACGCCACCACCGACCCCGCAAAAGCGGTCATGGAACTCACGAATGGTAAGGGCGTGAACCTCGTCGTTGACCCCGTGGGTGGGAAAACTCTCGAGGCGAGCGTTGCGTCTCTCGCCTATCGCGGACGCATCAGTTGGGTTGGTCGTGCTGGGCGCGAGCCTCAACCACCCGAAATTTGGCCAATTATGCAGAAAAATGCGTCAATTACTGGGGTTTTCCTTGGCGCAGAGATGGCGATAAACGGCCACCGCACTCACCCACTCATCGGGTCCCTTCTCGAACGAGTGGCATCTCGAGAACTCACCGTGGTGATCGACAAGGTGTTCCATTTAGCCGAGGCCGCCGATGCGCATCGTTACATTGAAAGTCGTCAGGCATTCGGTCGCGTACTGATGACTCCGTAAACCCGTCGCCACGTGTGACGGAAAAGGTATGTCAGATATCCCCGATTTCACTAGCGAAATGGCGTACGGTTACATCCATGAAGAAGCGTGAACTCATTCAAGCAGTAGCCCTACACACCGGCCTCAACACTAAAGATGCCGCAAAAGCCGTCGAAGGAACCATCGACGTCATTCTTGCGAACGTCGCTAAAGGTGAAGTCGTCAACCTTTCCGGTTTTGCAAAGTTTGCAAAGATCAAGCGTCCAGCACGCATGGGTCGCAACCCAGCCACCGGTGAGCAGATCAAGATCAAGGCAAAGACAGTTGCCAAGATCACTGCACTCAAAGGTTTCAAAGACATCGCACTTGGCGAAGCACCTGCACCTAAGTTGAACACGAAGCCAATCGTTGCGGCTCCTGCAAAGAAGGCAGCACCTGCAAAGAAAGCAGCACCTAAAAAGGCTGCAAAGAAGGCAGTTGCTAAGAAGGCAACAAAGAAGGCAGCACCTAAGAAGGCTGCTAAGAAGGCAACAAAGAAGCGCTAATCGCTTCTTTACAAGCACTGGGAACAACCCGGTGGCCGTTATCGAAAGATGGCGAGCCGCCGGGTTGTTTCATTTCTCCGTTGATGCAGAACAACTAGCGTGATTGCCGTGACGAATTCTCCACCCGTAATTGGTTTCATTGGAACAGGCCATATCGCCACGTTCCATTCAAAGATGCTGAAGCACTCTGGTGTTCCGTTAGTGCGTGGCGGGTGTTTCGATATTGATACGGCGCGTGCGGACGTCTTCGCGCAAGCATCGGGAAGCACCGTGATGTCGTCGGCCGATGAAGTTATTGCATCGAGCGACATGGTGTACATCTGCACCTGGACCAGCGAACATCAACATCTTGTTGATGCCTGCATTGCAGCCGGCAAACCATTCTTCTGCGAGAAACCACTTGGTGTTTCATTTGATCAAGCAAAGCGCATGCATGCAAGCGCATCGTCATCGTCCCTCACACATCAATGCGGACTTATTCTGCGCCGCTCCCCTGCATACCTGTGGGCGCGAGAACTCATCACAGATCCCGCAGCTGGTGCAGTGATGTCTGTGGTGTTCCGAGATGATCAGTTCATTCCTATTCAGGGCCACTACAAATCAACCTGGCGCAGCGACAAAGAAAAAGCTGGTGCCGGAACGCTTCTCGAACACAGCATCCACGACGTAGACATGTTGCGTTTTCTCATCGGCGATGTGGAATCAGTCAGTGCACGGGCCACGTATCGCCACAACATTGAGGGAATTGAAGACTGCGTTGCAGCGTCCGTGCAATTTGCGAACGGCGCAATAGGAACTCTCACCACTATCTGGCACGACAACCTGTCACGACCCAGCCTGCGCCATGTAGAAGTGTTCTGCGAGAATCGCACCGTCATCATTGCGGGTGACGATTGGTTTGGCCCCGTGTCGTGGAGTGATGCAGACGGAACCACCGGATCTCTCGAGGGTGAGGCACTCACCGACAAAACAGCTCCACTCGCCATCACCGACGCAAACCCCGATGGTGCTTTTGTGCGCAATGCAACAGAGAACGAACCAGGCTTCCCCGACTTTTCCGTCGCACTCGAAGCGCACCGCATTGTGGAAGCCATGTACCGAAGCGCGCGGGATAGTGGGAACTCTGTCACGGTGGCGAGCGTTCAGTAACACATGATTGTTGAACGCGTCAGTGTGGATGACATTCAGAACCTTCGTGTTCGTGTGTTACGCCAAGGAACTCCTGTTACTCATGCGCACTATCCCGAAGACTCCTATGCCGACGCCGTGCACTTAGCAATTCGTGAACGAGGTGAGTTGTGCGCAACGTCCACCTGGTTTTCAAAAGAATGTCCAGAATTTCCACATGTTCCAGCATTGCAACTAAAGGGCATGGCTGTTGACGAATCTCTACAGACAACGGGTTACGGTCGCGCACTCATTGACGCTGGTCTTTCTCTTGCGCGTGAACGAGGTGCGGTGGTGGTGTGGGCGCGTGCGCGCGATTCAGCACTGGGTTTCTACGAAAAGTGTGGGTTCATGGCAATGGGAGACGGATTCATTGATGAGCCCACCAACATGCCCCATCACATTGTGGTGACACGTCTCTAGTCGCTAATTTCCACATCTGCGGTGTACAGCAACGTGGAGTTCGTCTTTGGAGAAACACGCGATTCCAATGTCCACTTTCCTGAATAGGGAAACTGCATCACTCCACTCCAATGGTTCGGGCCGATCTCAATGAGATCAACCGGAATCGCAGGGATACCGCGCGCAGGCAACGTGAATGACATCTCCACATTGTCAACTGGTGCAAGTGACCCGCCTGGTGGCGTGAGATACACGTGCACCTCTGCCGCTCCGACACGCGTGGGCAAGATGGAGAAGTCCACAACAACATCACCTTGAATCTGCGTGGAACTGAATGATGTCGATGATGCAGAGGTTGCAGTGGGCGATGTTCCCACCATGAGAGCCGTCACGGCAATGACCACGACAAGTAGCACTGCTTCAAACGACAACAGTTGGGTCACCGTGGACTTCCCGCTCTTCATGCGAAGGCGCAAACGGAAACCAATCGCCAGGCATGCGCTGATAATTGCCACTTTCAACAGCAGATATGTTCCGTAGCGCGAGTTGAAGATGTTGGACAGACCACCGGTGAGATGAAGTGCTTGCGCAACACCCGTTACAACCGCTACGGGCATTGCAACAGTGGCCAGTTGAGACAAACGAGCCACCCCTTCTTCGGTTTTCACCAACACGGCAGCAAAGAACGAACCCACCCACACACTGAGCGCTACAAGGTGCAGTACAGCAACAGGGATGAAGACGCCAGGTAACGAGCCAGCGCTGGGGTGCCCGGACACAGAGAACGACACGATGGACAACAGGGCCACTGATGCGAAGAGCCATTTCCACCAGCGATGCGATGCGCGTGGAAGTGACAGCACAAGAGCCCCCCACCCCGCCACCAGAACAACCCGCACAAGAGATGCAAGACCAAGTCGAGTAGGTAAGACATCGGCCAACAGACTTCCGTCGGTGATTGCCGACCATCCACGGCCTGCCGCATACGGCCCTTGCAAGAACAAAATCCCCACTGAACCAACGGCGAACATAATGACTGCACGACGCAATGCCGTCACCACGGCGGGAACAACAAAACCTCCGCGACCCCACACAAACACCATCATTCCCACAAGAACGATCAGCGCCATATAGGCAAGAAAGCGCGACACAGCAAGCGGGGTGCCAAGTGGTGATTCAGTATCGATGCCCTTCAGGACGCGAGTGAGTAGTTCATTTGCATCGACGTCGGAGGAGTTTCCTACTTCGAAGGGGAATGCGCCGCTGACCGGATGGCCGTCGGCGCTTACCGCGCGCCACACCACCACGTACACGCCATTTTCTAACGCAGAGACATCGGCAATAGCTTGTGATTGATCGGTGCTAGACCGTTGCGCATCGCCAATGTTTACTTCGATTTGTTCAGAGTCAAACAAACGAATAGAAAGCAGCGAGTTTTCAATCGTCTCGTTGAAGTCCAGAACGATTTCGTCAGGCGACTCCTGCACCACAGTAGAAGGGCCTGGCGTTGAGGAATCGAGAACTGCATGAGCCGATGCAAGTGTTGGCGACACCAACACCACACACGCAGTTGCAAGTGCTGCCAACGACAAGAACCGACGCATTAGAAACCGAGGCCTTTGGGAAGTCCGTCTACCTCGGCTCGTTGCAACAGCCATGCAAGACGATGATTCTCGGGTAACTGCAATGCAACTTTTGGTAACTGAGTAAGCCCCATAGCGTGACTCGCTGCCCATGCCATTTTCTGACGCTCTAATTCCAGACGCACATACAGCGAGGGCCATGTGTCCCAACTGCGACTCACATTTAGGTCGGTGAGATGCACCACACTTTCGCGCCAGCGAAGAAAAGGAAGTTCGTGCATTGCTACAACAGCCCCCGATGCAAGCGTTCCAGTTCCCAGCCATGTGTCACGCGTGCTTCCTGCCCATGCACCTTCAAGTGAATACACCGCTTTGCGAAGCTCGGCCGTGGCTTTCTCTTGCGACCACGATGACGCTTCTTCAATGGCGGCCTCACGCGCACCGGGACCGCCCGGATATTGCTGTCCCAGCTCTCCGCGCGCTGCACACGCCAACAAATGAATGTGGCTGTGGGCGTTTAATGCCAAATGACCGACGATGGTGCCGCGACTCCAACCCGGCAACAGCGACGGCTCTGCAAACTCTTGAGGCGTGAGTGCGTCGACAATGGCGAGTAGATCTTGATGGGTGGCCGCACAACCCTCTACACAGGCATCCAGCTGTCTTGCATCAAGTGGGCGCGGCACACCTCCACGGTACTAGACCGTTTCCAGAACGCCCTTGCGCGGTTTACGAAAGGGGCTCTCGATGCGGCACAACGATGATGGTGCCATCGGCTTCGCGGTGCACGCGAACAGAAACTCCGTAGAACTCCCCCAAAGTTTCTGGGCGAAGCACTTCTTCGGCGGTTCCTTGCGCAACTGCGTGACCCGCGTGCATGAGGCAGAGCCGGTCTGAGTAGATACCAGCAAGAGTGAGGTCGTGCATTGCGCTCACCACGGTGAGACCGTGTTCACGGCGCAACTTGTCAACAAGTTCGAGTGCTTGTTGTTGATGTCCAATATCCAATGCGCTTGTGGGTTCATCCAACAACAAGATGGGAGCTTCTTGGGCAATGGCGCGTGCAATCACCAAACGTTGACGTTCTCCACCAGACAAGGTGTCCACATCTCGTTCTGCAAGTTCGGCAAGATCGAGCCGCTCAATCACATCGCTCACCATGGAAAAATCGTGCGCCGATTCACGGCCGAAGTGAGTAACGAACGGATTACGACCCAACAAGACGTACTCAGCGCCAGTCATACCTGAGGGCAACACAGGCGATTGCGGAACATACGCAATCAACTGTGCGCGACGTCGCGACGAGCGTGCAGATAACGGCGAACCATCAACAAGAATGCGACCAGCATGCGGCGTGACTCCTGCGATAGAACGCAGCAATGACGACTTGCCGGCGCCATTCGGACCGATGATGCACAACCACTCTCCCGGCTTCACCGCATCGGAGAAGCCCGCTACGGCTGTGCGTCCGTTGTAGGAGACGCGAACATTGTCAAAAGAGAGCGAAGTCATCGTGGAGCCTGTCGAGTTCGAAGAATGAGTAGGAAAAATGGTGCGCCAAGAAATGCAGTGACGACACCAATGGGAGTCTCTGCCGGGTTGTCGAGGACGCGACCAGGAATGTCGGCGAGGATGAGGAACGCAGCACCCACCAAGATGCACATGGGTAGCACGATGCGGTACGAGGCACCAACAACAAGACGCACTGCGTGCGGAACAATAATTCCGACGAAGCCAATGAGTCCACTGACCGCAACAACTGCCGCGGTGCCAAGTGTTGCCGCAATCACCACTACAAGTCGTACGCGCGACACATCGACACCGAGTGCTGTTGCTTCCTCATCCCCCACGCGCAACACATCAAGCAATCGGCGGTGAAAGAGCAACACAATTGTGGAAACAACGACGTACGGAAGGACAAGCCGTACATCGCTCCATGTTGCCGACGACAAGCGCCCAAGAATCCACGAATACACCTGACGCACCACATCGGAGTTGCGTTGCAACAGAAATGTCTGCAACGCCGTGGTGAGCGACGTAACAGCAACACCAGCCAACACCAACGATGTGGAGTTGCTTTCACCGCGAACGCGAGATCCAACCACGTACGTGACTAACACCGCAACAAGCCCGCCCAAGAACGCGGCGAGTGGAAGCGGGTCGATAATCCACGAACTGCTTCCCGATCTGTTCACTGTGATGACAATGGTGGCACCCAACCCAGCACCAGCCGCTACACCCAACAAGTACGGGTCTACTAACGGATTGCGAAACACGCCTTGGTAACTGGCGCCTGCCAATGACAACGTTGAGCCAACAAGTGCGGCCAACACCACACGCGGGGCACGAATGTTCCACACGATGGACCATTCTGTTGGCGTAAGTCCGCTGTCGATTGTGATGAACGGCAGGCGATTCAATAACTCCAGTGGAACTCGCCACCACTCGGGGCCCGCAGGCCCAATCATGACGCCGCCCAACACAGCCAGAAACAACGCCACGACCGAGGCGGGGATCAACCACCGACTCGCACCGTGAACAGTGCTCTGTATTGCTGTATCGGACGACGACATGAAGCGGACGAGTTACTTCGTTGCGTTCTTAGCAAGAAGTGCTGAATGCGCCTTGCCGAACTGCTCGATGAGGTCAACCACACGTGGTCCCCAACGAGATGCAATGTCGTCATCGAGTTCAACAACATTGCCGTTTGCAACTGCAGCGATACCTGACCAGCCAGCTCGTGCCGCAACAGTGGCGGCAGTTTGCTGGCAGCACTTTGTATCAGCAAGGAAAATGACAGCGGGATTCGACTTCACGATCGTTTCTGCATTCAACTGCGGATAATCGTTTCCTTTTTCCACACCGTCAGCAATGCTTGCGAAGCCAAACTGCTTCAACAACGCACCAACGAAAGTGTTCGAAGTGACGCTGTACAGAGTGTTGTCCAGTTCATAAAAAACAGGAATCGCAACAGTAGGAATTTCATCGGGAACTGCAGCGTCAATACGTGACTTCATCGATGACACGACTTCTTCTGCATTATCAACACGGCCAGTCAGAGCACCAAGTTCATTGATCTGTGCATACACATCATCAAGTGAGGCTGCTGCCGCACCTGTCCACACCTTGATGTCAGGGTCAGCTGATGTGAGCTGCTCGGTGATCTTGTTCATGTCATTCGAGATCAGAACAACATCAGGTTCATACGCAAGAATTGCTTCTGCGCTTGGCTCGTATGCAGAAATCTTCGTGACCTTGGGAGCCACTTCTGCTGGATATGTGCTCAGGCTGTCAA
>Ga0214168_1000475_pt1 | contig 16420 bp, 15 predicted proteins | sample LakMenepilimnion_FD_153002 | JGI IMG/M metagenome (GOLD analysis project Ga0214168, IMG submission 153002) | Freshwater microbial communities from Lake Mendota, WI - Practice 29OCT2010 epilimnion v4 | ecosystem: Environmental > Aquatic > Freshwater > Lake > Epilimnion/Euphotic zone | place: Lake...
AGCCCGGTCGAGTGCGCCTCACTGCTAACGAGGTAAGGTGTTAAAGCCTTCAGGAGTTCAAATCTCCTCGTCTCCGCTCTTCCTTTAAGTGTTTTCACAGGTTGCATGACTACTCTCCTTCAAATGTTGAGGAAATCAAGAGCACGCATTGCGATCGCGGTTACGGCACTTTTCTTTTTTGGGGGTGTAATAACAGTTGAGAAGCTAGTCTCATTGAAAATTGTGACGCGCGTTGAACAGCAGTTACCGAGCGCGTCGGGAATAAGCGCATCTATCCCACTATTCGAACTACCAAGTGATTTAAGGTCAGATCTAATAAAATCAGTGTCAATAAGCTCGAAAGGGCTTTCAGTAAATTTCCAAGGTAACGACATTCAGTTAGAAAACCTCTCCTCATCGCTATAGGAGAAATAATGAAAATAGATGTAACCTTTTCAATATAATCAGAATAGGGAGCCCTGAAAATGTCACAGGTTGTGTGGTCGCAGTGGGATGACCTTCAGGTTCCCGAAGGCTTTGTTCGACTTTCTCCACAGAATTGTGACCTAAAGACTGATGATTTAAAAGCAATTACTTTTTTTGTTCCAGCATATTTGAGCGGACGAGAAGGGTTACTCCCATCATTAAAAATGGAGAGATTGCAAACTCTTCAACTTTTATCAGCAGGCTATGAAGATGCCATTGAGTTTGCAAAACCTGGAATTCAGCTTTGTAATGCAAGAGGCGTACACGATGCGTCAACTGCTGAACTTGCAGTCGGCTTGGCAATTTCTGTACGACGAGGCTTTCAAGATTTTATGCGTGCACAAGATCGTCAAGAATGGAGTAGTAAACGCTACAACTCATTAAACGATAGCAATATTGCCATCGTTGGTTTTGGTTCAATCGGGCAGACGATAGCTAAGTACCTAGGTGCATATGATGTTTCAATCACCGGGTATTCACGGAGTGGGAAAAATGGTTCTAAGCAGATCTCTGAATTTGATGCAGAAATTTCAAAATACGATGTTATTTTCTTAATCTTGCCCTTAAATTCTGAGAGTCATAAATTCTTTAACGCTGCCCGTTTAGCGAAGATGAAGGATGGAGCCTTACTTATCAATGTTGCACGTGGCCCAATAGTCGATACAGATGCTCTTGTTAAAGAGTTAAACGCTCGGAGGTTATACGCTGGGTTAGATGTAACAGATCCAGAGCCCCTGCCAAAAGGGCACCCTCTTTGGAGCGCACCTAATTGCATTATTGCACCGCACGTAGGCGGTAACTCTTCAGCATTTGAATCTCGAGGTAAGAGCCTCATTGAAAAGCAATTAGAGCGCCTGGCAAAAGGTGAACCTTTGATCAACAAAGTAAATTAAAGGCAACTCCACTCTTACTGGACTCTGCGTAAACCTTCTTTAATCGCAGCTTCTACTTGATCGATCTTTGCATCCGAGACCTTGATATTTTCGGTTAATGGTTGGATCTCGCTCCAATCTAATATTGGATTGATCGGAGTTGGGCTGATTGCCTTTACTCCCGCACCTAAAGCGTAATCAACGTACTTAATTCCATCACCGTGGACATATTGCTCAAATCCATTAAATACTACAAGTGCGCAAGGAATTCCGTAGCTCTGACAAGTGATCAAAACGTGCATCGCACTAGTTACGACGCTGTCGTACTCGTTAAGTTTTTTGATAAATGTAACAATGTCATCTGGATGAGAAAGCTGTACTGATAATTCATCAAAGTTATTTGGAAGAATTACAGGGGCTTGAAGGTGCGTGTAATGGCGCACAAGAGCGACTCTGCCGTTGGTTACAGCGCGAGTTAAAGGCAGGATTCTAGATAAAACTATTCCTGGATCTCCATAGTTTTCAATTTTCGGCCCGCCCGACTGGACCAGCAAATCAGCTGTGTGGGGTCCTCGCACAGAAACATAATCAGCCTTGGAATTCAGGGCGTGCTTAAAGGAACTCACACCGGTTCCAACAACAACAGAACTACTTTTTATAAAGCGACCGACCGAGCCGAGACTTACTAGGTGTTTCTTACTTGTCCTGCTGGTCAGATTTTGAAAAATGATTTTGCTCGATGTGTAGTGGCTAATGATGAAAGGAGTCAACCAATCACCGAAGTTACCCGGGTAAGGATTTTCCCACCAAGATAAATAAATTTTGTTGGTGCTTGGCTTTGATGAATAACTCAAGAAACTTGAAGCTGCCTTTATCGCCGCGTTCTCATATCTACTTGGCAGCGCAGTGTTTTGTAGCCCTGAAAGTGTGTTGTTGAACTTAACTAAATCGCCAGATCTTCCAGCTGCAAGCATTTCTCCAACGGCTTTACTACTTAGATCATTATGTTTCTTGCCAGTTAGATAGCCCGTTATTCCTGAGGCATCAACTAAAGATCTCGTTTTCATTGATAAGTTTTCTGGCAATTTTTCTTCTACCAGTTTGGCGAATTCAAGAATCTCTCGCTTTAGCGCAAATTTCCGCTTCTTATTTCCCTTGTGTTGTTCAACTTTATTCTTGAAATTATCAACTTGACCGCTTGAGCCAAATCGGAAAAATGCTTCATGCCCGTCCAGCGTTCCGGTGCCTTTATCTACTGCGCAATTTGAAGGGATAACCTGGAACGTCATAATTATTGAATTCGCTCGCCAGGCTGCTTCAAAGAAGAAATCATCGGTTGCTTTTACTGTTGCAACTCTTTCAAATTCAGCTGCCGAGGCCACCATTTTTCTAGCTTGAGTAGTTGTGTTAATTCCCCAGAAGCAAGGCTCCCAAAAACGACCCCGATGTTCATAACCAATACTTGCTGGAGTGCTGAATCCGCGCTGAAATCCAATAATGTCTGCAGTTGAGTTAAGAATAAAATCAGGCAACGAGAAAATTTCGCAGTCAACATCTATCCAGAAAACTTTCTTATACGGATTAGCGGCACAAACTTCAGCGATAAATCCAACTTTCTTACGACAAATATCTGCCCAATCATCGCCTGGCTTCTTCGCGATCTCACGTAATTCATAAGGAATACCAAGTGATTCGAGGTTAGCCTTAAGTCTGTCGGCATGGCTCTTGTAATAGTCATCGCCCGTGTAAAAGGAGCACACGATCGCGTTTGTTACGACTTGATTCGCCATATCTACCTTCTTGACCTAACTACCGCTTAAGTGACGCTTAAGCACGATAGATTACCGCTTATGACGGTAAATATCGTTCCGCAAACTCCAATAAATATTGTGGTTTCTCTAACTTTAGGACGAATTACTGCAATTGTAACGTCTAACGATTTAAGGAATAATTAAGAGATGCTGATCGTAGCCAAAGAGTTGATATACGCCGTCAAGGCTTTATTTACCACCAAAAGAGATCGGTACATTCTTCTAGGGTTAGTGCTCATCGCCGCAATAATTTCCGTTTCTGAACTCGCGGTTGCAAAGTTATTCACAACAATTATTGGCTTTGAAAAAACTATGAGCGGCACACAATTAATCATTTTGATTATCGGGTTTTTCTTATTTTTCGGAATCACCAAAGCGGGGCACTTCCTACAACGCGTTTACAAGGTCAAATTCTTCGATAAGGCATTTAAAGCTACAAATGCTGAAGTTCCGACCGCAAAGGAGAACTGGCGTTGGTCTCTGGCTTTCGAGTTAACAAACATTCTTAGTACCATTACGCAGCTTGGCGTCGTGATACTTTTCTTCGCATATTTAAGTTGGCAATTCGCAGTTATCAACATCCTCGTCGTACTCGCAATATTTCAGGTCTATGGAAAGTTATTTAGTAGCCAGCTTGATGCACAACGTGGCTTTGTGATCGCAAGAAAGAATAAAGAGCAGATTACGAATGCTGTCCGAATCGGAACTCGAATTAAATCTGGTGAAATAGGCATTCTTATATCCGGAATTGCGATGCTAATTCTTCTGGGAGTCTTAATTTATCTCAGCTATATTGGCGGAATCAGCACCTCAAACACCATCGTGCTCTTCTTCGGTCTAAAAATGCAGAACTCTAATTTTTCCAATGTCTCTACCGCGTTGATGAGATTCGCCAGAGCGCGCACAAACAGCGAGTAGGAATCAGATCTAATGCAAGAGAAGCTTCTTACGATTGGATATTCGACTCTTGCCGATCGTTTAAAAAATATAACGCCGCCTAAAGTGGATCTACCGCACGATATCTTCATATCTATTCAGAATCCAAGCAACAGTGAATTTACGTTGCCCACCAACTTCGAATTTCGTTCTGCAACAGCGAGCGAAAAAGGCGTAGCAAAGAGTCGAAATAAAGTGTTGAGAAGTACGGAAACCAAGTATCTGTTGTTTGCAGATGACGAGATTGAATTTTTAAGCGATGGAATCAAGGCTGCAATTTCGTATTTAGAAGCTAATCCACGCTGTGATTTAGTGCTCGCGCAAGCCGTCGATAACAAAGGCGTTCTCCGTAAGTCCTACCCAAAGTCCGAGACTAAATTAACAAAATTCAATTCCGCCAAGGCAGCAACATACGAAATGATCGTTCGTGTAGATAGCGCAAGACGCAAGGGCGTTACTTTCGATGAAAACTTTGGTGCAGGTGCAGAGAACTATTTGGGTGATGAGTACATATTTATTACCGATCTGATTAAGAAAGGCGGCAGGGCGACTTTCTTGCCGCTAACTATCGCTATTCATCCTGAAGAGAGTTCGGGCAGTCGTTGGGGGACGGAACCAGATTTGCGAGCTCGCGCTCGGGTTTTTCAACGAGTCTTCGGTGGATTCGCTCCATTGATCCGCGCTGGTTTCTATATAAGGAACTATCGAAAGTTCGGCGGCTTCAAGAAATTTGCTAACTTTGTAATCGGGAATTTTTAGTTTGTCATGGCTTATGAATAGACTTAACTATGACGACTTATAAAATAGCAATTGTTGGCGCAGGTCCCGCCGGCTACTTTGCAGCGCAAGCGTTACAGAACTTACAGACCGACGACTTGCAATTTACGATCGATATGATCGAGCGCCTACCTACCCCTTGGGGTTTGGTACGCAGCGGCGTTGCGCCAGATCACCCGAAGATCAAAACAGTATCGAAGGTCTTTGAGAAGGTAGCAACCGCTGGAAATTTCCGTTTATTCGGTGGAGTCGAACTTGGTACTGATATCTCAATTGAACAATTGCAAGATATGTATGACGCTGTGGTGATTGCAACCGGTTCCGCCGTGGGCAAAAAACTTGGCATTCCAGGCGAAGAGCTGCCTGGTTCACTCTCAGCTGCTGAATTTGTCCCTTGGTATAACGCTCATCCGGATTTCCACGGCGTTGATGTACCGCTTAATTGCGAAACTGCCGTTGTGATTGGCGCCGGCAACGTTGCAATGGATGTTGCGCGAATGTTGGCTCTTGAACCAAGTGAGTTAGACCCAACAGATACTGCAGATCACGCAATTGATGCACTAAAAGAATCAACGATTCGTGAGGTCATAATAAGCGCACGACGTGGACCAGAGCACGCTGCATTTACCTCACCCGAGCTCCGCGAACTTCCAAAACTCGAACATACAAATGTGCTCATTAATAAATCTGATATTGAGGCCGCGATTATTCGCGCCGGAGATGCTATTGAAAAAGACACTAAGAGCAATCTTGATGCGATGCTATTGATTTCTGAGCAAGACTCAACCAGCCACGATCGCACAATGAAATTCCAATTTTTAGCGACACCAATTGAGATAAAAGGCTATGACAAGGTGGAGGAAGTTGTTTTCCAAAAGACCGGCAGTGAAGAGAAATTCACAGTTAAGTGCGGGCTAGTTATCACAGCAATTGGTTACGAAGCAGCGAGCATTTCCGGCATTCCTTACGAGCGCGGCAAGGTTGTTAATACCGATGGCCGAGTTAACGAGAATCTTTATGTTGTTGGTTGGGCCAAGCGTGGCCCATCCGGTGTGATTGGTACCAATAAATCTGATGCATCAGAAGTTATGAAGTTATTAGTCGAGGATTTGAAGTCAGCAAAAGACAATGGTGATGTTAGTGATTTACTCAAAGATAAAAAGTTTGTTTCGCAATCTCATTGGGAAGTGATTAACGCTGCAGAAGTAGCGGCCGGAGAGCCTCTTGGTAAGCCGCGGAAAAAGGCGGTTTTGCGCGAAGAATTACTAGGTTTGGGAGGCCTTTAAAAAGCCTGTACTATTCGCAGACGGGTGTTAACCTGTAATACAAGTAAATAGGCGTGCGTAGCTCAACGGATAGAGCATCTGACTACGGATCAGAAGGTTAGGGGTTCGAATCCCTTCGCGCGCACGAGATGAGCCTTTCGGTGCCTTTCACACCGGAAGGCTTTTCTTTTTATTGCTGCAAAATAGAGATACCGTGAGGCACATGAGCAAAGTCTTTTTATTCGTTGAAGTAAATGTAAAGTCTGGCCAATTTGATGAGTTTGTTTCAAAACTCAAGAGCCATATTGCGGCAATTCGCACCGAGGCCGGCTGCGAATTCATTGATATCTACCGCGATACCCAGAAACCCGATGTAGTAAACGTTTGGGAGATCTGGAGTGATCGCCCGTCGTGGGATGCGCACATGGTTAACGAGAACAGCAAAGCGTGGCAAGCGATCGGACCAAATTATGTATTTGGCGAAACGATCACAGTTATGGATGCGCTTTAAAGAGAGGCAATACCTTTTTCGCAGGCAATGCTTGCAGCGATGCCATCATCGACGGTAGCTAAGTTTGGATTTGCAACACCGTCTTTAATTGAGGCGATCCAAGCGCGTAGTTCGCCGATGTAAGCATCGGTAAAGCGGCCGATCCAGTTGTCGTGAAGACGTCCAGCCTTGCGACCAGGAAGTTCAAAGCCAAAGCTGATTGTTAGATCCCCGAGATTATTTAGTTCGAGTGAACCATTTTGCATCAAAACTTCTACGCGAACGTCATATCCATAAGTGCTATTTGCGCAGTTATCGACCGTCATCAACACACCTGATTCAGTATGGGAAATAATGCTGATCACATCGTGAATATCTGGAACTGCGTGGCCAGTTTTTTTGGCATACGCCACAGATACCGTGGTGAATTCTTCTTCTAGCAACCAACGGGCGATATCGAATTCGTGCACGGCGGAATTAAAAATCATTCCGGCTGTGGTTGCACCTGGAGATGAAACGTTGCGGGTTACTGCGCGGATCTGCACAACCTCACCATATTTTCCAGATTGGATCTCTTTCTTCAATTGAATGTAGCCGGGATCGAAACGGCGCATAAATCCGAGCGCAACAGGAACGCCCGATGCTTTAACAATTTCAGCGATCTTCTTGGCATCTTCTAACCTTGGAGCAAGAGGCTTCTCACAGAGCGTTGGCTTGCCGGCCTTTACGCAAAGTTCGAGGTGTTCTGGATGAAGGCCATCGGGTGAACAGATAATTACTGCATCGACGGTTGGATCGTTAATTAAATCAGCGACGGAAGAATGCTTGTTAATTGTCGCACCTGATTTTGCAGATAACTCATTGGCTAGGGCGTCCATCCGCGCAGCATCAAGATCGAAGAATGCGGTGACGACTGCGCCATCAACTGAGTCTGTGATGTATCTGGCGTGGCCAGCTCCCATGATTCCAACACCGATGACACCTACGCGAATATCAGACACTTTTTGCTCCCAGTTCGTTTTCTTATTAGGCTTTTAATTTTGCTACAGCAGGTGCAACAACGTTATGTAAGTAATCGACTGATTGTTTCATACCCGTGATTGGACCTTCGCCGATACCTGGCATTTCACCGGTGATAGCGACATCTTGTTCAATGACATACCAGCCTTGGTATCCAGCGCTTTCTAGCGCCAAAATTGTTTCAAGAATTGGGACATTACCTTGACCTAGTGGAGTGAATAAACCTTTCTGGACGCCTTCCATAATGCTCTGTTGGCGAGCAAGTACCGGCGGAACAGATTTCATATTTACATCTTTTAAGTGCACGTGACCAACTCGGCTGGAATACTTCTTAGCGAACTCAACTGTGTCTTGGCCACCGATCGTCATATGCCCAGTATCCAAACACCACATTACATCTGAGTTTTCGACGACGCGGTCAATGTCTCGCTTGGTTTCAACCACAGTCTGTAAGTGCGGATGCACTACTTGAACAAGTCCGTGATCTTTACAAATTTGATCTACTTCGGCCAGAACTTTAAAGAATTGCTTTACTTCATCGCCGGTGAGCTCTTCTGGGTTAGCCCAGTCCCAACTTTGCACTGGAGATGAAACTAAATGCGTTGCGCCGATTTCTTGAAATTTCTTACTTGTCTTAAGTACCGAATCTATTGTGGCTTTCTCCTGTGACTTATCGTGCAAGACAACTGGAGTAAATCCACCGATCATCGACATTTTAAACTCTGCTAATTGATCTTTAAGTTCTGCGGAATCATCTGAGAAAAATCCTGGTGCACCAAGTTCTGTTGCGGGTAAACCAAGACTGGTCATTTCAGATAGCACTCGTTTTGTTGGCAACATCGCGCCCCAACCTGGGACTTCACAGATTCCCCAAGAAATTGGCGCGGATGCGATTCGTTGTAAAAATGTCGCGGTCATTGGCTGATCATAACTTGCGCGATAAGGTCTGAACATGACTATGGATATAGGCGGATCTTTCCTACAAGAATTAACTGGCAGCTTCTCACAAGGTTCTGACTCAAATCCAACGGTCGCAATGGTGGAGGCCTCTTACAGGGCCAATAACCTGCACTATCGATACATAAACTGTGAAGTGAACCCAGACCAGCTGGGCGCGGCTGTAGCGGGGGCTAAGGGGATGAATTGGAAGGGTTTTAACTGTTCGATCCCGCACAAAGTCGAAGTGATCAAGTATTTAGATAGCCTGGGGGAATCCGCTTCCTTAATTGGCGCAGTGAATTGTGCGGTAAATCGCGACGGCAAATTAATTGGTGAAAATACCGACGGCAAAGGTTTTCTTAAATCATTTTTAGAGATCACTCCTGCGACTGGAAAAACCATTGTTCTGCTTGGCGCAGGCGGCGCAGCGCGGGCAATCGCGGTTGAACTCGCTTTAGCGGGTGCGAGTAAGTTCTATGTTGTAAATCGCTCACGCGCTCGCGGAGAAGAGCTGACCGCGTTATTAAATGATAAAACCAAAGCTAGCGCTGAGTTTGTAGAGTGGAATAAGACTTATGAAATTCCGCTCGATGCCGAAGTAGTAATTAACTCAACTTCAATGGGCATGGTTAATACCGAAGGAGAACAAGATATCAACTTTGATTCAATACGCCCCGGAATGTTGGCGGCAGATGTAATCGTTAACCCTCCACAAACATACTTCTTAACCGAAGCCGGCAAGCGCGGAGCAACCACACTGCAAGGTTTAGGTATGGTGGTTAACCAAGCGGTAATCGCAATCGAGTATTGGACCGGAGTTGCGGTCGATCCTAAAGATTTACATAATGAACTTACGCGGGTCTTGGGGCTTTCTTAAACTTTCGCAAGATCAGATTCTGCAACAACGCGCAGTGCTTGCGCAGCAATAGTCAGCGCCGGATTCATAGCCGCAGATGATGGGAAGAATCCACCATCAATTAGATAAAGATTGTGATGATCGTGGCTGCGGCAATAACCATCTACTACGCTGGTGCGCGGATCGTTACCGGCCACAGTTGTGCCGCATTGGTGTGAGTTCATTGAAATATCAAAGGGCTGTCTAAAGATCCCTTGATATCCCGCCTTGCGCAATACTTTCTTGGCGCGGCGCAGAAGTTCCATATGCGTCTTCATGCCAACAGATTTGCGGGCGATCTTAATCGCTCCGTTTTCAGTGATAGTTACGCGGTTATCAGGGTGCGGTAGATCCTCGCTCATCACCACAAATTCAACGCTGTGATCTGAAATCAAATTAAGCAGAGGAAGCGGAACGTGCTTAGCAAAAGATTTCATCATTATCCCTTGCACTTTTCCAATTAACTGAACAGCACCGAGTGGATAACCCTTGCCGCCGTCTAAGTACCAGTCCGTGAAAGAGAGTGTTTTCTGAAAGGTGACGTCGTTCTTGCGGCGCATGTCTACAGCGGCAATGTGACTGTTGTTATGCATCATAAAATTGCGTCCAACTTGATCAGATGAATTAGCAACGCCAGAGCGCAGCAAGAGCGCAGCGGTATTTACGGAACCAGCTGAAATCACAAATTTCTTGCCGTAAATTTCTAACTGCTCCCCATTGCGAGTAGCTTCTAAGTGGCTAACAGATTTTCTATCATCAGATAAAACAATTCGATTTACTTGTACCGAGGTCATCAAAGTTACATTGCCGGTTGCAATCGCGGGATTCAAAGCATTTACTTCAGCATCGCTCTTGGCATCTAACTTACAAACGAAACCATCACATGTCTTACAGCGGATACATTTTCCACCTGGCCCCAAGTCAATGCCCATTGAATTCGAATGTGGACGCACACCCGCCTTGGTTAATCGCTTACCAAGTTCTTCAACGTATGGCTCGTGTTTCATTGCAGGATACGGAAATGGAGCGCTGCGCGTATTACCGTAAATATTTTGGGCATCACCGTGAACGCGATATAACTCTTCTGCGCCGTAGTAATACGGTTCTAAATCATCGTATGTAAAAGGCCAGGCCGGCGATATTCCTTCTTGGTGCTTTATTACTCCGAAATCGAATCGGCTAAAACGGGGAAGGGATGCGCCATAAACTTTGCTATTTCCGCCGACGAAGTAGTGAACGCCGGGAACAAATTCTTTCTCTTTCTCATCTACCCATTTTTCATTGGGCTTGTACCGAGTCTTCATAAAGATTTCTGAAGGTGACCAGTTCTCTGGCTCGCGCGGCATGCGTTCGCCACGTTCTAAAACTAAGGTCTTTACGCCTTTATTTGCCAGGGCATAGGCAGTGGTTGCTCCACCAATCCCGGAACCAACAATGACCACATCCGATTCAATACGAACCGGAGTGGCCATTGTTTTTAGGTCTACTTTTACTTAGAGATTAACGAACTGAACTGAGTGCTTGGTCTTTCTTATCGACTGTCATAGCACCAGTCATGATTGCAACAACATCGTTCATTGAATGGCTCTTTGGAGTAACAACTGCAGCGCGCTTTCCGAGGCGTTGTACCTGGATGCGATCTGCAACTTCAAAGACCTGAGGCATGTTGTGTGAAATCAGAATAACCGGCATACCGCGATCACGAAGTGATTCGATTAGCTTGAGTACCTGACGTGATTCACGAACACCAAGTGCTGCAGTTGGCTCATCAAGGATGATCACCTTCTGGCCGAATGCAGCAGCGCGAGCTACTGCAACTGCCTGACGTTGACCACCTGAAAGTGTCTCAACAGCCTGAGCAATGTTCTGAATCGTTCCGATACCAAGGGCTGCAATATGTTCTTTCGCAGCCTTACGCATTCCGGAGCTATCGATCATACGAAAGACTGACCCGAGTGGACCCTTCTTACGCATTTCGCGACCTAGGAAAAGGTTGGCTGCAATATCGAGAGCCGGTGCAACAGCAAGTGTCTGATACACAGTTTCGATTCCGGCATGACGGCCATCTTGTGGTCGCTTAAATGAGACTTCTTGACCATCAACAATGATCTGTCCGTGATCAGGAATTTCAGCGCCTGATAAACATTTGATCATTGTTGACTTGCCGGCTCCGTTATCGCCGACTACTGCGAGAACTTCACCAGGAAAGAGTTCCAAGTCAGAGCCATCGAGTGCGATAACACGACCGTAGGCTTTGGTAATTCCGACTGCTTGCAGAATTGGTTTCTTACTCATTTGCGTGCCTTTCTGATCCACTGGTCAACCGAGACAGCGAAGATAATAAGAAGTCCGATAGCCAAGAGCTGGAAGTACAAATCAACGCCGGCAAGTGTCAAACCATTACGGAAAACACCCACGATAACCGCACCAATTAGCGTGCCGAATATTGTGCCACGGCCACCGAATAGTGAAGTACCTCCGATAACCACCGCAGTGATCGCATCAAGGTTTAGATCACCACCTGTGTTCGGGCTTGCCACAGTAACGCGGCCGATAACGATCCAGGCTGCGAGTGCGAAGGTAAGACCAGCAACAATGTAAACGCTCATCAGAACGCGGTTAACTGAAATACCTGCCAAGCGCGCAGCATCTATGTCATCACCAACTGCATATACGTGACGCCCCCAAGCGGTGTAACGCAAGACGAAGGCCAAGACCATATACATAGCGAACATAAAGAGAACGCCGGTTGTGACTCGGAAAGGCCCGATATTTACATAACTACCGAGTGTTAATAGGAATGGATCCATCTCAATAGAAGGAACGGTTCCTTTTGTGAAAGTTAGAGTGAGAGCGAGGAATACGTTGAAGGTACCCAAGGTAACGATAAACGGCGGCAGCTTAACTTTTGTAACCAAGAAGCCGTTAATTGCGCCACCGAGCATTCCGATAAGTAATCCGGCTGGGAATGCTAACCAGATCGCGATACCAACTGGCTCACCTTCGCCAGGAGTTCCTTGAACTAACTTCGCCATCGTCATAGATGAAAAGATTGCGATCGCACCACAAGAAAGATCGATACCAGCGGTGAGAATAATTAGCGTCTGTCCGGCAGCTACTGCACCGACGATCGCTACTTGCTGAAGGATAAGTGAGAAGTTAGATGGTGTTAAAAAGTTTTCATTAAAAAAACTAAAAATTATTGATGCTACAACTAGCACCATTGTTGAGCTCAGCCATGGATATTTATGTAGAAGCGCTTGCATTTTTTGGCTAAACGATGCGCGATCCTGAAACTCTGATGCTGCGTCGTAGACGGCCGTATCTTGGCTCACTTGGAATCCTTTCAAAGCTAAAAATTGTCAATATTAATTTAACTGAACTTATTAGGTAACCGAACCCTAGTGCTAAAACCTTATTACAAATGCCGATTTAGTTAAAGAGGGCGACTGCCGAAGCAGCCGCCCTCTTTAAACACTCTTCTTTAGTTATTAACTAAAGAGCTGGGATTAACCCCAAGCGTTTGCTAGACCGTATTCAGTTGTCTCTGATGGAACACCCTCTTGTGGGTCATCAGTAATCAACTTAACGCCGGTGTTGAAGAAGTCAAGACCTTCTGAAGTAGTTGGCTTTACACCATTCTTCACTAGGTCGTGAATTGCTTGTACACCAAGGTCAGCCATCAACAATGGGTATTGCTGTGAAGTTGCGTTGATGCAACCTGACTTAACAGCACCGATACCAGCGCCGCCACCGTCAACAGAAACCATTACATCGATCTTGACGCCAGCAGCAGCTGCTGCAGCACAAGCACCGATTGCTGTTGGCTCGTTGATTGTGTAAACAACGTTGATGTTCTTGTTCTTAGCAAGAAGTTGTTCTAGACCTGTACGGCCGCCGTCTTCGTTAGCACCTGTGGCTACGTTTCCAACGATCTCGTAATCTCCGCCTGAGTACTTGCCCTTCTTGTCTTCGTCACCCATCTTGTTTGGATCCTTAACGTCAATTCCCATACCTGCAAGGAATCCGTTATTGCGCATGTAGTCAACAGACACAATGCGGTCATCGAAGATGTCGAGAAGTGCAATTGTTGCCTTCTTGCCAGCAAGCTTTGCAGCTGTCCACTGACCGATTAGAAGACCAGCTTCGCGGTTATCTGTTGCGAAAGTGATGTCTACGATGTCAGCAGGATCTGGTGCTGTGTCAAGGGCAATTACATATAGACCAGCTTCGCGGGCCTTAGTGATTGCTGCGTTAACTTCTGTTGATACTGGAACGATCAAGATTCCAGCGTGCTTTGCAGAAATCGCGTTTTCAATCGCTGCGATCTGTCCTGCGTAGTCTGATTCATCTACTCCAGATGTAACAGTTAGTTCTACACCAAGTGTTTCTGCCTTCTCAGTTGCACCCTTGATCATTGCTACGAAGAATGGGTTTGACTGATCTTTAGTAATTAGTGAAACAGCAACTTTGTCGCTGCTGCTGTCGCTACTTGAACATGCTGATAGCACGAGCATTGACGCTGCGGCTACAGCAACAATTGCTGCAGTGCGGCGTGAGAAAAGCTTTGCCATATGTATTTCCTCCTATAGGTGGGTCAATCGCGACCGATACTACCTAGGGTTTGGGGCTGAAAAAAGGGTTTTTAGGCGAATTTCAGATCGTTACAGAACCGTTACTCATCCCCGAATGAGGGCTATTTCGAAGGGGGAGAGGGTGAGAGGAAATTCAGCCAATACGGGGGATTTCTCGGCATATGACCACCAATCCATGATCTGGCTCGCTTTCTCACAATCATCGCCCCGCAGGCTCTGCATGGACTTATAGCCGGCCAATACCTTTGCAGTGATTTCTACCGTCCACGGGCGAAGTGATGCCACGAGAATTGTTTTCGTTTCTCGATTCTCAAACGCCACCCATGAATTATCAAGAGATGTAGCAATTGTAATTTGATGTGCGTGGTGTGCACCTAGTGCAGATATGGCATGAAAAGTTGGTGAGAACTTTATGGAATCGGATTGCGAATAGATAATTCCAAACTCACCAAATAATTCGTGCCAAGTTCCGGAGAATGCACCAGCGCTCGCAAGTGCAAAAATTGAACCAAGAGTCCACGCTGCGCCTTCAATAGTGCGAATATGCAGCGCCATTTCTGGTTCTGCATAAGTAAGTCGCTGATCTCGGGAATGCCCAGAATGAGGATTACCGCGAGTTGAAAAGGTAATGGGAGATATGAATACTCGCGGTGCAATGAATTTTTGTGCAAATTGGATTGACTCTTGCTGCGTGTATAGAGTTTTAAATATCGTTTCGGTGTCAAAAGAGTGCACCGTCGGTGCCATTGAATAAGAAACCGAATTTCCGAAGCTTTTTTTATCGTTCTGCAGATCAACTAAGAAAGCATCTGTTCCTGGAATATAAGTATTTAGAGATTCATTTCTCGGTAGATCTGTTTCATCTACAACTTCGCGACCTTCTCTTTGCACAAGCAAGCGTGAGCCGGCCGGAACTCTTTCACTCAACTGCAGTACCTCTGCCTTCAAAGCTTCACCATCATTTGAAGAGAACAATGCGACTTCCAAGATCAGACCATTTGCTGCCGTGGTTGCAATTTTTTGAGAAGTTAGCGTCTCTTCATTGATTCGAAGATGATCAATTTCTAGGAGAACTAAAGCTTTTTCTAGATCATCAGGCGACAACAGAGAATCAGCATTAAATTGCAGCCCAATACTCGGAAGTGCTTCAATTTCACGCACCAGGATCTTGCTTGGATCGGCTTCGATTCGCTTAGGAACGCCAACTTCAAAGCTAGCGCTCTGCTTCCAGATAGCGCCAGCGCTCATCAAAACTGGAAACGGCTCGCTTAAAGATCCGCTGTAAATCTTGTAAGTGTTATCTGTCCAGTTGCGCTGATCTTCTGCTTCCAGAACCTGCCCGATAGAAACAACCTTTAAATATCGAGAATCGGGTGCGAGAAATTGCATCTCATTCGAAGCTGGGAACAGTCCTTGTATAACTCCAGCGACAACTCGTTGTGGAGAAATATCTTGCGCAAGCGAGTAAGTATTTCCCGATGAGACCACGCTAGAGCCCATCCAGTCGGCAGTATTTAGGCAGAAACAGACCCCCCAACGACTGACTTGATAGTCAGATAAGCCTTTCAACTCATAGTCAACGGAAAAAGTGTTGTTGTTTGAAAGAGTAATTTTCGCTTGTGCGGCTAGTGCACCGGCAAAAACTTCAGTAATTGTAATTGCGCAGTCACTGCCAATAATCTGCACATCTACTGAATAATCCTCGGCTTTTAACGTTGACCAATCAAAAGGGCGAATCGCTGTGTAAAGCAGATCAATAAGTTGCACACCTTCATATTGAATATTTCGGATTGCTTCTCGCGCTAAATCTAAAGTGAAGTCACCATGCGTTATCCGAATTGTATCGGGCCAGTGATTGACACTCACCGCGCTGTCATTCCGCCATCGACTGCATATGATGCGCCTGTTGCAAATGAAGAATCCGCAGAGACTAACCAGTTAACTATTCCAACTAAATCACGCGGGTCGCCCATTCGTCCAAGTGGGGTGCGCCGAATTAGATCTGGACCTTTTTGCGGATCATCCCAAATCTTTTTTATCAGCGGTGTGGCCATCGTGCCTGGTACAACAACATTTGATCGAACGCCTGCTTCTTTATAGTCCACAGCGATGATGCGAGATAAACCCATCATTCCTGCCTTAGATGCGCCATATGCTGTGTAGCCAGCGCCCTCCATAGTCATTCCAGTTGGAGAACCGATCAACACAACCGAGCCGCGACCAGATTTAATTAGTAGCGGCATTGCATGCTTAACCGAGAGAAAAGCACCGGTCATATTTACATCAAGGGTGCGCTGCCAAGTTTCTAAAGATACATCGGCGATCTTGGAATCGCTTCCGACTAACTGCACACCT
>Ga0214168_1000481_pt1 | contig 16383 bp, 17 predicted proteins | sample LakMenepilimnion_FD_153002 | JGI IMG/M metagenome (GOLD analysis project Ga0214168, IMG submission 153002) | Freshwater microbial communities from Lake Mendota, WI - Practice 29OCT2010 epilimnion v4 | ecosystem: Environmental > Aquatic > Freshwater > Lake > Epilimnion/Euphotic zone | place: Lake...
ATCATGGCGTAAAGCCCCCAGACAGGTTCCCATTTTTTGCGATCATTTCCAGCGGCTTCATCAAGAGTCTCAGTCCAAATCCAACCGGGACTTACCGAGTTAACCCGGATACGATCTTTGGAAAGATCCAGCGCTTGGCATTTTGTTAATTCAAGAAGTGCACCTTTCATCGCGTTGTATGTCCAGCGACCAGTTTGGGCGCGATGTGCCGAGATGCTTGCGATATTTACGATTGCTGGATTCGCACTTTTACGCAGTTGGCTAAGTGATTGAGTCACCAAATTTGCACCGGCTAAAAGGTTTACTTCAAAAGTCTTTTGCCACTGCTCGCGAGTAGCATCAATACCAGAAAGTAAAAAGACCGCAGCATTGTTTACCAAGATATCTAGCGAACCACCTTTACTTACCGCTAACTCAATTGCCTTGCCACGAGCCGTCTCATCACAAACGTCTCCTGCGACTATATGCAGGTTGGGGTTATTCAAATCGCTCTGCATTTTTTTCAATAAACTTTCATTTAAATCTAGCGCTACTACAGAAATTCCATCCTTTAGAAATCGTCGGACACATGCCGCACCAATTCCGGAAGCTCCACCAGTTACGATCGCTGTTCTTTTATCACTCACGATTTGATCCCCTTTAGATTAAAATGCGCCCAAATTAAAATACGCAGTTAGGTGGGTAAATTTATTTTTCTTTCTTTTCATGATATTTACGCCGCTCAGATCTAATACTCGTCCATCAGGTGCAGTTAATTTAGCGCACCATTCCACTGTTCCTTCGTGCTTATCGCCATACGAGCGCATTACTTCTACTGACAATCCAGGATATGCGGCTGCGCTATTCTCATAGAAAGTTCGAATTTGATCATGTCCGACAAGTGTTACACCATCCGGACCGGTCCATCTTGCATCTTCCGAGAAGAAGGACAAAATTGCTTTGATATCCCGACTCTCTTCAGCGGTCCAGTACTCCCGAGCAAGCTTGGTTAACTTATTTTTCATGGACGTACTCCTATTTCGATTTATTTACGAGTAAACCTAGAAAGATAGTACTTCGGGTTAACCTGCATGGCAATCATTGCGAAAACAATCAAAGTTCCACCAGCAAGAGTTCGAGCCGTAAGAACTTCCTGACCGGCAATCACGGCGACAAGTGCCGCGAAAACCACTTCGAGGGTGAGAATTACCGCCACTGAAGTTGCGTCCATGTGGGATTGGGCCCACGTTTGAATCAAAAAACCCGCAGAGGTTGCAAATAAAGCCGTTATTAGAATCGCCTTCCAAACGTCAGAATCCGGGGGAGCAACATAGCCATTTGAAAATCCAGTGATGCCAGTAACGATTGTGACTGTACCAAGTTGTACAACTGTCAAAGGGTAAGTTGCAAAACGGGATGACCATTCTCCAAGTCCGATGATGTGAAGAGCGAAAAAGAGCGCACAAAGCAATGTCAGGAATTCGCCAAATCCAATTGCCCATCCACGAAGTGAAAGTAGGCCTAGTCCAACGGTTGCCACCAAGACTGCGACCCATTCAATTTTAGTTACGACCTTTTTCAAGAAAACCGCACTGAGTAGCGGTGTAAAAATTACATATAAACCAGTCACAAACCCAGTTATTGCGGCAGTCGAATGCGTAAGACCTGTTGATTGTGTAATGAAGCCAAGACTAAGGAGTACGCCAAGAGGAATAGCAATACCTAACATCTTTAAATTTATCTCTTTAAGAACATTAGGTCTAATTGCAATCAAAATCACGGTAGCGATTGCAAACCTTGTGGCAAGGAAATCGTTTACGGGTTGGCGCTCAAGCGCATCTTTCATTAGTACGAACGCTGCACCCCAGACTGCAGTGACAGATATCAATCCAATTACTGCCCAAATTCTTTTTCGGTCACTCATTTTTTGGCACGTAACTTCTTTAAAATTTGCACCTCTGCACCGTGTTCTGGTTCTGCACCTGGAGTCTCAAGAATAAGTGGAACATCGCGCATTGCTGGATGATGCATCAACTCGCGGAATGGCTCGGTACCGATATGTCCTTGGCCAATAGATTGATGGCGGTCTTTAAGTGCTCCACAAACATCCATGGAGTCATTTGCATGCACCAACTTAATTCGATCAGCTGTTGCCACAGAAATTAACAGATCAAGAGTTTCGTTCATTCCACCTTTTTTAGATATGTCATGTCCGGCAGCAAATACATGGCAGGTATCAAGACAGATTCCAACTTTAGGGTGATACTCAAGTGCAATTAAATACTTTTCGACTTCATTAATCTTTTTGACAAGTGATTGTCCTTGTCCTGCTGTTGGTTCTAGCAACAAAAAAGGTCCATCATCAGGCAGATTTTCTAAAATTGGCATCATGCCATCATGAATCTGCTTCCAGGATTTTTCCACATAATCTTCATTTACCGCAGAACCAGTATGAATAACCACGCCAAGTGCTCCAAGTTCGCTGCCACGTTTTAATGAATACTCTGTAGCGGCTAATGAGTTTTCATATGTTGCGACAGTAGGGGAACCAAGATTGATTAAAAATGAGGCATGAATATAGGTCGTGATATCCATTTCGGCGGCACCATTACGAAAAGCTAAATCCGCTGCTGGATCTGGAGTTGGCATCGCCCATGCACGTGGACTTGAAGCAAAGATTTGGATGCTTTCAGCCTCAATTGTTTTGGCATATCCAAGGGCGCGTTTAGCCAGGCCGCCAGATGTGGGTACATGTGCGCCTATGCGCGGGCCAATCCCAGATGTTTTAGATGAGGACATAACGGTAAGCCTAGGCGGTTAGCCCCGATTATTTGAGTTCAATTAAGACGGTGGAACCGCGTTTAGCCTTACTTGCCTGCGCAGGTGTAACCCGGAACACTTTTGGAACCTTTCCGGCGACCTTTTTAGTTGGCACGATTGCTTTAACGACAAAGCCAGCATCCTCTAATTTCTTGGTTGCTGACTGTTGGTCAGTTTTTAATAATCCAGCAGGAATGAGGACAAACTCAGGCCCCTTTGAGACGGTCAAGGTGATCTTTGCGCCACGTGCCATTTTTAACTCCTGTGGGTCACGTGAGATTACATTTCCGGCTTTAACAGTTTCACTAAATTTCTCTTTAACAGTGACACTAAATCCAGCCTCATTTAATTCAGTCAATGCTTGCTCAGAACTTTTTCCGGCATATGCCCCGACATCCAGCAAATCAGATCCCTTACTAATCAAGAGATTTACTTGCGAATTCTTTTTAATCATCTCTCCGGACGTAGGAGAGGAACCAATTACTAAGTCTTTTGCAATTTTTTCATTAAAGACATAATTAGTTGTTCCAATTACAAGTTTTGATTTGGTAAGTAGAGCACTCGCATCGGGGAGTGATAGGCCTGAAAGCTTAGGAACCAGATATCGCTCCGGACCTTTAGAGATTATTACCTTAATGGATTCATCTGCTGCAATCTTTTCGCCAGCCAATGGATTCATCTCAATAATTCGACCTTTGCCAATTTCTTCGCTGAAAACCTCTTTAGTAATTTCCAACTTTAATTTCACTTGAGTCAACGTATTTTTTGCTTGACTACTTTTCATTCCCACAATTGAAGGAATCGATACTTTAGCTCCAGGACCAAAAAAGTTATACCAAGTTGTGCCGACACCTAGCAGAAATGCAAATGCCAGAAAAATTGCAATAATCCGATTGCGTTTAACTCGCTTTGATGTTTGCCGACGAATCTCACCAGTATCTGAATACTTGTTTTGAACTACCGGAACCGTATCGGCTTTCTTTGCAACCTCTTTTGGCTTTTTGATTTTTGGTCTAACTGTCTTGCTAACTGGAGCAGGCATGGGAGGAAGGCCAAGTGGTAATGAAAGCTGTCTGTTGGATGGATCGATCGCAATTTGCGCCAGACGTACTAGTTCGAGTAACTCTTGGGCGTTTGCCGGCCTTAAATCTGCATCCGGAGCTGTTGCTCGGATTACTAACTCATCAACCTCTTTCGGCAACGTTGTTACAACAGTAGAAGGAGCTGGAATCCGATCATTAACATGCTGATAAGCAATATGAATTGGAGATTCACCTTCATAAGGTTTTTTGCCAGTGAGTGCTTCGAAAGTAACGACACCTAATGAATAGACATCGCTTCGTGCATCTGCAATTCCGCGTTGAACTTGCTCAGGAGCCAGATATGCAACAGTTCCTAGTAAGACACTTGCATCGGCGGTTAAAGTCTGACCTGCTGACATTGCTCTTGCTAATCCAAAATCTCCAACTTTAATTTTTCCTTCGGATGAGATCATAATATTTTCAGGTTTTAAATCGCGATGAATAATCCCTGCTTTGTGAGCCACTGAAAGAGCACTCAAAACCTCAGTCAAAATCGGAAGGAGTTCTTCAGGAGCCAATCGACCCTTTTGATTCATTAGATCGCGCAAGGTGCTTCCACTTACAAGTTCCATAACTAAAAAGACTGCCGGTACTCCACCGGTGTTCCAACCTTGATCGTGTACTGAAATTAAATTTGGGTGAGAAATTGCAGCGGCTGCTTTTGCTTCTCTGATAAATCGGGCCACAAAATCTTCATCCTGAGCAAGATGTGCGTGCATGATTTTTACCGCAACAGGACGATCTAGCCTGGTATCAATGGCCGAGTAAACGGTGGCCATTCCGCCGCTGGCGATTACCGCTCCAATTTGGTACCGGCCATCTATTAACTCACCACGCAAATCGGACACATCGTGAGTGTAAACAACCAGAGCCATTTAACTTTGGAGCCTTGCCCTACTTAATTTGAGAATTGCTACCGTCAATAAAAATCTGACAATTTTCTTTAGTTTGATCCTTGATGAAATGCGCACTTTCGCGCTCCTGCCATTTCAACATATAGGGCAAAATTTGGGCACCGTCTCGATTTAAGACCCTGGCTAGCCCTATTTGCGCTCCAACTTCAATCCATATTGTTAAATCTGCTTGTTGGCGGATCCTTGCCTGCGCCGCACCAACACCTTCTAAAATTAAAAGCTCGACATCGCTAACTTCGACAGTTGGTCCATATTCACTATTAATCCAATCAAATTTTTGATACTTCACGCTTTGATGCTGAGTAAGTGGATCGAGAACCCACTCTTCCAGATGTCGGGTGAGGGTGGCAGTGAGAGCATCCTCCCAACCATTGTAAAGATCATCCATGTGAATCGTCGTTGCAGATTTCAGATTACTGGCAAGTTGATTTGCTAGGGAAGTTTTGCCAGAACCGGCAGGGCCATCTATCGCAATTAAAATTGGCCTTGCACTAAGTGAGGAAATTTCTGAGATCTCCGCAAGTATTGGTTTAACTTCATCATCTGGAAAACTAAACAATGTTTTGATTTCCGCTAGATTGCTTATGTCTTTTTAGCCAACGCAGCAAGCCCAGGATTGCGACCACAGTAAATACTCCATAAACCAACGAGGTGAAGTAGTAACCACCGCGGGCATATTGAACTGTTAGCACTAAATCTACGGCAAGCCACAAAAGCCAACTTTCCCACTTCTGACGTACCATCAATATTTGCGCAGCAGCACTTCCTAATAATCCAAAAGTGTCACTCCAAATTGAAACAGCGCCAATAGATTTCAGGTACGGCGCAAAAGCGATCCAAACGACACTAAAGAGCGCTAGAGATATCCATTTACTTCGAAGTGACATTGCAGAAGGCCGCGCACCGTTTTTCCCCCAGCCAAACCATCCCCAAATACCGAATCCAATAAAAATAAATTGAGTTGCAAAACTTCCGTAATACTTTGCTTGATAGAACCAGATTGCATATAACGCAGAGCTTGCCACCCACCAAGGCCAAGTTATCTGCTTGCCTGTTGTTCCAAGATAGACACCAATTAATGAAACTATGGCAGCTGTGAATTCCAGAATAGATACTTCGTATCCCCAAGCTGTGAATAAGGTAAACATTTATCCTCCTTCCAATCCGCATTACCGGACTGGTTCGACGGTCGGTGAGATTTTCACCCTCTCAGCCTTTACGGCTCCCGTGTGTTGTAAACCTTATCAGTGGCGTAAACGATTGTGATCTGCAAAAATCCTATATGTGAAACAACTTTCCTATATGGCCATGTTGGCCTTTACCGTTGCAGGATCTTTTTGGCTGGAAATTGCTTTAAAGGTGCGCGTATTACGGCGAATTAGAAGAGCGATGACGGCAATAGCTCCAGTAGCGTTGTGTTTTCTAATTTGGGATGCGTATGCAATTGCAAACAAACATTGGTTTTTTGATAAAGAACAAATAATTGGAGTCTTTGGACCATTAAATATTCCACTTGAGGAGTACTTATTTTTCATCATCATCCCACTTGCAGCAATTATGACCATCGAAGCGGTGCGTGCTGTTAAGAAACATTGGATCATTGGTGATGAGAAATGACTTACACCCAAATTTCTATTTTAGCGGTATTGATTGCAGTGACCTTAGATTTATTTGTGATAAAAACCGTGCTACTTAAAAGAGCAGCATTTTGGAGCTCATACGCAATTATTTTGCCGTTCCAATTTCTTACAAATTGGTGGCTAACATCTAGAAACATCGTCATGTATGACCCAGATGTAATAACCGGCATCCGATTTTTCTCAGCACCAGCAGAAGATGTCCTCTTTGGGTTTGCACTAATTCTTTCGGTGCAATCTCTTTGGGTAAATTTAGGAAAGAGTGCGAGATCGAATCGCTCGTAGCCAAGCTGGAAAAGCAACTTTAATTCTGCGCCAGGTAGATGTTTTTGCTCGCTTTTTAAAAATCTGGTAATCAATCGCTTCAACTTCATCAACTATTCCACAGTACAACTCACTAGCGGCTTCGATACATGCCCTACTGCTTTTTTCTAACATCGCAATACCTGGTGCAGCTTCGCGTTGTAAATTACGAACCCGTTCAATATTGAATTTCAACGCATTTATGATCTCTGGGGTAAGAATCTTCTTCTCTAAATCCGCACGCGTCACACCAAATGTCGCCAATTCATCCAGGGGAAGATAAACCCGACCTCTGTCTAGATCTTCGCCCACATCTCGAATAAAATTTGCTAACTGAAATGCAATTCCGAGCTTTTCTGCACATTCGTATGCTTTTGGAGATAGGGGACCAAGAATTGGAACCATTTGCAGGCCAATTACGGCTGCAGATCCATAAACGTACTCCATCAAATCTTCATAAGTTTTGTATTCAGTAACCGATAGATCCATTTTCATGGAATGTATAAATGCCTCAAAGTACTTTAATGGAATATCAAATCTAGTAACTGTATCTATCAGCGCCGCTCCAATTAGATCTGAGCTTTTGCCGCCAACTAAATCCTTTAATATCTGGTCACTCCAGTGTTGTAAGGCTTCCGCTTTCTCTACCTCAGTAAGCGTCGAATTCAGATCATCAACGATCTCATCGGCATACCGAGCAAATCCATAGAGAGCGTGAACAAAAGGACGTTTTGCTTTTGGAAGAAGTAAAGTCGCTAGATAATAAGTTTTCCCATGAAGGGAGTTGAGTCTTTTGCACTCTGCATAGGATTCACGTAAATCTGAGCGGTGGATGCCAGCAGCTGTTAGCTCATCCATTAATTTTTCCCAAGTATCCGTTCGGCCGCTAATCTTCCAGAGATTAAAACCATAGGTACGCCAACCCCCGGTTGAGTACCAGATCCAGCAAAAACAATATTTTCAAACCCTGCAGCTAAATTTCTTGGCCTGAAAGGTCCAGTCTGGAAAAAAGTATGTGCGCTAGCAAATGGTGCACCTCGCTCCATGCCTTGAGCTTCCCAATCTAGAGGAGTTGTCAGGTGCTCGACTTCAATTGAATCACCAAAATCTGTGTAGCCCCTTTGTTCTAAAGTTTTTATCATCTGATCTCGATATTTAGGTCCAGTCACTTTCCAATCAATGTCAGCGTCAAGATTTGGGGTTGGAAAAAGTACGTAATAAGACTCTTTCCCGGGAGGGGTTAAGGATTTATCATCCAAGGAAGGAACCGTTACTAAAATAGATGGATCAGTCATTAAAATCTTTTTGTTAATTAGCTCATCGAATACCCCATCCCATGAAGCCCCAAAGTGGATGTTGTGATGGGCGATATGGTCATAAGATTTTTTTGAACCAACCAACATAGTCACACAAGAAGGGGAGTAGTTCAGGCGCTTTATCGACCAAGGCTCTTTGCCTATCAATTCTTTCCAAGCAACAGGCAGATCTGGATTAAGAATCAAAGCATCACACGGAATTCTTTCGCCATCTGTGGTGATTACGGCTGTAGCACGCCCATTACTTTTTTCAATGGTTGCAGCTGTTGTCGAGTACTTGAATTTAACTCCATGCTTTTCAGCAGCCGCAGCTAATGCTCTAGGGACTGCATGCATTCCCCCACGTGGGAAGAAAACTCCGTTTACGGAATCCATATAAGCGATAACCGCATAAATAGCCAGTGCTTGTTGCGGACTTACACCGGCATACATTGCTTGAAACGAGTAAACCTTTTGCGTCCGAGGATCTTTAAGGAACTGTGAAACTTTTGGTGAAAGTTTACGAAACCCACCAATAGCAATCAATCTCGCTAAGTTTGGCGTCAGCAATCCAAACGGAGAATCAATATTCCGGTCGATAAAATCATTAATCTCATATTTATATAACTTGGTAACAAAATCTACGTAATTGCGATAGCCGATGGCTTCTTCAGGCCCAATCACCTTTGCAATTTCTGCTTCCATCTCTTTTGTATCTGGATAGACGTCAAGTTGCGATCCATCGTGGTAAAAAGCGCGGTAAAGCGGCCGAAGTGGGATTAAGTCCAGCCAATCTTTCATTTCTTCACCAACGCTATTAAATGCATCTTCGATCAATGAAGGCATTGTTAAAACAGTTGGTCCAGTATCGAAGGCGTAGCCATCTTTTTGTAGCAATCCACTGCGACCACCTGGAACTGATTCACGTTCGATGACAGTTACTGATCGTCCAGCTCCGGCAAGCCGCAATGCGGCACTCAATCCAGCAAGTCCAGCACCTACGATTACTACGTTTTCAGTTGGACCCTTAACGGTACGCATTACTTACAACTCCTCATGTTAGATCTTCCGCTTAGTAGCCATCAGGGCTAGTTCATTTAAATAAGGTTTGGAGAGCTCCGTAATATGTACGGATTTTAGTGCTTGCAAAGCGTTAGATGTGAACTCATCAATCAGAGTTTCAACTTTTTCTGGAGCGCCAACTTCTGTGATTAGATTTCGAAGTTCGGCTATGTGCTCAGCGCTGATATTCAAATCTCCAAAATGTGCATTAAAAGTTTGAAGCTGTGAAGTGGTGAAATTCTCAATCGCTATAGCAGTTAGTACGGTTCGTTTACCTTCTCGTAGATCATCACCAGCCGGCTTCCCAGTTGTCTCTGGGTCTCCAAATACTCCCAATAAGTCATCGCGCAATTGAAATGCTTCACCTAATGGAATTCCAAACTCAGTCAACGCGGAAATAGTTTCAGGGGAAGTGCCTGCGATTAACGCACCGAAATGCAATGGGCGCTCAATTGTGTACTTTCCAGATTTGTAGCGTGCAACCTTTAGCGCCCGTTCGACACTAGCGGTATTGGCTGCGCTTTCTCGAACATCTAAGTATTGGCCGGCAATTAATTCAATTCTCATCAGGTCATTTAGCGGAAGCAATCTGCGCAATTGTTCGTCAGATAACCCAGATTCATTTATCAATTGATCTGCCCAAATCAACGCGAAATCGCCAAGCAAGATTGCTGCTGAGAGTCCGAATTGCGCTTTGTCGCCACGCATTGAATTTTCAAAGTGATAATTTTCAAAGTAACGATGAACAGCGGGAGCGCCACGTCGCATATCTGAGCCATCCATCAAGTCATCGTGGATAAGGGCGCAGGCTTGAAGCAATTCAAGTGAGGTCGCTGCCTTCAACATATTTTTTAATTGGGCTCCATCATTTTGCCCGCCGGCACCGAGGTATCCGGCATATGCAAAGAGCGGTCGAAACCTTTTACCTGTGGCTAGAAACCTGGTGATTTCCGCGCTGACAGGGGTCAGGTCGGGGGAAATCGCAGATAAGTCGAGGGAAATACGCTCGAGGAAATCTTTTAAGGTGGTTTCAATTTCTAAACGGGGGGCAGAGAACACATGGCAACGCTACCCTGCACCTCGTGGATAGCGCTCATCGGAACTCCTTGATTGAACTCTCATTTGAGTTTTTTCCACCTAAAGATCAACCAGGTGAAGATCGCTTGTGGCAAGAATTAACCCACCTCCGCTCGCTATCGCCAAGTTTTGTCTCAGTTACATATGGAGCCGGCGGCTCGACCCGCGAACGGACAATTCGGGTGACCGAAGAAATTGGAGCGCGAACAGGTCTTGAAACTGTCGCTCATCTAACTTGCGTGGGATCTACAAAAGCCGAGCTTGCAGATGTGCTTGATTCCTACAAGAGAGCAGGAATAAATCAAGTATTGGCTTTGCGGGGAGATCCAGTAGGAGGGCCGCTGGCTACATGGGAACCAACGCTGGGCGGATTTGATCATGCCGACCAACTTGTAAAACTTGTTGCAGAAAAAGGATTGGGTGTTGGGGTAGCCGCATTTCCAGATCTACATCCGGCATCAAACGGAAATGCTGAATTAGATTTAGAAACACTGCTTCGGAAAGAAGAATTTGGCGCAACATTTGCGATCTCACAATTCTTCTTTGAGGTTTCATCTTGGGAAAGATTGGTGAATAAGTTAGAAAATGCCGGATCAAAATTAAAATTAATTCCAGGAGTGATGCCAGTTACAAATGTTAAGCAACTTGTAAAGTTTGCCCAGTTGTCAGGAACACAAATTCCTGAAAATACCCGAGCAAGATTTGAAGCAGTTTCAGAAGATGAGAGTGCAGTTCGGGCGCTCGGTGTCGAGGTTGCGTCTGAACTTTGCGCACAGCTATTAGCTTTTGGCTGCAACTCATTACATTTTTACACAATGAATACCGCAGAGGCAACTGTAAAAGTTTGCCAGAATTTAGATTTAGGTAAGTAGAGCATGAACCACAGCGATTACCTGGTTCGTTGGTCCTCTCTTCATGGTTATCCGCAAGGAGAAGGTCCCACAGGAATTGCGCGAGGTTATTTACTGATTAACTTTTATCTAGCGAAACCCTTCGTGGCACTTCGAATTCCAGCAGATGTAGTGTCATTACTTGGCCTACTACTTGCCTGCCTAGCATTACTTCAGAGAAATACCTTATGGGCTCCACTTTTCATCTTGCTCTCAGTAATCAGTGATGGGTTAGACGGAGCTGTTGCAATTGCAAGAGATCAAGCCACTAAGTGGGGAGCGGTTTGGGATTCAACCCTCGATCGCATAGTGGAAGCGTTATGGGTGTTGACTGCCTACTTTGCCGGAGTGCCAAGTTGGGCTCTATTAATAGCATGGTGTGCTACTGCCACACAGGAGTATGCAAGAGCCAGACTTTCATCTCTTGTTGATAGTGAAATCGGTGTTGTAAGTATTTGTGAAAGACCGGTACGTGCAATCTTTATCGCTATCGCACTAGCACTGGGAATTTACAATTTAGATTTACAAAATATCAGCATTTTCTTATGGATGGTTTTTCAGTTAGTAGCTCTGACTCAAGTAATTAAGTACTCATATGCGAGATTAGAAAAGCCCAGCGCGAAATGAGCATTAAAATCGCGGTTATAAGTCTTATTCAAGAGACCAATACTTTTTCAGCAAAAAATGCCACCTATGAAGATTTTAAAATGCAAGGAATTTGGTATGGCCAAGAAGCTGATTTGAATTCCAGGGGTTCGAATACAGAGATAGCGGGAGCAATTTCATATCTAAGATCTCAATCATGTGAAGTTATTCCGATCATGCGCGCTTGGGCGATGTCTGGTGGCATCTTGGGAGATGACGATTTTAGGGCCTTACTTCAACCAGCGTTAGAAATGCTCGTTTCACTTCCAGCCCTTGATGGCGTTATTTTAAATTTACATGGCGCATTGATCACTCAATCTCATGATTATGCAGATGCAGAAATCGTAGCCAGAGTTCGCGCTCTAATCGGTGAAGAGATTCCAATAGCGGTAACTCATGACCTTCATGCAAATGTGACAGGTGAGATTTTGGAGCATGCTGATATTTTGATTGGCTATCAAACATATCCACACATCGATCAAGCAGACACCGGAGCAAAAGCTGCAAAGTTATTGTTGGATCTACTTGCAGTGGGTGCTCCAATTCAAACGGCTATTTCGAAAATTCCATTATTGATTCCAGCCGAGGTGCAAATTATTAAATCTGAACCAATGCTTCAGGTTCGAAATTTGGCTGATTCCTATTTATCTGATCGAGTTTTGGATATTTCATTGTTCCCAGTACAACCTTGGATTGATGTACCTGAGTTAGGGTTTGCCGTAACTGTTACTGGCACATTAGCTAAGCCAGAACTTCTAAAAATTGCCATAGAGATCAGCGATAAAATTTGGGAGATTAAAGAGCAGTTTGAAGTGGATTTGGTAAAACCTGCTGACGCTATTATTAAAATTAAAGGAGGTAACGAAGCAGGACGAAGCAAGTTTTCAATTTTATTACAATCAAGTGATGCGCCTCCGGGTGGTGCAGCCGGTGATAGCGCTTCATTGGTAAATGAGTTAGTAAAAGCCGGGCCAGATTTTAATGTCTACACAAACCTCGTGGATGTAAATGCCGTTGTGGCAGCGGGCAATGTGGGGATTGGTGGGCAGGTAAGCCTCTCGATCGGTGCCTCACTTGATCCCAGATGGTCGAAGCCAGTATTGATATCTGGAAAAGTTTTGAATTTAGGATCTACTCCAATTTTGCTCAAGGGAATTGTGATGAATGGACAAGAAGTGTCAATTGGAAATTGGGCAACAATTGATTGTGGGCGTGGATTAATAGTTTTGGTCAGCACCGAACCGGCACCATCATTTGATCCGGCAACATATGAAAGTGTCGGACTTCAAGTTAGCAAAGTGGATGCGGTGCACGTTAGGTCTTGCGCACTTTTTAGAGCTGGCTATGTTGACTTATTTGATGAAGTTTTGATTTTAGATATTCCCGGACCGACTTCACCTGCACTAGCCAAGATTGATTATCAGCGAACCCAAAGGCCATTATTTCCTTTAGATCGTTGAGAGATGATTCCGGCGACGATTTCGCCACTTAAACCAACAAGTGGCAAGCCGCCACCCGGATGTGCAGAGCCTCCAACTAAATAAAGTCCATCAATCGGTGATCGATTTTTGGCTCTCTTAAATGCCGCACGTGCACCATTACTTGAACGACCGTAGATCGAGCCACCAGGTGCGAGGTGATTATTTTGAATCTGCAGTGGTGATCCGTAAGCAAAAACATCAATTCTTTCTCGACCTATAAAACCTTTAGCAACCAGAAGATCCACCAAGTGGTCAGCATATTTCTCAGCAACGCCTGGAGTGCTCCAATCAAAACCCTTGCCATCTGTACTGTGTCTTGGGGCATTAACAAGTACAAATAAACTTTCATGATTAGCCAAATCCTGATTAGGTACCATCTGTTCATCTGCGGGCGAGCAGATGTAAAGAGTCGGATCTTCGACTGGCTGAAAATTCTTAAACACTGCATTAAATTCATCGTCATAATTATTTGGAAAGGAAATTGTGTGATGCTTTAGGTCTGTTCGCTTACCTTTTAATCCAATTGTTAGGTAAAAACCTGAAAGAGATGGTTCACTTCGCAAAATCTTTCGCTTTTCTTTGCGCGCAACAGGCAAGTTGCCAAGTAATTTTCCGTAAGTTAGCTCAGAATCTGCGTTACTTACGACTGTTTGAGATTCAATCACTCGACCATCTGCCAATCTCACTCCAGTAACTTTTCCATCACTAGTTAAGATCTCAGATACCGGGCAGTTGTATTCGATTTGAGCACCACAATTTTGTGCACGTTCAGCAAGTGCTTCACCTAACTTTCCAATGCCGCCTCCAACATGCCATGCCCCAAATACCATTTCTACATATGGAATTGTTAACAAAACTGCTGGAGCGCTGCGAGGATCAGAGCCGGTGTATGTTGCATAACGGTCAATTAATGCACGCAATCGTGGATCGCTGATTTTTTTATTTACCAATGATCGCAATGAGCGCCATGGAGCAATCGTAAATAAATCTACAAAAATTCTTGGTCTAGAAATTAATGAGGTGAGAGTTCCAAGCTCTGATTCAACAAATGGTTCTCGAGAAACCGCCCACATTTTCTCGGCTCGCTTCATTAGGTTTTCCCATTCAGCGGCAGCGCGTTGCCCAAATGACTTTTCGATCGCAGCGGCTGTTCCAGCCCTTGAGGAGGATGGCAAAGTTAGTCTGGCGCCATCAGGAAAGAAGTAGTCAAAGGCTGGTTCTACGGGAGTTACTTTAAGTTCTTGCCCTAAATGCTTTCCGCTTTTCAAAAACAAGTCACGATACACAGCAGGCAGGGTCAATAACGAGGGACCAGTATCAAAAGAGTAGCCATCAATATTTATGGTTCGACATTTTCCGCCAGGCTGTGGGCCCGCTTCAAAAACTCTTACTTTGAATCCGGCTTTAGCAAGACGTGTTGCTGCAGCAAGCCCACCCATGCCAGCACCAATTACCACTACCTCATCACTTTGCTTGCTCATAACTGCCTGCCTTTCCAGGCAAGGTTTCCACGCGAGTGTTGAATCCATGAAGTTATGAGTAGATAGATTAAAAGCGATATTGAGAGTGGGTGTAAAAATGAAGAAATCAAATTTCCGCGTGAAAGTTTGGCGGTAATTATTCGAGATAAGGTCACCAGAAAATATGAGATCAATCCAATCAAAGAGCCTCTAAACATGTCAATAAATGGGTAGATAAAAAATACAATTAGAAGCAGCGATAATACGATTGCATTTGGGATATCTTTGAAAGCCCGCCACAGAGATTTTTGATATCCATTTCGAAGTTGGCTCCAATTTTGATACATGCGACATGAAGCAATCTTTGATCCATTGGTGACTCCACCCTTAAAGCCATTTCGTTTCAAACTCTTGGCTAGTTCCATGTCATCTATAACTTCACCTTTTATCGATTTGTGACCACCGCTGGCTATATATGCGGCAGTTTTCACTACAAAAAATTGACCATTCGCTGCTGTTAAAGATGGCCTACTTGATTTTTGGGCTAACTTAATTGGCAATGTACTTAACCAACTCCATTGCAACAAAGGTTGAATTAAATGTTCACTCCAGCTTTTAGCGATTTGTCGTGGATAGGGGGATATGAAATCCAGGTTCTTCTGTTGCAATTCAGATAGAGCAGTGGCAATAGCATCACTACTTACCCTGACATCTGCGTCGAGAAAGACCAAATAATTTGCATCTGATTTAGTAATAGCTAATTGATGGCAGGCATAATTTTTACCTAACCAGTCGTGAGGGAGTGGTTTGCCAGATATAAGTTCGAATTTCTCGTCTCGATTGACATAAGATCGAACTGCATCCGCAGTTAAATCTGTTGAATTATCATCAAGTACAGTTACAGAGTAATCGCTCAATAAAATCTGTTCACTTAGGTCTGACAACAAGTTCTTAATGTTGTCTTCTTCATCTCTTGCTGGAATTAAGATGGCAGTCTTCGAGTCTACGATTCTTGGGTTAGTCGGCCGGAGGTAAAAGTAATTATTGAGGCTGTTCATAAATAGAAAGATCGAAAAAAATAAAATAATTAAGTTCAAGGACGTGCAAACCATTGCGATATCAAATATGGAACCACAATTAATCCAAGTGCCACTCCGCCGATAAAGGCAACTCCTGGACGAGAAAAGAAAAAGAGATTGGCGATGATTCCAGAAATCCAAGTCCAAGTTAAGAAGATGTCAGCGACTGTAGTTTCAGATCCAGCACGTCTGCGTTGACGTGGAAGCGCCAAGTGAAGCAATGACATGAGCACGATGCCAGATAAAAACCAACCCAGTGCATTAGAGGCTGGAATTTCCGGCATAAAAGGAATGTATGGATCTGGGTTTGCCCAACTCCATCTGCCATCGCGAACCATTTGTGGATCTAAGAACAAATCCCAAGCCATTAGACCAAATCCACCGATTATTGCGCTCCATCGTGAATTGATTCGACGAGCAGCGATTAAAATCGGGTGAGCAAGCATCGTCCAAGCAAATGGAACTATTAGCGGAACGCCGGCGATTGCCCAACCAAGTGACGGATCATATTTGTAATATCCAAAAGGCCAACCTGTATGAAGTCCAATTTGTTCAATGGTAAATGCAAAAGTTAAAGTGATTAGTAAAATCAGCAACCTAATCCCTTAATTTTAACCAACAACAAATTGTTTGTTTTTAATTCGTTAGATATAAAGTTA
>Ga0214168_1000482_pt1 | contig 16362 bp, 13 predicted proteins | sample LakMenepilimnion_FD_153002 | JGI IMG/M metagenome (GOLD analysis project Ga0214168, IMG submission 153002) | Freshwater microbial communities from Lake Mendota, WI - Practice 29OCT2010 epilimnion v4 | ecosystem: Environmental > Aquatic > Freshwater > Lake > Epilimnion/Euphotic zone | place: Lake...
CGGCACCGAAAATGATTTTGTTCTTGTCTTTGATCCGTTGGATGAAATTTCTATCACCACCGCCCAGACAGCGGCAATCTGCAATCGTGAGACAGGAATTGGCTCTGATGGACTGATTCGCATCACAAAGCGGGATGAAAAATGGTTTATGGATTACCGCAATGCTGATGGATCTCTAGCTGAAATGTGTGGCAATGGAATTCGGGTTATGGCTCGTTACTTGGTAGAACGAGGACATCAACCAGAAGGTATTTTTGCGATTAATACCCGTGATGGAATTAAGCATTTACGAGTACCTAAAGTTGACGACATCTCTGTGAATATGGGCAAAGTTAGCGATGAGAACGAAGAGATCACCGCATCCGTTGAAGGCAAAATCTGGAATGGCTACAACATAAATGTAGGAAATCCGCATGCAGTTGTTTTTGTAGAAAAGATTGAAGATGTTGGCTCACTTAAAGATGCACCAGTGGTTCGACCAAAGGATACTTATCCCGAAGGCGTAAATGTTGAGTTTGTTGAAATTATGCCCAATCACGAAGCGAAGATGCGGGTGCATGAAAGGGGCAGTGGTGAAACTAAATCCTGCGGCACTGGAACTTGTGCAGTTGCATTGGCGGCGACAATGCAATTAAAAGAGAAATTACCCGCACGTTGGGTTATCTATCCTCCGGGCGGGCGGTTAGTTGTAGATATCGATCCACATTCAAACGCTACTTTGACTGGTCCGGCTCTATTGATTTCAGATCATGATTTGACTCCTTTTTTGCAGGATGCATGAACGAAGAAAATCCCCGCGATAACGATCTCTTCGAAGCGCTGCTGCGCGAAAGTGCGAGGGTAGCGGCAGATTTCGATGCCGACGAAAGTGATTTCGAAGTTTCATCGCAGCCAGATCTTGCAGATCGCCGTGCCTTGCGCCGCGTTAAAGGATTCTCAACTGAGTTGCAAGATATTTCCGATGCAGAGTATCGGCAGTTACAACTGGAGCGAGTTGTACTTGTTGGCGTTTGGACTGAAGGAAGCGCAGAGATGGCTGAGAATTCACTCGCTGAATTGAAAGCTTTAGCAGAAACAGCCGGATCTGAAGTTTTGGATGGACTTATTCAACGTCGCGATAAACCCGATCCCGCAACATATATTGGATCTGGAAAAGTTATTGAATTACGACAAATTGTTGTGGCAACGGGTGCCGATACCGTAATTTGCGATGGAGAACTCTCTCCTTCGCAGTTACGACAGTTGGAAGATAAGTTAAAAGTAAAAGTTGTCGATCGCACCGCTTTAATTCTCGATATTTTTGCCCAGCATGCCAAGAGTAAAGAAGGAAAGGCGCAAGTTGAATTGGCGCAGATCGCATACTTGCTACCAAGGCTGCGCGGGTGGGGTGATTCTCTTTCACGCCAAGTTGGTGGACGTGCTGCAGGTGGTGCAGGCATCGGTGGACGTGGCCCTGGTGAGACCAAGATTGAGACTGATCGCCGTCGAATTCGTGACAAGATGGCGAAACTGCGACGCGAAATCGCTGAGATGAAAGTATCTCGCGATACCAAACGTCAAGAACGGAAGCGGTTTAACATTCCATCGGTTGCTATAGCTGGTTATACAAATGCAGGAAAGTCTTCATTACTAAATAAGTTAACTGATGCCGGTGTTTTGGTTGAGAATGCTCTTTTTGCAACACTTGACCCTACTGTTCGTAAATCTCAGACCTCAGAAGGACGCGTTTACACTCTTTCAGATACCGTTGGATTTGTTCGCCACCTGCCACATCAATTAATTGATGCCTTCAAATCAACGCTGGAAGAAGTCTCAGGCGCTGACCTGATTGTGCACGTGGTTGATGGATCACATCCTGATCCATTTGAACAGATTCGTGCTGTACGGGAAGTAATAACTGAAATTGGTGGAGCGGATATACCCGAGATAATCGCAATTAATAAGGTAGATACAGCAGATCCAGATGTTGTGATGGATATATTGCGGAGAGAAAAGAATAGTTTTGCATTCTCTGCCCGAACTGGTTTTGGCATCGATGGTTTGATTCGCGCTATTGAAAAATCTCTGCCACATCCGAACGTCGAGATCAATGCGCTAATTCCTTATGATCGTGGAGATTTAGTAAGTGCCGTTCACGAACGAGGTGAAATTCTGAGCGAAGAGTACGTTGAGACAGGAACTCAGATGCGTGCGCTGGTGGACGGTGGATTGGCCAAAGCTATAGAGGACGCGCTCCTGTAAACAGTGCTAGCCCTTTTACGCTTAAAAAAATGGGAATATATGCGACACGCCGTTGGTTGTAAGGGGTAATAAGGAATAAGTGCGCGAGTATGCGCCCGTATACGAAGATTCTCGTTTGAGAATTCGATTAAGTTTATGGAAGGCAGGTGAGAGCAGTGGCAACAGATTACGACACCCCCCGAAAAACGGATGAGGAACTCCATGAGGAGTCGCTAGAAGAACTCAAAGCTAAGCGAGTCGATGCTCAATCCGGTCAAATAGATGTCGATGAAGCTGAAGCAGCAGAAACACTAGAACTCCCGGGTGCGGATTTATCAGGAGAAGAACTTGCTGTTCGAGTAGTACCAAAGCAGGTGGATGAATTTACTTGCTCACGTTGCTTCTTAGTTCATCACATAACACAACTCGCTAAAGGCGAAGGCGCTAAAGCGGTTTGTAAAGAGTGTAATTAGAAAATCAAGAGTTAACTAGCAGCGCGGCGATTTCTTCGCCGCGTTTGCTCGTTATCAGCCAATATGGCGTTGGGTCTCGTGGGTCGGTAACTTCAATTTTTATCCCAGTTGGAGCCCAGAATTTGATCGCAAGATAGGCGGCAGGGTCAGCATCACGAGTGCGCAACAATCGCATTGCCCCTGAATCTAGAATCGTAACTTTACCTAGATATTTGGATTCGATATGAGCGCGATCAATACGAAGCTCTTCGCCGTCAAATGTAATGGTGGAACGCATTGCATAGGCTATATAAATAATGGCGATCGTCGCTGCCACAAACGAAGTGAAAGCAACGGTGTTATCAAATGCTGCCCAAAGCGCTATTACGAGCGAGAGCAATAGAAAATAAATGAAGGCCAGTACCCAGATAGGCGGGCGCAGGACTTCTTTGAATATCACTATTGGAGTCTAATTGAAGTAAAGTGAGCATATGAGTCGCATTGCGAGCACAACCCCGCCCGAAGGCGCTGTAATTCCTGAGCGCCATCCTAAAGCGCCGGAAATCGGCACAATAATTCCTTCGCACTTTGGGCATTGCTTTGGTTGTGGAGAATTGCATCCGACGGGGCTGCACCTTGTTGCGCGAGCAGGAGCGGGAGCAGATCTAACTGCGGAATTTACTGTCACGGAAAATCATCAAGGCGCACCAGGTTTGGCGCACGGTGGGCTTCTATCACTCGCATTCGATGAGGCTCTCGGTAAGTTGATGTGGCTAATTCGCTCACCAGCTGTTACTGCAAGGTTAGAAACTGATTTTCTAAAACCAGTTCCAATGGGAACAACGCTACACATTACCGCGCGAATAACTGGGCAGGTCAATCGCAAGGTTTACACCGAAGCGGAGGGGCGTCTTGGCGGAGCTGAGGGAGATATTGCAGTCAGGGCAGCAGCGCTTTTCGTAATTGTTCCGATGTCACATTTCTTGGAGAACGCTCCAAAAGAATATTTAGAACATATCGCCAAGACTCCTGAGATATTAGCTTTTGTTGACCCAGAATTTGAGATAAATCCATAATGGGCGTAAAAGTTTTAGTCACGCGTTTAGATAAAGATCTACCTCTTCCCAACTACGCCAAAGGGGGAGATGCCGGCGCTGATCTGGTCTCACGCGTAGATGTGACTTTGGCACCGGGTGAACGTCAATTGGTCCCAACAGGTATTTCTATTGCGCTACCAGATGGTTACGTCGCACTAGTTCATCCAAGATCTGGGCTGGCGATAAAGCATGGCGTAACAATGGTCAATGCGCCAGGAACAGTTGATGCTGGGTATCGCGGTGAATTACAAATAATTTTAATCAATCACGATCAGAAAGAGAGCGTTTCCTTTAAGCGCGGTGATCGCATCGCACAGTTAGTAATTCAACAAGTTGAACGTGCTGAATTTATAGAAGTTGAATCTCTGCCTGGTTCAGGTCGTGGCACTGGCGGATTTGGATCTACGGGGCGTTGATGAGCAACTCACCAATTGATTCAAATGGATCAGATAAAGCGAAAGTTCTCGCTGCCTTCGGTGGCAAGAAAGGGCTAATTGATTCAGGAATTCCATCGATTGTCTTTCTCGTTGTATTTAACGTGGCAGATGATCTTCGCCAGGCGCTGATTGCTTCGCTCATAGTCTCGGCAACTTTAACCATTATTAGATTAGCAAAGCGCGACACGATTCAGCACGCAATTTCAGGGTTAATCGGTTCATTAATTTGCGCGTGGTTTGCTAATCGCACCGGCAATGCGAGTGATCTATATATTCCAAAGTTACTTACAAATCTGGGCTACGGCAGCGTTTACTTAATTGCCAATTTGGCCGGATGGCCAATACTCGGTCTCTTACTAGGACCAATCCTCGGCGAGAATTTATCCTGGCGTAAAGATCCCGAGCGAGCTCGAGCTTATAAACGAGCAAGTTGGCTCTGGGTGGCGATGTTCTTCACACGTATTGCGGTTCAGTATCCGATTTATCGCAGCGGCAACGTCAACTTGCTCGGAACTGTAAATCTGGCAATGGGATATCCGCTATTTCTGGCAACCGCATATGGTTCATGGATGATTTTAAAGAGCGTGCCGACAACGAAGATTAAAGAAAATTAATTAGCAATAAAGCAGGACTTAATTAAGCCTTCAGCGGTAGCAGATGCTACGAATAGCAATTCATCTCCCGCGCTGAACACATCAGTTGGTGTTGGTGTGATCACGCGACCATCGCGAACGATTGCGGCAAGTGATGCATCATCCGGAAGTTCAATCTCTTCTACTGTTTTTCCGATGCAACTTGAAGAATCTGGAAGAGTTAACTCGACCAGATTGGCTTGGCCCTTTCGGAAAGAGAAGAGACGCACGACATCGCCAACGCTAACCGCTTCTTCCACAAGGGCAGAGATAATTCTTGGAGTCGATACAGCAACATCAACGCCCCACGATGAATCAAAGAGCCATTCATTTTTAGGATGATTGATACGAGCGACTACGCGTGGAACTCCATATTCGGTTTTGGCGAGTAAGGAAGTGACTAGGTTGACTTTGTCATCACCTGTTGCGGCAACCAAGACTTGGCAGTTATTTAGAACCGCTTTATCAAGGGCGGTAATTTCGCAAGCATCGGCCATTAACCATTCCGCATCCGGTACCGATTCCATTTTTAGCGCCTTCGGATCACGATCAATCAGCAGAACTTGATGGCCGTTATCTAGAAGTTCACGCGCGATCGCACGACCCACATTTCCGGCCCCGGCTATTGCGATTCTCATGAATGATCCCCTGGAGAAAGAGCGAGAATTTGCTCCACTTTACTTAACTCTGAATCGCGGACCGTAACGTGCAGCAGGTCGCCTTCTTGCAGAACTGAATGTCCATCTGGAATAAGACCTTCACCTAAACGGGTAATAAATGCCACTCGAGCGCCAGTTGCCTCTTCGAGTTCAGTAATTGCCATTCCGAACCAATCTTTATGTGGGTGCATCTCGCAGAGTTGAACCGCGCCGCTGGCATCACGCCATTCAGAACGTGATCCTTCTGGAACCAAACGACGCAAGATTTGATCAGTAGCCCAAATGACTGTCGCCACAGTAGGAATTCCTAATCGCTGGTAAATTTCCGCGCGTCCTGGATCGTAAATTCGAGCAACAACATTGTCGACACCGTAAGTCTCGCGCGCTACACGCGCTGCCAAAATATTTGAGTTATCGCCGTTACTGACTGCGGCGAATGCATCTGCGGTTTCAATTCCGGCTTCCAGCAAGGTATCTCGATCAAATCCAACGCCTGAAACAGTGCGACCCTTGAAGTTTGGACCTAAACGACGGAACGCTTCTCGGGATTGATCGATAATTGCAACAGAATGTCCAGCAGCTTCGAGTTCGGTGGCCAGAGAAGAACCAACTCGACCGCATCCCATAATCACGACGTGCACAAGGTTTAACTTACACCCTTATTCTTATCTTTATGACACCTAATGGGGCTAGCGAGGGAGATTCCGCAGAACGCGTTGTGTTGGCGGTGGGGGATCGCTTTATCACGACCATTGAGAAAGTCGCTCACGGCGGTCACTTCATCGCTCGCCACCTTGGCGCAGTGATTTTTGTAAGACATGCAATTCCTGGCGAGGAAGTTGAAATCGAAATAACGGGCACCGGAAGTTCATTTAATCGCGCCGATGTTGTTAAGGTTATAACTCCATCTGCGGATCGAGTAAGTGCACCTTGCCAATTTGCGCACCGCGCAGGTTGTGGAGGATGCGACTTCCAACATATCTCACTCGAGCGACAACGCCAATTGAAGAGTGAGGTCATTGCCGAGCAATTTGCACGTATCGCAAAACGTGAGATGCAAGTAGATGTAGAAGAAGTAGGCGCACCGCTGGGATACCGAACACGTTTTAACGCTGTCACCACTCGTAATGGTGATCTTGGTTTTAAGCAGGCCAGAAGCAATAAAGTCATTCCGGTAAGTGATTGTCGGATCTTGCAACCTGAAGTTAAATACCAAGAATTAAGTTCGCGTAAATGGAAGGGAGACTTACGTGTTGAAGTCTCGCTATCTTCATCAGGTGAGCGAACCATTGCAACTGGTTACACCCGCGATGAAACTCCGGTTCGCACAAGTGAGGGACCAGATATAGGCCAATATTCAATCAATGGATTTAATCTAGAAGTTTCACAGCGCTCTTTTTGGCAGAGCCATAAGTTAGCCCCTGCTGTTTTAACCAAAGTTGTTAGTGAATTTGCCCAGGTCAAAGCAGGAGATCAAGTTTTAGATCTATATGGAGGAGTTGGGCTCTTCACCTCACAATTTTTAGAAGCAGTGGGCGAAGACGGGCAGATCGATTTGGTTGAAGGAAGCAAGAGCGCAACCGCGGATGCAATACGCAATTTTGCGGAGATGAAAAATGTGAAGGTGCACACCGGTGATGTTGCAAAATTACTGCCTCGATTTACTCAAAGTGATGTAATTGTTTTAGATCCACCGCGCGAAGGGGCTGGAAAGGAAGTGGTCCAGGCTATGGCTGCACTTAAGCCACGTGCGATTGTCTACGTCGCTTGTGATCCAGCTGCACTTGCTCGTGACACGACATATTTAAGTGAAGTCGGATATGAAATAACCAAAATCCGTGCCTTCGACCTATTCCCCATGACACACCACATCGAATCTGTTGCGCTATTTGGTCGAGTTAAGGTATCTTGACGTCAAGATAATTTAGTTAAGGATGTATATGAGCAAGAATTCTCTAGGCGCCAAGAAGAATTTAAAGGTTGCAGGTAAAGATTTTGAAATATTTGATATTTCAAAACTTGAAGGCGCATCTAACTTACCGTTCTCGCTCAAAGTACTCCTAGAGAACCTTTTACGCACTGAAGACGGTGCGAACATAACCGCTGATCACATTAAATCCCTCGCCCAATGGGATCCCTCTGCAGAACCTGACACCGAAATTCAATTCACACCAGCACGCGTGGTAATGCAAGATTTCACTGGAGTTCCTTGTGTCGTTGACCTTGCAACAATGCGCGAGGCAATCGTTGAGCTCGGGGGAGATCCGGCCAAGGTGAATCCGCTGGCACCTGCGGAACTTGTTATTGATCACTCGGTCATCGCTGATTTCTTCGGCGGGAAAGATTCTTTCGAGAAAAACACAGATGTTGAATACGAGCGCAATCGTGAACGTTATCGTTTCTTGCGTTGGGGACAAGGCGCTTTCGACGAATTCAAAGTTGTGCCACCAGGAACCGGCATTGTTCACCAAGTAAATATTGAATACCTGGCTCGCGTCGTAATGACTCGTTCGGTAAATGGAGTACTTCGAGCCTATCCAGATACCGTTGTTGGAACAGATTCACACACAACAATGGTTAATGGACTAGGTGTGCTCGGATGGGGCGTTGGCGGAATTGAGGCCGAAGCTGCACTATTGGGCCAACCAGTGTCAATGTTGATTCCGCGCGTAGTTGGATTTAAATTAAGTGGTGCGCTGCCAGTTGGTACAACAGCAACGGATATGGCGCTAACAATTACTGAGATGCTGCGCAAGCATGGAGTTGTCGGCAAGTTTGTAGAATTTTACGGTCCGGGCGTTGTCTCTGTACCAATGGCAAACCGCACAACGATCGGAAATATGAGCCCTGAATATGGTTCTACTTGCGCGATATTCCCAATTGATGATGAAACCCTTCGTTACCTTCGCCTAACTGGTCGCAGTGATGAACAAGTCGAACTTGTCGAGCAATATGCGAAAGCACAAGGAATGTGGCACGACCCAGCAATTAGTCCGCGCTTTTCAGAACATATCGAATTAGATCTTTCGACAGTTGTTCCATCTATTTCAGGTCCAAAGCGTCCACAGGATCGCATCTCACTAAGTGGATCTAAGGACGCATTCGAGAAAATTCTCCCAACTTACATCACTGATAAAACTGGCAAAGAGGCTTATCCAGTAAACGTTGGCGCTAAAGCAACCACAATTAAGAATGGTGATGTGGTTATCGCATCAATTACATCTTGCACCAATACATCAAATCCTTCAGTAATGATTGGTGCCGCACTTCTTGCCAAGAAGGCTGTTGAGCGTGGCTTAACTTCCAAGCCTTGGGTAAAGACAACTCTGGCACCGGGATCAAAAGTTGTTACCGATTATTACGATCGCGCCGACCTAACAAAGTACATGGAGGCCCTCGGTTTCAATCTGGTTGGCTATGGCTGCGTAACTTGTATCGGTAACTCTGGCCCGCTGCCAATTGAGATCAGCAAGTCAGTTAACGAACACGATTTAGCTGTTACGGCGGTACTCTCCGGAAACCGTAACTTTGAAGGACGAATTAGCCCAGATGTGAAGATGAATTATCTTGCATCGCCTCCGCTAGTCGTTGCTTATGCGCTAGCCGGAACTATGAATCACGATTTTGAGAAGGATTCGCTCGGCAAGGATAAAGATGGCAAGGATGTTCTTTTAGCCGATATCTGGCCAAGTGCGAAAGAAATTCAAGATGTAATTGATTCATCAATCTCATCAGAGATGTTTAAGAAGGATTATGCAACCGTTTTCGATGGCGATCATCGCTGGAAATCACTTGATACTCCAACTGGAAAAACATTTGAATGGGATGAGCAATCAACTTATGTCCGCAAACCTCCTTACTTCGACGGAATGCCAGCGAATCCAAAGCCGGTCACTGATATTTCTGGTGCACGAGTTTTGGCAATCTTGGGTGACTCCGTAACAACGGATCACATTTCACCTGCAGGAAATATCAAAGCCGACTCACCAGCCGGTAAGTATCTCGAAGCTCACGGAGTAGCACGCGCTGACTTCAACTCATATGGATCACGTCGTGGAAATCACGAAGTTATGATCCGTGGAACTTTTGCCAATATTCGCTTGAAGAATATGTTGCTAGATGGAGTCGAAGGTGGCTTCACACGTAACTTCTTAGACGAAGGTAAACAAGCAACAATTTATGATGCTTCAATTGCTTATCAAAGCGCTGGTGTCCCTTTAGTAATCCTTGCAGGTAAAGAGTATGGATCTGGATCATCGCGCGACTGGGCGGCAAAAGGCACGGCGTTGCTCGGTGTACGTGCTGTCATCGCGGAAAGTTTCGAGCGTATCCACCGTTCTAATTTGATTGGAATGGGTGTACTTCCATTGCAATTTAAAGATGGCCAAACAGCTCAATCTCTTGGCTTAACAGGTACTGAAACTTTTGCGATTTCAGGAATCACTGAATTAAACATCGGTGGAATTCCGAAAGAGGTAAAGGTCACAGCGGGCGATAAATCATTTAACGCCAAGGTTCGAATCGATACGCCGGGCGAGGGTGATTACTATCGTCACGGGGGGATTATGCAGTACGTTTTGAGGTCTTTGCTGGCTTAAAGATCGCGGATTTACTTGCTCCAACCTAGAATAAAGCCATGCTTGAGCAAATTAAATCGCCTGCAGATATCAAGGCGCTAGATCTTGCCCAACTAAATTTACTATGCGAAGAAATTCGCCAATTTTTGATCACCAAAGTTTCAAAGACCGGCGGACATCTCGGTCCAAATTTGGGAGTTGTTGAGTTAACTCTGGCGATTCACCGCGCTTTCGATTCACCGCGCGACGTCGTTCTCTTTGACACTGGACATCAATCCTACGTTCATAAAATAGTTACAGGAAGAGCGGATAGTTTTGATGGGCTGCGTCAACGTGGCGGTATCGCAGGTTATCCAAATCGCAGCGAGAGCGAACACGATGTAATTGAAAATTCACACGCATCTACCGCTTTATCTTGGGGAGATGGAATCTCATTTGGTTTTGCACGGACCGGCCAAGTAGATCGACACGTAGTCGTGGTCGTTGGAGATGGCGCTTTAACTGGAGGAATGTCTTGGGAGGCGCTAAATAACATCGCCGCTGCCGAGGAACGAAATTTGGTAATAGTTGTAAACGATAACGAGCGTTCTTATTCGCCAACCATCGGGGGATTGGCGACTTATCTTTCAACTTTACGGGTTACCAAAGGATACGAACGTTTCCTAGATTGGGGTAAGGAAGTACTTCATAAGACTCCAGTTGTAGGCGCGCCAATTTATGAAACCTTGCACGGCATGAAAAAAGGTATAAAAGATATCGTCGCCCCACAGGGAATGTTTGAAGATCTCGGCTTGAAATATATGGGCCCGATAGACGGTCACGACATAACCGCTCTTGAAAAAGCGCTGAGTAAAGCGAAAGAGTTTGGCGCACCTGTTCTAGTTCACGTGATTACTGAAAAAGGGCGCGGCCATAAACCCGCACTAGATGATGAGGCTGAAAAATTCCACGCTGTTGGCATTGTCGATCCTGAAACAGGAGCACCGCTTGCTAAGAGCGCCACAAGCTGGACCAAGATCTTCTCTAACGAATTAATTGAAATTGCACGAGAGCGTGAAGATATCGTTGCAATTACCGCCGCAATGATGGGCCCAACAGGACTTGCTGCCTTCGAAAGAGAATTTCCAGAGCGAACAATTGATGTCGGGATTGCAGAACAACACGCAGTTACCAGCGCGGCCGGTATGGCCTTTGCTGGGCTGCATCCAGTAGTTGCGGTCTATTCAACATTTTTAAATCGTGCCTTTGATCAGTTACTCCTTGATGTCGCATTGCATAAGGCCGGTGTCACCTTTGTTCTAGATCGCGCTGGTGTAACTGGAGATGATGGCCCGTCGCATCACGGAATTTGGGATTTAGCGCTAACGGGGATCGTTCCGACTATGCACGTAGCTGCGCCACGCGATGCAACACGTCTTCGGGAGACTTTGCGCGAAGCGGTAACAATTTCTAACGCACCCTCAATGTTGCGCTATCCAAAGGGCTCGGTTCAAAGTGATATTCCAGCATTTGAACGTCGCGATGGAATTGATGTCCTGTATCGCGGGGAAAGCGCGGATGTCTTATTAGTAAGTATCGGTGCGATGGCTGTGATCGCAGTCGAGGCTGCTGCTATGGCATACCGAGAAGGTGTCGGTGTAACAGTTATTGATCCACGATGGGTGAAACCATTGCCTACTTCACTAGCTACGATGGCGCGACGATACAAGAGCGTGGTAGTTCTGGAAGATGGAATTAAGCACGGCGGAATCGCGAGTTCAATCTCTGAAATGTTCCGCGAAGCAGGACTTAATATTCCAATTCACTCAATCGGTGTTCCACTGGAATTTATTGAGCATTCCAAGCGGAGCGAAATTTTCAGCGACCTAGGCATTACTTCTCAAAGCATTGCGCGCAGTATCGTTGAGTGGAATAGCTCTAACGGATCAGTTAACTCAATTGAAATTATGGAAGAGATGCAATCCCCGGCGCGTGAAAACGCTGACCGCAAACCGCTTCACTAATTCCTTCACGATCTAAGTAAGGCAATATTCCACCTAAATGCATCGGCCAACCAGAGCCCATCAGCATACAAAGGTCAATTTCAGCAGGAGTTGAAACAACTCCTTCATCGAGCATCATGCGCGCTTCAACCGCTAACGCTTTAAGTGCACGTTCGCGAACTTGTTCAGCTGTAGATGCTGTTGTTCCTTGCTTCATTAATGCTAGCGCTTCTGGGTTTGGCGTTAATTTTCCATCACTACCCTTGATGTAGAAGTTACGGACCTTTGCCGCAACCATCGCCTGCATTGTGGGGGAGATGCGATAACGCTCACCTAGATTTGCATGTAAAGTCTCCGATACGTGCAGAGCAACACCTGGACCAACCAAATCTAGGAGTTCAAATGGTGACATTGGAAAACCAATGCTGCGCATCGCGCTATCTGCAACCGCTGGTGAGGTGCCTTCATCTACGGCATCAGTTACTTCACCCATAAAGCGAGTGAGCAAACGGTTAACTACGAAGCCAGGTGCATCTTTACAGATAATCATTGTCTTCTTTAACTCTTTACCTACTGCTACCGCAGTTGCGGTAGTTGCATCATCTGTCGTGGAAGTACGTGCAATTTCAAGCAGCGGCATAACTGCAACCGGGTTAAAGAAGTGGAATCCAATAACTCTCTCTGGATTTGTTAGTCCTTCAGTCATTCTTTCGACAGAAAGTGACGAAGTATTTGTGGCAAGAACGCACTCAGGGGAGACGATCTTCTCTAATTTCTTGAAGAGCTCTTGCTTAAGGGAGAGTTCTTCAAATATGGCTTCGATAATAAAGTCACAGCCAGCAAATGAGTTTTGATCTGCTGAACCGCTAATTAGCAGGGAAAGGCGATGAGCGGATTCTTCGCTCATGCGCTTCTTCTCAACTAACTTTGCCAATTCATTTTTAACCCAGGCAACACCTTTATCTGCGCGCTCTTGATCAATGTCGGTCATTACAACTGGGCACTTCAAGTTACGTAGAAGAAGAAGTGCAAGTTGCGAAGCCATCAAACCGGCACCAACAACTCCAACCTTGGTTACTTTACGAGCAACAGCAGGTTTTGGAGCACCTTCAACCTTTTTACGCTTTTTCTGAATTAAATTAAAGGCATATAGCGAAGCGCGTAGCGGATCGGACATTGTTAAATCGGCGAGTGCTTGATCTTCTGCGTCGAAGCCTGCGCCGCGAGTGTTTGTGCGCGCGGCAGCGATTAACTCAAGAGCGCGCATTGGTGATGCAATTTCTGCGCCACCATACTTTTTTAACGATGCCGCCTTGCCTGTAGCTAGTGCTGTTTCCCAAGCAGGATCGGTTGAGTAATCCTTACGTTCGATTTTATTTTTGCCAGATAAAACATTTGCAGCAAAGGAAACTGAACGTTCTAAGAAATCTGCTGGTTCGTAAACAGCGTCTACGACACCAAGTGAGAGAGCATCCTTAGCTTTCATCATCGTGTTGTTATTTAGCGCATTTAGCATTATCACTTGTATGGCGCGTTCTGGACCGATCAACTTAGGCAAAATTGTGGCACCGCCCCAACCTGGCACTAAACCAAGAAAGACTTCTGGTAATCCAGTAAATGCAGTTGAGGCCAGGGTGCGATAGTTGCAATGCAGACCGACTTCGAGTCCGCCACCGAGGGCTAGGCCATTAATAAATGCGAATGTTGGAATTCCACATTCATCAAATCTACGGAATACATCGTGGCCTAATTTTCCAATCGCAAGTGATTGCTCGCGCTTTGCTAGAAAGGAGAGCGCCGAAAGGTCCGCACCTGCGGCGAAGATAAATGGTTTTCCGGTGATCGCAATTGCAGCTGGTGCACGACCAATGGCATCTGTGATTGCCGCATCTAGAGCAGATAGAGATTGCGGTCCGAAGGTATTGGGACGATTGTGGTCTAAACCATTATCTAAAGTGATAAGCGCAAGTGAGCCTTTATGGCCAAATGGAGTTAGATCAACATCGCGTACAAGTGCGTTGGTGATGACTTCTTCTGGAGCGCCTTCAGGTAATTTCATTTCAGTTGCCATTACTTTGATCCTCCAGTGAAGTGAGGGTTCTCCCAAATAACGGTGCCGCCCATTCCAAGTCCGATACACATTGTGGTTAAGCCGTAACGAACATCGGTGTGCTCTTCAAAAGAGCGCGCCAGATTTAACATTAAGCGAATTCCAGATGATGCCAACGGGTGGCCTACAGCAATTGCTCCGCCATACGGATTAACGCGGGGATCATCATCTGCGATTCCGAAGTGATCCAAGAAGGCAATTACTTGGACCGCAAAAGCCTCATTTACTTCAAAGGCTCCGATATCTGAAATCTTTAAACCAGCTTTTGCTAAAGCTTTGATCGTTGATGGAACAGGCCCAAAACCCATAACTTCTGGTTCGACACCAGCAAATGCGTAGGAAACCAACTTGGCCTTAATGGTTAGTCCCAGCTCTTTTGCTTTATCTTCACTAGCAAGAAGTGCGGCGGTTGCGCCATCATTTAAACCAGATGAATTTCCAGGTGTTACTCGACCTGCGGCGCGAAATGGAGTCTTGAGCGTTGATAAGCCTTCCATCGTCGTTGTTGGACGTGGTGGCTCATCGACAGTTGCTATACCCCAACCCATCTCCGGAATTCGAGCAGCAGTTGGAATTAAATCTCTTTGAATTTTTCCAGCGGCATAAGCGGCTGCAGTTTTCATTTGAGAGTTATAGGCGTAACGATCTGCGCGCTCTTTAGTTAACTGCGGAAAGCGATCGTGTAAACGTTCTGCGGTTGCACCCATGGCGAGCGCATCTTGTTCCACAATTCGCTCAGCTAAAAATCTTGGATTGGGATCAAGACCATCACCAATTGGGTGATTGCCCATATGTTCAACTCCACCAGCAATTGCGATATCGATTGATCCAAATGCGATCGCTCCTGCCAGAGAAGTAGTTGCGGTGAGCGCGCCTGCGCACCAGCGATCAACTGAATATCCAGGCACTGTATTTGGCAGGCCGGCAAGCAATGATGCGCTTCGACCTAAATTCATACCTTGATCACCGGTTTGTGTTGCAGCAGCGATCGCAACATCTTCGATATCACCGGGATTTACTTTGGGATTGCGTTCGAGCAGACCACGCATTGCGCGCACCATCAGATCATCAGCGCGAGTGCCTGAGTACATACTTCCGGCCTTGCCAAATGGGGTACGAACTGCATCAACCAGTACGACGGTGCGTTGGTTCTGCGACATATTTGAAACCTCTCTGATGGGTATGTTTCAAGGTTACTTGCCAGTAGCCCACTTTGTCATCAATTGGTAATCAGGACAGATGTGATGAATTACGCAACGTTTTTGTTGCGTAATTCAAAGCCATCCGTTAGCCTCGCTTCATACCCAGGTGTTTCTGGGTCTTCGTTAATGGCCGACTTAGAGCGGTCAAATCTGAGGAGGCAAGAGTTGAAGAAGAACTTTACGGTCGCAGGAATTGCCTTGGTCGCACTGATAATCGGTGGCGCAACGTTCGCCTCATTCTCTTCCGATCAATCCGAAGAGAAAATTACCGAAGTTACAATCTATTCTGGCCGATCTGAAGAGTTCATTGCACCATTTCTTTCAAACTGGGAGCGCGAATCCGGGATCAAGCTAAATGTCCGCTATGGTGACTCAGCGGAGTTAGCTGCGCAGATTCTTGAAGAGGGCCAGAACTCACCCGCTGATCTCTTTCTTTCGCAAGATGCTGGATCACTGGGTGCTGTCTCGGCCGCTGGTCTATTTGCAAAGCTTGCTGACGGCATCGGAAGTGAGATCGATAGTAAATACATCGCCGGTGATCGCAATTGGATCGGATTAACAGGTCGCGCTCGCGTCTTTGCATATCGACCTGGAGCAGTTGATGTCCTACCTAAATCAATTAGCGATTTAACGAAGGAAGCCTATAAAGGCAAAGTGGGAATCGCACCAAGTAATGCATCATTTCAGGCATTCGTAACTGCGCTCATTAACGAAAAAGGCGAGAAGTTTGCCGAAGATTGGCTCAAGGCGATGGAGTCAAATGATGCGCAAATCTACTTAAAAAATAGCGCGATAGTTGAAGCGATTGATAAAGGCGAGATAAGCCTAGGACTAGTCAACCATTACTACACATGGGAAGTAAGCGAAGCCTTAGGTAGGGATATACAAGTCGCCAATGGATTTTTCGCACCTGGTGATATCGGTAATTTAGTAAACGTTTCAGGTATTGGAATCCTTGCAACTTCAGAGAAGGTTTCGGCGGCAGAAGATTTGA
>Ga0214168_1000489_pt1 | contig 16252 bp, 12 predicted proteins | sample LakMenepilimnion_FD_153002 | JGI IMG/M metagenome (GOLD analysis project Ga0214168, IMG submission 153002) | Freshwater microbial communities from Lake Mendota, WI - Practice 29OCT2010 epilimnion v4 | ecosystem: Environmental > Aquatic > Freshwater > Lake > Epilimnion/Euphotic zone | place: Lake...
GGCGCGGTGCCTCCAAAAAAGGGAATTCGGCCACTTCGCCCAAGCGCAGTGACATCATGCGCAAAATCACACCCGCCAAGGAGGATCGCAAAATTTCTGGGTCGGTAAAACGGGGGCGCCCGTTGAAATCTTTTTCTTCGTAGAGACGAATGCAAATGCCGTTGGCCACACGACCGCACCGGCCTGCGCGCTGATTGGCCGCCGCTTGGCTGATGGGCTCCACCATGAGCTGCTCCACCTTGCTGCGCAGGCTGTAGCGCTTCACGCGGGCGGTACCCACATCAATCACATACCGAATGCCTGGCACTGTGAGTGAGGTTTCGGCTACGTTGGTGGCCAGCACAATGCGTCTACCTGAATGTGTATCGAACACCCGCTCTTGATCGGCTTGCGACAAGCGCGAAAACAAGGGCAGTACTTCGGCACCCCGTGTGACGGCGCTGTGTGACATGTGTTTGCGCAAATGATCAGCTGCTTCTCGAATTTCACGCTCGCCTGGCAAGAAGACCAAGATGTCACCGGCGGCATTGCCAGTCCAAAGTTCGTCGACAGCCTCGGCAATGGCATCGTTCAAGTCGTGCTCACGTGTCTCTTCAAATGGACGCCACCGCATCTCAACCGGAAAGGTTCTGCCTGAGACCATGATCACTGGCGCAGGCCCCTTGCTAGACGCAAAGTGCTGAGCAAAACGGTCGGCATCGATGGTGGCCGAAGTGACCACCACTTTGAGGTCGGGTCGGCGCGGCAAGATTTGACGCAAGTAGCCCAACAAGAAGTCAATGTTCAGACTTCGCTCGTGGGCTTCGTCAATGATCAGAGTGTCGTAAGCCTCAAGGAGGGGGTCGTTTTGCGTTTCGGCCAACAAAATACCGTCGGTCATGAGCTTGACCGACGCGTCCTTTGACAGGCGGTCTTGAAATCGAATTTTGTAGCCGACCACATCGCCTAGGGGTGTTTTAAGTTCCTCCGCAATGCGTTTGGCCACGCTACTGGCCGCAATGCGCCTTGGCTGTGTATGGCCGATCCACTTGCCCCGCTGGCCCGCTGCGGCATTGAGCCTGCCGCGGCCAAGGGCCAAAGCAATCTTGGGCAACTGTGTGGTTTTGCCTGATCCCGTCTCGCCGCAGACGATGATGACCTGGTGATCCGCCATGGCCTGAGCGATTTCGTCGCGCTTTGCAGACACCGGCAAAGACTCGGGAAACTCGATTTTCAAGGGGGTAGCGGACAATGGCAAAACTTCTGTAAAAATCAGGGATGGCGTAAGCCTTGAATTATCCGCTTTCTTGGACCCTTTCTAGAGACCCACAAGCTCATGTCTACTGTCTTTAACTTCACCTTCGTACCTTGGTTTCGCTCGGTGGCACCCTACATCCACATGCACCGTGGCAAAACCTTTGTCGTGGGCATTGCAGGTGAAGCCATCGCAGCAGGCAAGCTACAACACTTGGCCCAAGATTTGGCCTTGATTCAAAGCATGGGCGTGAAGATTGTGTTGGTCCATGGCTTTAGGCCTCAAGTGAATGAGCAACTCATGGCCAAGGGTCATGTCCCCAAATACTCTCAAGGCATTCGGATCACCGACGAGGTGGCGCTAGATTGCGCACAAGAAGCCGCCGGCCAACTGCGTTATGAAATTGAAGCAGCCTTCAGCCAAGGCTTGCCCAACACGCCCATGGCAGGTTCTACAGTTCGAGTGATCAGCGGTAATTTTCTAACTGCACGCCCAGTTGGCATTGTCGATGGCGTAGATTTTCAGCACTCAGGTCTGGTTCGCAAAGTCGACGTCGCTGGCATTACCCAGACCCTCAAAATGGGCGCCATGGTTTTGCTCTCGCCCTTTGGTTTTTCGCCAACAGGCGAAGCTTTTAATTTGTCGATGGAAGAAGTGGCCACCAGTGTGGCCATTGAACTTCAAGCCGACAAACTTATTTTCTTGACCGAAATTCCAGGTCTGCGCATCAACCCTGAAGAGCCTGAGTCTGAAGACAATCCGATTGACACTGAGTTGCCTTTGGCTGTTGCAGAAAGTTTATTGAAAAAACTACCCCCAGCACTCACGCCCACCGACATCGGTTTTTATTTACAACACTGCGTGAAGGCTTGCAAGGAAGGCGTTGAACGCAGTCACATCTTGCCCTTCGCAGTCGATGGGGCCTTGTTGCTAGAAATTTATGTGCACGATGGCATTGGCACCATGGTGATTGATGAAAAACTGGAAGAACTCAGAGAAGCCACATCGGACGATGTCGGCGGCATTCTTCAACTCATTGAACCCTTCGAAAACGATGGCACCTTGGTGAAGCGCAATCGAACAGAAATTGAACGTGATGTGGACCACTACACCATCATTGAGCACGACGGGGTGATCTTTGCCTGTGCTGCGCTGTATCCGTATGCTGAAGCCAAGACCGCCGAAATGGCGGCCCTCACGGTGTCACCCCAATCCCAGGGTCAGGGTGATGGCGAAAAAATATTGAAACGCGTCGAACAACGGGCTCGCGCCATGGGCTTAGACAGTATTTTTGTCCTCACCACTCGCACCATGCATTGGTTCATCAAGCGCGGATTTGTTCAAATGGACCCCGACTGGTTGCCTGAGGGTCGCAAGCGCAAATACAACTGGGACCGCCGCAGCCAAGTGCTGGTTAAAAAACTCAGCTAAGGGGTTCTAAGGCTTCTAAGTTTGGACTCGTTCTCAACAAGCCGTCGCGCAGTCGCAGAAAGATCATCAGAAAAAAGATGCTCATGAAAACGGCAAACGACCAATTGGCGATAGAGCCCCCCAGAAATGTCCAATCGATTTTGGTGCAATCGCCACTGCCCTTGAAAATCATGGGAATGGCTCGCTGAAGCGGGAAGTTTTCAATCATGCCGTAAAAATCACGGCCACAAGACACCACCTCGGGTGGGTACCACTGTAGCCAAGATTGACGCGCAGCCACGAAGGCTCCAAAACCCGAAGTGATTGCAATGAGCCATGTCATGGCAAATGTACGCACAGGCGCATTGGAGCTGATGCCCAAAAGACACCACACAATGACACCGATCAGGGCATAGCGCTGAACAATGCACATGGGGCAAGGCTCTAAGCCCAAATGGTTTTGCAAATAAACAATGCCAAATGCCAACATGGCCAAGCACGCTGAAGCAAGCAAGGCAAGCCAACGCTGCGTCGATAAATTTTTCAAGAATTAGCTTTCAACAAAAGCACGTTCTATCACGAACTGCCCAGGGATACTGGTATTGCCTTCTACAAAGCCGCGTTTTTCACACAATGCTTTGAGGTCGCGCAACATTTCAGGGCTGCCACAGATCATGACCCGATCTTCTGCGGGATTTAAAACAGGAATGCCGAGGTCTGAACTGATGGTGCCGTTTTCAAGCAACTCTGTCACGCGACCTTGATGCTCAAACGCTTCACGCGTGACGGTAGGGTAGTACAAGAGTTGCTTGCTGACCATCTCGCCAAGAAACTCATTTTGAGGGAGTTCTTTGGTAATGTAGTCGTGGTAGGCCAACTCTTTCACTTCTCGCACACCATGCAACAAGACCACTTGTTCAAATCGCTCGTAGGTTTCGGGGTCACGAATGATGCTCATATACGGTGCCAGGCCCGTGCCAGTGCCAATCAGGTACAAACGTTTTGCGGGCGTAAGGTAATCAATAAGCAGCGTGCCTGTGGGTTTGCGTCCGACCACAATGGTGTCGCCCACTTGAATGTGCTGCAATTTGGAAGTTAAGGGCCCGTCTTGAACTTTGATGCTCAAAAACTCAAGGTGCTCTTCATAATTGGCACTGGCAATGCTGTAGGCACGGAGCAAGGGTTTGCCGTTGTCACCCCGAAGGCCAATCATGGTGAAATGGCCATTGGAAAAACGGAGTGCCTGATCTCGTGTGGTGGTGAAACTGAATAAACGGTCGGTCCAGTGATGAACACTCAGGACTTTTTCTTCTAAAAATGCACTCATAAAACTTAGGTATTTAAACAAAACAAGCCATTTTCAAGCTTATTGGCCTGTAATGGAAATACAATAATTTTATAACCCTATACCCCTCTCATCTTTAGAATAAATCAAGGAACATCATGGCGCGCACAGTTAAATGCATCAAATTGGAAACTGAAGCTGAAGGGCTAGACTTTCCACCCTATCCGGGTGACTTGGGCAAACGTATTTGGGAAAACGTCAGCAAAGAAGCTTGGGCTGCATGGCTCAAGCACCAAACCATGTTGGTCAATGAAAATCGTTTGAACTTGGCAGACGCCCGCGCTCGTCAGTACTTGGCCCGTCAAATGGAGAACCATTTCTTTGGTTCAGGTGCCGATGCTGCCCAAGGTTATGTCCCACCCACCAACCCCTAATTTTCACGCCAGTCATTGGAAAAACAGAGCCGCGTGGCAAACCAGTTGGCACGCTTTAGAAACCTCGTTTGGGCGCGGCGAGTCTTTTCTTGAAACAGTCAAAGTTTGGCAATCAGAGCCCGCCTCTAAGCCCAAGCTTTTTTTCACTGCATTCACCAGCGTAGCACCCACAGACCTTTCCACCGAGCTGGCCCAAGTTTGCTATGGCCTGCTGCCCGGTGTTCACCGAATTTCTTTTGAAGGTGGATGCGTTCAATTGACTTTGTGCATTGGCGCAGCACCCCACATTGCCAAAGAAATTGACATCGCAGCAGACAGCATTTGCGTTGACCACCTTGCAACCTGGAGCGCCAAAACTTTGGCACGCTTGTCTCAAGTGGGGTCTCAAATCAAATGGCTCTACCCCCAAGACAGTCTCGTCAATGAACTTCAAAGTGTTGGCTTCATTTTGGATGAGTCAACTTCTTCAGCTTGTTATCGCCCAACTTGGGAAGTGAAAACTTCGCTACGCCATCGTGCCAAAGTTCAGATCGTTACGCATTCAAAACCGCAAGTTGATGCCATTGTCATTGGCGCAGGTTTAGCGGGCTCAGCAGTGGCTCACAGTTTGGCGCTCAGAGGCTGGCAAGTTGAAGTGCTTGATCAAGCTGATGCATTGGGCGCAGGTGCTTCTGGTTTGCCCGCCGGTATTTTTGCCACACACGTTTCGCCGGACAACAATGTGCTGTCACGCATTACGCGAGATGGTGTGCGCGCCACAGTGCAACGTGCACAAGACTTGCTGGAGCATGGCCTTGAGTGGCAAGTTTCTCATCTGCTTGAACATCGTTATGCTGGCAAAAGACAATTGCCCGAAGGCCCCTTGTGGCCTGCTGCTGGCCACGAGTGGAGCACACAAGCCAGCGAATTTCAAAAGCAGGCGTCAGGCTTGAATGAAAATACACCTGCACTGTGGCACGGCATAGCCGGTTGGATGCAAACTCAAGCTCTGGTAAAGGCTCAACTCGGGCATCGCAACATCCGTTTGTCAACGCAAAGCGCGGTTGCTCAACTCATTTATAAAAACAATCAATGGCAGTGCATTGATGCCTCGGGGCTTGTCATTGCACAAGCGCCGCAGGTCATCATTGCCAGCGCATACGATGGCCAATCCTTGATTGACAGCGTTGAATTGCAAACTCAAGAATACCCTCGCCCTCACCTGCCCGCTACAGCCTTACGGGGTCAAGTTTCTTTGGGTCTTATGAGCCTATTGCCTGTTCAACTGCGCAGCAAACTCCCAGAGTTTCCAGTCAATGGTCATGGCAGTTACTTAGGCAATCTCCAACCTCTCTCTGCTGTGATGGATGAGCCTTATTGGATTGTGGGTTCTAGCTTTCAACGCAACGACTTTGATTTACAAACCCGTGAAGCAGACCAGTTGACCAACAGACAACAATGGGCTGAACTCATGCCTGAATTTCAAGACGACATCCTTCACATCGATCTTGAAAAGACCTCATCTTGGGCCGCCATTCGCATGGCGCTGCCAGACCGACTGCCCGCCGTGGGTGAGTTTGCACATCCCGAATTCAAAGGCTTGAATGTGTGCACAGGCATGGGCGCAAGAGGCATCAGTTGGTCGGTGTTGTGCGGCGAACTGTTGGCCTCACACTTGAGCCACGAACCTTTGCCAATGGCCGCATCATTGGCCAAATTAATGGCAGCCTCAAGATTTGGCTAAGTTCATTGCTGCGCAGCGGCAGGCCTGCGAGACTTCACATAGGCATCGGTAGGCTGGTAGTTTTTGCCATCGGCATAACGCCATTGCGTCATGGTGCCCTGATTGCCGCGCAGATCTAGCTTGCCCACATACGCACCCATGGTGGACTGCTGATCAATGGCCCGAAACTCTGCGGGACCAAACGGCGTGCTGAACTTCAGACCCCGCATGGCCAACACCAGTTTCTCGTTGTCAGTGCTGCCCGCTTTTTTGATGGCCGCAAAAATAGCTTGCATGGTGGCATATCCCACAACAGAACCAAGCTTAGGGTTCTCTCTGAATTTTTTGAAATAGTTGGCCGCAAAGGAAGCATGTTCCTTGGTGTCAATTTGGTCCCACGGATAGCCCGTCACAATCCAGCCCTTGGGTGTTTCATCTTTCAACACCTCGAGGTATTCAGGCTCGCCTGACAACATAGACACCACGGGAACCTTAGGGAAAATGCTGCGCTGATTGCCCTCACGCACCAGCTTGGCCAAGTCGGCACCAAAGGTCACATTAAAAATAGCATCAGGTTTGCTTTGCATGAGTGCACTCAAGCTACTGCCTGCATCAATTTTTCCAAGTGCGGGCCACTGTTCGCCCACAAACTCGACATCTGGGCGTTTGGCTTTTAACAACTCTTTGAAGCTTGCAACGGCACTTTGTCCGTACTCGTAATTGGGTGCCAAAGTGGCCCAACGCTTGGCTGGTAACTTTGCAGCTTCTTCTACCAACATGGCAGCTTGCATGTAGGTGCTGGCGCGCAAACGGAAGGTGTAGCGATTGCCTTTGTCCCAGACAATGGCATCAGTCAGCGGCTCACTGGCCACAAAAAGTCGTTTGCTTTTACCTGCGTGATCGGCCAAAGCCAAACCCACATTGGATAAAAAACCACCAGCTAAAACATCGACTTTTTCTTGGCTGATCAACTCGATGGCATGCCGCAACGCATCTTCGGGTTTGCCAGCGTCGTCTCGGGCAATGACTTCCACTTTGCGACCCAGCAAGCCACCTGCGGCATTGACTTCTTCAATGGCCAATTGCCAGCCCTGTTTGTAGGGTTGTGTGAACTGAGGAATGGCTGAATAGCTGTTGATTTCGCCAATGCGAATGGGGGTTTGTGCGTTCACAGACATACCCAACATGGCGACCAGCGCCAAGCCACAAGCTTTCAATGGACAAAACTTCATTCCACGCTCCTCAAAACTTAAACTGTATCAGCATGTCTAAATCCAGTCACTTTGGAGACTTTTTGGCGTCCTGACACACCCCTCTTATGATCAAAAAGTATATATGTCAAACGAATAAGTAGTTTGATTTGACATAAAGAGACCTTAAAGTCCACCTCTTATTTAGCTTGGCCAAAGCCTTCACCACCAGTTCTCAGAGATGTACCAATACACAGATTTCGATCGCCAGTTTGTCAAACAGCGGGCAGCCCAACACAGAGACCAACTCGAGCGCTGGCAAAAAGGCCAACTGGCTGACGAAGAGTTTCGCCCTCTGCGCCTTCAAAACGGCTGGTACGTACAACGCTATGCGCCCATGCTGCGCGTGGCTGTGCCCTATGGCGAAATTTCCAGCAAACAACTGAGTGTGCTGGCCACCATTGCCAAAGATTACGATCAGCCCAACCCCGAAATTTTTTCAAAAGCCCAAGCCCAACAAGACTTGTTGCCTGGCAAATCGCCCCGCCTTATCAAAGGCTACGGTCACTTCACCACCCGTCAAAACGTACAGTTCAACTGGATTCCATTGGATCAATCGGCCGATGTGATGGACCTCTTGGCCACCGTGGACATGCATGGCATTCAGACCAGTGGCAATTGCATTCGCAACATCACCACCGATGAATTAGCGGGCGTAGCCATTGATGAAGTGGTCGACCCTAGGCCTTATGCAGAAATTTTGCGACAGTGGAGCACACTGCACCCTGAGTTTGCATTTCTCCCACGCAAGTTCAAGATCGCCATCACAGGCGCTCAAGAAGACCGCGCTGCCATTGGTTGGCACGACGTTGGCTTGCAACTTGTCAAAAATGAACAAGGCGAAGTGGGCTTCAAAGTCTGGGTGGGCGGTGGCATGGGCCGCACCCCCGTTATAGGCACACTGGTTCGTGATTTCTTGCCATGGCAGCACATCATGAATTACCTGGAAGCTGTTGTGCGCATTTACAACCGTTGGGGTCGCCGTGACAACCTCTACAAAGCTCGCATCAAAATTTTGGTGAAAGCCGAAGGTCAGCGCTACATCGATGAAGTTGAATCTGAATTCAAAGAAATCGTGAACACAGATGGTGGACCGCACACCATCAGCCAAGCCGAATTTGATCGCGTGGCAGCTTGCTTTGTCGAACCCATGGCACCAGCCTCCAAAGCTTTCACATTGGAGAACAGCAACACACAAGACCCTGCCTTTCAACGTTGGTTAAATCAAAACGTTGTGCCACACAAAAATCCAGCGCTGCGCGCAGTCACGCTTTCCTTCAAACGATTGGGCTTGGCACCGGGCGATGCAACTGCAGAGCAGCTAGAAGCCTCAGCCCAATTGGTCGCCAAGTATTCACGCGGTGAAGCGCGTGTCACGCATTCACAAAACTTGGTGCTGCCTTGGGTACCCGAAAGCCAGTTGTTTGAACTCTGGCAAGAAGCCAAAGCATTGGGCTTGGCCAGTCCCAACATTGGTTTGTTGAATGACATGATTGCCTGCCCTGGCGGCGACTACTGCGCTTTGGCCAATGCCCGGGCCATTCCTGTGGCAGCGGCCATTTCAGAACGCTACCAAGATTTGGATGAGCTCGAAGACTTAGGCCCCATCGACTTGCACATCAGCGGCTGCATCAATTCGTGTGGCCATCACCACAGCGGCCACATTGGTATTTTGGGTGTCGATAAAGATGGCAAAGAATGGTACCAAGTCACCTTGGGTGGCTCCGACGGATCAGACCTTTCTGGCCCAGCAGGCCCAGGCAAAGTAGTCGGTCCATCTTTTTCTGCAGCCGAGGTGCCAGAAGTGATTGAAGCTGTGATCAACAAGTACCTTGAACTTCGCGCACCAACAAGCAACGCCCAAAACGGTCGCGCCGAATACTTCATTGAAACCTTGCGTCGTGTGGGCCACGATGGCTTCAAAGCAGCTGCCAATTCTGTCCGTCATTCTGAACCTGCAATTGCTTGAACCGCCTTGAAATGAATATGAAAATTCTTTCCTTCAAAGAACACAGCAAGTCAGCAGAAGACGCTAGCGTCATCAGTATGGCCAACGACGCAGATCCTCGCGAGGTGTCACTGGAGGGTGTCACGCGCATCGATTTGCACTTCCCAAAATTCACCGATGGCCGTGCGTACAGCCAAGCTTTTTTACTGCGCCGACGCCTTGGCTTTCAAGGTGAAATTCGCGCAACAGGCGATGTACTTATCGACCAATTGGTATCCATGTCACGAACAGGGTTTGATGTAGCCGTGTTGCGCGATGGTTTGGATGCCAGCGCAGCCCAACGTCAGTTCGAGCGCTTCCCAGCTTTCTACCAAGGCTCAGCAATCGACACAAAACCCTTTTTTGCCAAGAAGGCGGCATGAGCGTCTAACTGCTTTAAAATGCCCTTTTTCGGACATTTCCGCCCGTTCAACGCTTTAGCTTTAGCAAACTGTCATGACCCACGTTGTTTCTGAATCCTGTATCCGCTGCAAATACACCGACTGTGTGGACGTCTGCCCCGTAGACTGCTTCCGCGAAGGCCCCAACTTCCTCACCATTGACCCTGATGAGTGCATCGATTGCGCAGTTTGCATTCCTGAGTGCCCCGTCAATGCCATCTATGCCGAAGAAGACTTGCCGGCAGACCAAGTTCACATGACCAAGCTCAATGCCGAATTGGCTTTGCTGCCCACTTGGAAAAGCATCACCAAACGCAAAATTCCCATGCCCGATGCTGACGATTGGAAAGACAAGACAGGCAAACTGAGCGAGTTGATCCGTTGATCCAAACCGAAGCCCTGATCATTGGCGCAGGCCCTGTAGGCCTGTTCCAAGCGTTTCAACTAGGGCTTCAAGACATTCGCTGCCACGTGGTGGATGCTTTGCCGCAAGTGGGCGGCCAATGTTCAGAGCTTTACGCCGACAAACCCATTTACGATATTCCCGGCATTCCGCTTTGCACTGGTCAAGAACTGATTGACCAACTGCAAAAGCAAATCAAACCCTTTGCGCCACAGTTTCATCTTCAAGAATTGGTCAGTGAAGTCAACGCCACAGAAGATGGTCAGTGGCACGTGCAAACCGACAAGGGCACGCAATTCAAAGCGGCCACAGTGTTCATTGCCGCAGGTGTGGGTGCTTTTGTTCAACGTGGCCTGAGTTTGCAAGGCTTCGAGGCGCTACTGGGCAAAAACATCTTTCACAAGACCCCAAACGAGGAAGCCTTCAAAGGCAAACACCTTTTGGTACTGGGCGACAACGATGCAGCATTAGAAGCTTGCGCCCAATGGCGCGATGGCGCCAATGCTGCAGCCAGTGTCACCCTGGTTCACAGGCGCGATCAATTTCAAGCAGAGCCTGATGCCATTGAACAAATGCGCGAAGCCTGTCAAGCAAAATCAATGCGCTTTGTGGCAGGCCAACCCACAGCCTTGATTCAAGCTGATGGTGCAAACTCAGGCTCCAGCAAAGAACAGCTAACGGGCCTAGAAATTCTCAACGCCCAAGGCGAAACAGAAGTTCTACCTGCAGACGCGATTCTTTTGTGTCTGGGCATTTCTCCCAAGTTAGGCCAACTTAGCCATTGGGGTTTGGCCATGGAACGCAAGCAATTGGTGGTGAACACAGAAAACTTTGCCACGGAAGCACGAGGCATTTTTGCCGTGGGCGACATCAACACCTACCCCGGCAAAAAGAAACTCATTTTGTGCGGCTTTCACGAAGCCACCTTGGCCGCCTTTGGCGCGTCTGCCTTGCTATACCCCGATCAAAAAACCCTACTCCAATACACCACCACTTCTACACACTTGCACAAACTCTTGGGTGTGTCATAGAATTCAACCCGTGATTGCAAATTCAAATTTGCAGTCACATCCGCTAGGGGTGTTTTAGCTGCAAAGCTAAGACTGAGAAAGTCCCTTTGAACCTGATTGAGGTAATCCTCGCGCAGGGAAGCTTGTCTAAACAACGAGGCAAACACTCATTTGCCAACACCCGTTGAATGATCCAGCCGACCTGCCATTTCGTTGAAGGAAAACGCAATGGCACACCATTTGCCAACCATAGCTTGCCACGCACTGTTGCTTGTGAGCGCTTCTGCGCTTGCTCAAAACAACACGGTGCTGATCACCAGTCCTGCTTCTCAACAAGTCAGTGGTTTTGAAAACCTTAGCTTGCGTGAAGCGCCGTTCAGTGCCACCAACATTGACAACGCCACACTGCGCGACTTAGGCGCACAAAGAATTTCAGACGCCTTGCGCTTAGATTCTTCTGTGACCGACAGTTACAACTCTCCCGCCTACTGGGACATGCTGAGTGTGCGTGGCTTTATGTTGGACAACCGCTACAACTACCGCCGCGAAGGCTTGCCCATCAATGCGGAAACCATGATTGGCATGGACAACAAAGAACGCATTGAACTCTTCAAAGGCACCAGCGGCATACAAGCTGGCACCAGCGCGCCGGGTGGCATTGCCAACTATGTGGTGAAGCGTCCGCCTAACTCGATTGAAAGCAGTGTGAGAAGCCTCACATTGAACTACGGCAACAGCAATAACAGTTCTATCGCATTGGATCTGGGCGGACGATATGGCGAAAACAATGCCTTTGGTTACCGAGTGAACGCAACCTATGAAGATCTGAATCCCTATGTGCAGAACGCAAAAGGCTATCGCCAACTGCTGGCATTGGCCATGGACTGGCGCATCAACGCCAATACCCGTCTTGAATGGGAAATTGAAAGCAGCAGTCGCCAACAAATGGGGGTGAATGCGGCCAGCATCACGGGCAACACACTCCCCTCGCCTGTTTACGGACAAAACAATTTTTCTAAACAAAGCTGGTCTGTGCCAGGTTTGTTTGACGGTCTAACTGGCAGCCTGCGCCTCAAGCACCGCTTAGACAACGGCTGGATGTGGACCACCCAAGTTGGCGCGCAGCGTTTGAAAACGGACGACCGTCTGAGCTACGCATACGGCTGTTATGCAGAAGGCAATTACGACCGCTTCTGTAGCGACAAAACATTTGACCTGTACGACTACCGCAGCGAAAACGAACGCCGAATCAACGATGCCTTGCAAACAGAATTGACAGGCCAAGTCCAACTGGCAGGCATTCAACACGACCTCACATTTTCTTGGTTGCGCCAAAGGCAAATAGACAAGCTCTCGCCCATGCAGGCCTACAACTGGGCAGGCACAGGCAGCCTTTCTGGCCTTAGCGAAAGTGCCGCCGCACCTGAGCCTTATGACCTGAATACCAACCGCCAAGAGTACTCAACAGAAATCAGCGTGAAAGATCGCATTCGTTTCAATCGCTTGGCAGACTTGTGGCTTGGCCTTCGTTCAAGCCACATTCAACGCGACAGCCAACGCACCGACGGCAGCCGCGCCACGCACGACGATCGCACCATCACCACGCCGTGGGTTGCTTTCAGCCACAAGCTACCTTACAACGCCACAGGCTACGCCAGCTACGGCCAGGGTGTTGAAGCTCAAGTCACACCCAACCGCAGCCGCTATACCAACGCTGGCGAGGCACTGCCATCTGCCAAGAGCACCCAAAAAGAATTGGGCATCAAAGGTGCGCAAGGCACATGGCTTTGGAACGCCGCTTTGTTTGATATCACTCGTCCCGTTTGGGGAGACCAAGGTGCATGTGAGGAAGACAACTCATGCACCCGCAAACTGGATGGCATTGCCCAACACAAAGGTCTAGAACTGGGTATGGGCTACCGCAGCAATCAATGGAAAGTAGACACGGCCGCCACATGGTTAGATGCCAAGCGTTCACTGGCTTTGATTAACCCCGTTCAAAATGGACAGCGCCCTTTGAACGTTCCTTCTTTGGTGCTGCGTGCTGCTGCGGAATACCGCTGGACACAAGTGCCCGGGTTGCGTACCACCTTGCGCTTGAGCCATGAAGGTCAACGCGACCTGATAGAAGGTGGCGCCATGAAATTGCCTGCGTGGACCACTGCCGATTTGGCGGCCCACTACAACACCAAAGTGGCTGGTAAAAAAACAGACTGGACCTTGGCACTTGAGAACGCTACCAGCCGTGCTTATTGGAGAGAGTCGCCCAAGCAGTTTGGCCACTACTACTTGTATGCAGGAGCGCCCAGAAATTTGCGGCTTACAGTTCGAATGCTGTTCTAGTCAGGGCGCATCCTCGTCATGACTACGCCTTTCTCCAGAAACTAAGGGCAGCCAACACAATGGCCATTCCAGCCGCCCAAGGCAGAAGCCCAATCGTGCCCGCCCAAATTGCTTCATTCTTTGAAGCTCCCTGAGATATGGCCTGGTTTTGCAGCAACTCCATCAGCCAAAGCCAGATCAAGGCGGCAGCCACAATGCCGATGGTACGGGTTACAAGCGTTAGGCTGCCAGACAGACCCCTCGCAGAATCCGACAAAGTGGCCACCACTTTATCGGCGTAGACAACCTGAAACACCCCCAAGCCCAAACCTTGGAGCAACAGGGCCAAAGCCATTAAGGGCCAGGCTTGGGCCATTGATAACGCTCCTATCAAGGCCAACCCTAAGGCCATAAGCCCTTGTGCCAAGTTGCCAACGGCCTGTAGGTTGATGTGGCGCAACAGCAAAGGGGCAACGCCCGAGCCACCCAACACACCCAGTGCCCACAAGGACAACATGGCACCACTGGCTATTTCACTCCACCCAGCAGCAGGCAAGGCATAAGGCAAGCTCAGGGCAATGGTGAAACTACAAAACTGAACGACCACACTTTCTAAGTTGATCCAGGCGAAATTAGCATTGCGCCGCATGAGCTTCAAAAGACCTTGTACGCTGCCCGGTTGAGTGGCGTCGGGTGTGCTTAGCTTCTGCAAACGCAGGCGACTGGACAGCAAAGGGCTGCACAACAAAGCCAGCAGCACAATAGGAACCCTAAAACCGTAAACCCCAGCCCAGCCCCAATACAACATGCTGATACCTCCGAGCAATGGCGCCATCAAACCAGCCGCTGCAATCATGGCACCATACGCCGACAACGCCAAAGTGCGTTGCTCGAAGGCTAGCAAAGACATGGCCAAAGCTGGAGCACATGACAAAGTTAGCGCCACTCCGATACCTTGCAACACCCTTCCAGCCAACAGCCAGCCATAAGCAGGAGACAGCGCACACGCGGCCATTCCCAGCGCAGAGATGAACAAGCCCCAGCGAAACACGCGCAGGTGGCCTAATCGGTCTCCAAGCGCACCGCAATACAACATGAGGCTGCCATAAGTGATGACATAGAACACAGCCACCCAGCGTATGTCAGCTGTTGGCAAAGCAAAGGCTTCGGTCATTGCGGGAAAAGCCAAGTTAACCGCAAAGTCAAGTGGTGCAATGGAAGCACCGAAGCCAACGATGACAAAACCTAGGTAAGGCTTGCCAGTGCGGGCGTCATTTCCCTTGTCAAGTGGACGAATCAAAACTAGAGATTTCCTAATCAAATTTTCTAGGCATGAACTCCATAGGAGCCATCACAACTAGGGGCTCATGGAGCCTGAACTCTTATTAAACCTGAATCCAGTCGCCTGCTAACTAATGGCGTTTGAACTATGGCTGTTCTTGAACTTCAATAACAGCCCAAAGCAACACAATCGGACAAAACCCTCTAGCCCTCAAATAGCTGCATTTTTTTTGCTACAATGCGAGGCTTAGCGAAACAGCGCAGTTGCTTAGTCCTAAAGACTGGTCAAATTTGTGTATTTTTTGCTGACAAACCGAATATTCCTCGATAGCTCAGTCGGTAGAGCGCCGGACTGTTAATCCACAATAAAGCCTTTTCAAGATTTTTGAAGAGGCTTTTTTTCGTTTAAAAACAAGGAGTTATGGTCGAAATATGAGGCTTTTTGTCAATTACACATATATTGCACAGTTTTATTTACAGGCCTCTCAAGTTAATCATTAATTTACTCTGGACGCTTTGTTTTTTAATAATATTAAATGATTATTAATTTAATTCAAAAATATCAATTTATATAATATTTTTTAAATGCAAATTAATATAGAAATTTAAACTGCCAGCAGATTAATATTAATAGCAGCCAGTACTCTGGACGCCCCACTACCGTCCAGCTCTGGACACCTGCACTGTACCGTTCAAGTCCTTCCAATGTATCGGGCCTCCACATAGCGGTTGCCCAAGCCTGCGGTCTGAAACTAAATTTGTATCACAAGAACTCATTGCTGCGATTGCTTAGGCTCAGCAAAATTAGAAATCAAACAATGTGTCAATTCTGATTGATTAATTAACCGATTTAGCCTTAATGCATACGTATTCAGTCTCTGCAAAATTCATAAATTTACACTCGGGAAATTCCCAATAAAAGTAATTCTTTAATGATCTAACATTGCATACGTATGCGTTGCAGTGAAGTTTTACAAGGAATTCCCAATGATCAAATACCTAAAAAGAGGCAAAGATACGGCTGCAATCAGTGCGGCTGATGCCAAAGTTCGCCAAACAGTAGAAACAATCTTGGCAGACATTACCGCAAGGGGTGATGATGCCGTCAAAGAGTATTCAAAGAAATTTGACAATTGGGAACCCAAAGAATTCACTCTTTCCAATGATGAAATAAACAAAGCCATTAAAAAGTTGTCTGCCCGCGAGCTTGAGGACATTAGATTTGCCCAAACACAGGTCAGAAATTTTGCTCAGATCCAAAGAAACAGTATGTTGGATGTGGAGGTTGAAACTTTACCTGGCGTCGTTCTTGGGCACAAACACATTCCTGTGAATGCAGTGGGCTGCTACATCCCTGGTGGAAAATACCCCTTAATTGCTTCCGCACACATGAGCGTCTTAACTGCAAAAGTTGCTGGCGTTCCTCGAGTGATTTCAACTGCCCCACCCTACCAAGGCGAACCTCACCCTGCAATTGTTGCGGCCATGCACCTTGCAGGCGCAGACCAAATACTGGTGCTGGGTGGCGTTCAA
>Ga0214168_1000496_pt1 | contig 16101 bp, 11 predicted proteins | sample LakMenepilimnion_FD_153002 | JGI IMG/M metagenome (GOLD analysis project Ga0214168, IMG submission 153002) | Freshwater microbial communities from Lake Mendota, WI - Practice 29OCT2010 epilimnion v4 | ecosystem: Environmental > Aquatic > Freshwater > Lake > Epilimnion/Euphotic zone | place: Lake...
GCGGTTTAGTCTCTTCATGTCATGTTTCGTGCTTTAGATTAATGCTTCTTCTCCGCGTTCCTTGGCGAATTTTGCGCCTTGGCGGTAAATCTTTCTTCCCTCTTCACATTTCGTAATCATTCCCGGTTCAATCTCTTCGTTTCGAATTTCATGCTTTAAATTTTGTGCTTCGCTCCTCCCCCATGCTCCGCATCGTCCTCCTTGGCCGTACCGGCAACATTCTTTTCCAGTACGCGCTGGGGCGAGTGTTGGCGCGCAAGCATGGCGTTCCGTTGGTATTGGATGCCTCGTGGTACAATGCGGAAGGCTGGTCTGAGGTTTCGCATTTTCTCAATCTGCCGATTCAGGCGCGGGTACTGAGGAGATTTTCACTCGCCTCGAGGGCTTTGCGCAACTTTACCAGCAAGCACTTTTGGGAGTTTGGAAGAGCGCCCTTCATCAGGGAATCGGAGACGGATCAGTCATTTGATCCGAAGTTTCTCGAGGCACCTGCCGATTGCGCGCTCTTCGGATATTTCCAGTCGCCACTATATTTCGATAGCTTGGCGGATGAGTTGCGGGCAGAGCTGCAAGAACTGATCTCCAAGGGAGCGCGGGCATCTTGCCCGCAATCATCATCTGTTACGGAGGATCAACTCAAACAGCCGACATCCGTCGCCATCCATGTGAGGCGCGGCGATTATCTGCATCACGAATGCTTCAAGGTATGTGACCTTGAGTATTACCAAAAAAGCATGCAAGAAATCCGTGAGCGTGTGCCCGGTGTAAAATTTTTCATTTTCTCCGACGATCCCGCGTGGTGCCACGAGCATTTTAAGAACAGCGACGTAGCGGCGATCATTGGTCGCCGAAAAATTCTTAGTAAAAAGACGGCGACCGATGATCGCCGCTACGAACCCAACCCTCTCCATGACCTCCATCTCATGAGTCTTGCTTCGCATCACATCATCGCCAACAGCAGCTACTCATGGTGGGGAGCATGGCTTGGGAAAAAGCCCGGTCAGACCGTCATCATGCCCGACCGCTGGTATGCCAAGGACATCATCGCACCGATCGAAGAGAAGAAGTGGGGTTAAAATTTGAAATCCTAAATTCGAAATGCGAAACGGAGAGAATAAGAAGTGGAAGAGTTTCACGGTTCAAGCATTCAGTTTCAAGAGATCGGAAAAGCCACTTCTTCGTTATCTGCCCCAATGACTGCTGACCATTGACCTCTGACCTCTTCGTTTCAAATTTCGAATTCCTTACTTAGGATGATCAAGAATCCGAGCCAAGCCACTTGGTAAAGCAATCGCATGAAAAAATCCATCATCGACAAAGTCCATGATCGCTTGTGGACAATGGTCAGTGACCAGCTGTCTGTCAAAATATCACCTCCAACGATTTCTGGCACGGGACAGTCAGATACCAGTGTTTCTGGAACCATGGATTGGCCGAGAGCCTGTGCGGCGCTAGCAAATGGGACATGGAAATCGAAAAATTTTCGCAGAATTCATGCCGTCAGGCAAGTCGTCGAAACACTCGGGCCCGTGGATGGCAGGTATTTCTCCAAATGGATCCGCGACAACGCACCGAACTATCTGACCGACCAACGCGTCGCCGCGATCGACACCTGGGGAGGACCGATTCGCTGGCCTGGAGTGTGCCTCGGCACGCCACACTCATTCAGTCCCACCAACCTGCGTTACCTCGCCCACGCCTTGTGGTTGAAAAAGGAAGGTTTTGTCAAACAAGGTGGTTCGGTGATTGAACTCGGTGTCGGGTTCGGCGGATTGGCTGCGATGAATGCCATCGTATCAAACGCCACCACCATCATGGTCGACCTTTCATCGGTGGTCGATGCCGCAAGACTGCAAATGAAACAACTCGGTCTCGATCATTTTGTGGCAACCCATCACACCGATACCTCAAATCGTGACACATGTTTCATATCAAATTATGCCTTCACTGAACTATCTCGCGACCTGCAGGATGACTACGCGGATCAATTCATACGCCACGCCAACCGCGGCGTAATCCTCAGCAATGCAGCGGTTTTCGCAGATCACATGCTAAGCAGAAATAACAATCAAATCATCGAATTGCTCGCCCAGCACGGCGCTCATGCAAATGCGGACAATAATTCTGAGATCCTTTGTCCTAGCGACCGTTTTCACGGAAATTCGCTCATGCATTGGATGGATGTATGATTTTTAAGAATTAAGCAGAATGAGATTTTTTAATCTCTTCACCAATAACAAATAACCAATAGCTATTAACTTTTTATCCCATGCGCATTTACACCTGCACACCCGTTGAATTCGGTGGCGGGCCCGATTTCTTTGCGCGTGACAGCGGCTTGCTTTGCCGTGGGCTTCAGTCGCTGGGGATTGAATCGCGCGCCGTCATGCCCGGTAACGCGAGAGCCGGTGATGAGTCCGATCTGATTCGCATTGCGTACGCGAATTTGGAGTCCGCTTCTTGGTGGCGGGAACAAAAGATCGATGCCTTGGTGCTCTACGCATGGGGCCGGCCGAAGTTTCGAAAGGTGGCGCGCGCGATTCATGAGGCCGGGATTTTTCTGATCCTCAATCAAGACAATGGCGGATACATCAGTCCGCTTGCTGGATGGCGCGGATGGTTTCATGAAAAATGGATCATGAGCGGACAAGGTGCCGACCTGCGCTCATGGCTGCGTTTTGTGGTTTCATCCCTCAAGGAAACAACACTAGGCCTGCTGATCACCGACCCCCTCCGCGCTTCTCATCTCAAACAAGGTGACATCATTGCCTGCGTTTCGCCGCAGGCGGCAAATGTTTATCAACGCTTATGCAATCGATATGGCGGCAGATATCTCGCCTCGAAAGTGAAAGTTATCCCGCATGCGGTTGAGCCAATCTTTAAAGATTTAGGTGCCACTAAATTAAAACAAATCATCTGTGTCGGGCGTTGGTTAGACATCGTCCAAAAAAGGCAGGGTCGGATGATGAAGGTCTTCGATCGGTTGTTGGTATCGGATCATGAGATTTCCTTCGTGATTGCCGGTGAAATCACCACTAAGTTGCGTGGTTGGCATGCCTCGCTAGACGACTCGAAAAAGTTGCGCGTCAGGCTGTTGGGCAAACTTGATCGGAAAGCGCTCGCCAAAGTAATGGCACAGTCACAGATCTTTTACAGCTCATCGGCCTATGAGAGTTTCGGCATCGCCGCGGCAGAGGCGCTTTGCTCCGGCTGCTCTGTCGTTGCCCATCGCTCGGTTTCCATGTCCAGCTTCGAATGGTTTGTCTCGGAAAATTCTGGAGCCCTTGCAGAAGTCGACAGCGTTGACGCCCACGTGGAAGCACTATCCGCTGAGCTCGAGGCATGGGAAAATGGGAGGCGCATCGCTTCCACTATCTCTCGCACCTGGTGCCAACGCCTGCATGCTGAACAAGTCGCTAGGGAGGTGGTGGAACTTTTGCCTAATAATTTGGGCGGAAAGTCATAGGTTGGATTATATGGCTTCTTAAGGAAAAAGAAACTCCTTCTCAATAAACCTATTTTTCATTCTTTCTCCTTCTTTTTTCCTCTGCGACTCTGATGGTTTCTTCATCCCCAACAACCAATCACTAATAATCACTCACACTTCTATGCGATTCACCATCATCACCCCATCTCTAAATTATGGGCATTTTCTCGGTGATTGCCTTGAGAGCGTCGCAGGACAGCTCTCTGATTCAAAAGCCGAGAAAAATTCCGGTATTGAGATCGAGCATTTCGTAATCGACGGTGGATCCACTGACGGGAGTGCCGAGGTAGCGGCACGATTTCCACATGTGAAGTGGATCCAAGAGTCGGACGATGGCATGTCGGATGCCATCAACAAGGGCTTCGACAGGGCTACTGGCGATTGGATCATGTGGCTGAATGCCGACGACCGGCTTAAGCCCGGCGCTTTAGTGAATATGCTTGTTGAGCTCGAGAAGACCAACGCCGATGTGATTTATGGCGACTGGGATTTCATTGATGAAAGTGGCCGTTTCATACGACATGTCAGGGCGCCACGATGGTCGCTGTTCGTGCATGTGCACCATCATTGCGTCATCGGCTCGACCGCCGCTTTTTACCGTCGTTCGACGGTGATCGATACGGGCCATCGGCTGCGCAGGGATTTTTGCTATGTGATGGATGGCGAATTCTACGCACGGCTGCATGCCGCAGGAAAGAAATTCCAACATGTCGGTGTGACAGTCGCCGATTTCCGCCTGCACAGCAAAAACGCCTCTCAGCGTCACCTCGGGAAAACACGTGACATGGATAACATCCTTGCCGCCGAGAAACAACATATTGAATCACGCGCCATCCGCCGGGCATACGGCGTCACCCTTTTTACCGACCCCTACCTCAACGGCCTAATCGATGGAATTTTATGGCTCGCGGCCAAAGGGTGGAAGTGGGTGCTGAAGGGGTAAAATCAGGCAGGGACCGTTCTCCGCAACGGTCCGCTCGGGTATAAAGTTGCGATCCGCGACACTGAATTCATGACCGAATAAACAAAGGCGGGCAGATTCTTTGGAATTCGTTTGTCGCCTCGGCGTTGAAACATTCATGAAAGAGTCGGCGCTGCGAGGCCGCATCGCCCTACCGGGTAAAGAATCAAGACGCGAGATAAGGTCTGCTTGTATCGCGATCCTTAATCTGCTATCCACGATCTCACTCATTAGCGGTTAAATCTCCTCTTCATATTGACCTTTCGGAAAAAGGTCCCCGCCTGAAAGAATTCATTTCTTCATTTTCTTCCGTTTCAGATTTCATGCTTTGGATTTAGTGCTTCACCCTCTTCCCCATGCCGAAAGTCGCCGCTGTTTTTGCCACCATGAACCGATCGGCTACGGCCGTGGCTTGCGTCCGCGCCCTTGCTGCGCAGACGCGTCCGCCAGAGTTGGTGGTGGTGGCGGACAATGTTTCGACCGATGAAACAGTCGCCGAGTTGAAGGGTCTGCAAGGGCTCCCCTTCCATCTTGTTGTCCACCGGATGGATGAAAACCGCGGGAACGCAGGCGGGGTACAGGAAGCCATGGATATGGCGTTCTCTGAGGGCGTGGATGCGGTTTGGATTCTTGATGACGATTCATGGCCGCGGCCTGATGCGTTGGAGACATTGATCAAGGAGCCATGGGATCCGAAGGTGGTGCGCCACTCTTTGCAGATCGATCCTAACACGGGCAAGTTTACTTGGCCGCTGCAGATCGCAAACAACAATCAGGGATGGAGCATGATTAATTCGATCGAGGCCTTGCCAAATACGGATTTCACCACAAGCCGCATTATTTGGACGGGGGCCTTGGTCTCTCGTGAAGTTCGGGAAAAAATCGGAACCGTAAACGGCGCTCTGTTCATTCGCGGTGAGGATGAGGATTACCCACTGCGGATCGAAGAGGCCGGCTTCACTCAGGCCGCCGCGCGACATTCGATTCTGGATCACCCTGGCCCGTCGGACATCATTCGCTGGAAATTTTTTGGCAAACACCTCTTCTTCGAGCCTGCTCTCGCTGATTGGAAACTTTATTACAAAGTTCGCAACATGGTGTGGCTCAAGAAAAGGCAGGCGGGCGCCCTCCATGCGTTTGTCATGGGCATGGCTTATCTCGTTGCCACTGCGAAAATTGACGGACTTCATCGCGTGGCTCTGGTCGTTGAAGCCGCAATGGACGGATGGAAAAGCCGCCTCGGCAAATGGCGGCGACATGTTTAAGCGCAAGTAATTTGTGGCAATATTTCATGATCGCAAAACAGCTTCGCGCCTTGCCCGTGGGATGAAATCTGCTTTGATTTCGGCTCCTCGAAATTCCTCGTGAAGAAAAATATTTCGCATTCATGACCCACCACCTCGAAACCATCGCCCGCGAAAGCGGCATCTCCCTTTCATCCGTTACCTCCACCGCCAAACTCCTCGCCGAAGGCGCAACCGTGCCCTTCATTTCGCGCTATCGGAAGGAACAAACAGGCTCTCTCGACGAGGTCCAAATCGCCACCATTCGCGATCGCATGTTGCAACTCGCGGAACTCGATACCCGCCGTGGCGCGATTCTCAAATCACTCGAGGAACGCAACCTGCTCACCCCCGAGCTGAAGAAAAAAGTCGAAGCGGCAAGCACACTGGCAACACTCGAGGATGTGTTCGCCCCCTTCCGCCCGAAACGCCAAACGCGGGCAACCATCGCCATCGAGCGCGGACTCACACCGCTCGCCGATTGGCTGCTTGAGCATCAGTCGGATGATCCTGCCGACGAAGCAGCTAAATTTGTCGATACCGAAAAGCAAGTGGCTACCGCAAGCGATGCGCTGGCCGGAGCTCGAGACATCATCGCCGAGCGAGTGGCCGATGATGCAACGCTCCGCGGCAAGGTGCGAAAATTGTATGAAGAAGAGGCAACCGTTTCCTCAAAAATCATGTACGGAAAAAACGAAGAGCCGGATGCGCAAAAATTCCGCGACTACTTCGAGTGGAGCGAGCCATTCAAGTCGATTCCCTCTCACCGCATGCTGGCGATACGACGCGGCGAGAAGGACGGATTCCTTCTGATGCGCGTCGAGGTACCGCTCGACCGCGTGACAGCATTAGCCCTGCCCGACTGGGTAAGATCGAATGGCGAGGCCGGCAAGCAAGTGGGACTCGGGGTCGAGGACGGCTGCAAACGCCTGCTCATGCCCTCGATGGAAACCGAGGCACGGCTCATCGCAAAAAAACGCGCCGACGAAACCGCGATCGGAGTGTTTGCCGAAAACCTGCGCGAACTCCTGCTTGCCTCACCGCTTGGCGGCAAGCGATTGTTGGCGATCGACCCCGGATTCCGCACAGGTTGCAAAACCGTTGTGCTCGATGCCTCTGGTAAGCTGCTGCATCACACCGTCTTGCACGCAACGGCAGGCTCGAACACGCAACTATACGAGGCAGCGGTCGAGCTTACGACGCTGATCAAAAAATACCAAATCGAGACCATCGCCATCGGCAATGGCACCGCCAGCCGCGAGACCGAAGCATTTGTTAAAAAATTGAAACTGCCCGCGTCGATTCCGGTCATCATGGTCAACGAAAGCGGCGCTTCGATCTACTCGGCATCCGATGTCGCACGCGAGGAATTCCCCAACGAGGATGTGACCGTGCGCGGGGCCGTTTCGATTGGCCGCCGCCTCATGGATCCGCTCGCCGAATTGGTGAAGATCGATCCGAAATCCATCGGAGTAGGCCAATACCAGCACGATGTCGAACAACGCGCCCTCAAGACTAGCCTCGACGACACGGTCATTTCTTGTGTCAACGCGGTCGGCGTCGAACTCAATACGGCTTCAAAGCAACTGCTTTCTTATGTCTCGGGTCTCAACTCGACCCTCGCCGAAAACATCGTCGCATGGCGCAATGATAACGGCGCCTTTCAATCCCGCGATGAGCTCAAGAAGGTGCCGCGGCTTGGAGAAAAAGCCTTCGAGCAAGCTGCCGGATTCCTGCGCGTTCGCGGTGGAAAGCATCCGCTCGACGCCTCGGCTGTCCACCCGGAACGCTATACGCTCGTCGAACGAATGGCAGCCGATGCCGGATGCGCCACAGACGAACTCATCGGCAACGAAGACGCACGCAAGAAGATCGACCTCAAACGCTATGTCAGCGAAAATGTCGGACTGCCGACGCTGCAGGATATCATCAACGAGTTGGCCAAGCCTGGACGCGATCCGCGCAAGCAATTCGAACTTTTCTCGTTTCAGGAAGGGGTTGATAAGCCCTCCGATCTCCAGCCCGGCATGAAGCTTCCCGGCATTGTCACCAATGTCACCGCATTCGGTGCCTTCGTCGATATCGGCGTGCATCAGGACGGTCTCGTCCATGTGAGCCAGCTCGCAGACCACTTCGTTCGCGACGCATCGGAAGTAGTCAAGGTCGGCCAGAAAGTTCAAACGACCGTTGTCGAGGTCGACCTCAAGCGCAACCGAATCGCGCTATCAATGAAGTCGAAACCCGACCTCGAAAACCGCCGCTCGAATCCCGAGGACAGGACTAATCAGAATCAAACGAATCGGAGAGATCGCCCATCAGGAAATCAGGGCGCATCCAACAACGACTGGTTCTCACAAGCCATGCAGCACGCAAAAAAGAAATGACAGAAGTATTCCATTTCAAAGATCGCAAAAAAACCCGACGGCATTCCGTCGGGTTTTTTTGTATCTTAATCTCGGCATGGCATCCTTATGCCAAATCCATCTCCCAACGACATGGCGGCGCAAGAATTCCTTTGTGCGAGGATCCGCCTTCGACGAGAAGTTGATACGCATGCCAGTGGAAGTCGAAGGCATGATTCCAACTGGCTTCAAAAACCCCGACATTCACAAAATAAGTCCCGGGCGCGATATCAAGACGGTCGATGTTGAGCCTGATGGAACCGTCTCCGTTCACTTGCGTGATGGGTACCCGTGCGGATTGGGTATTGATGTCGAGGCAAATCGTCCCGTCCGGCCGAGTGATCGACACGGAGAAAATTGGCGATTTTAGTGAGGATTGGCAGGTATAAACGATTTCAATCACCAAAGGATCTCCACAACCACGGACATGTCCCGGTTGCAGAATCACATCGGAAATCTCCATCTCCATTGAACCAAATCGATTTTCTTTCGGCAATAGTTCTGCCCCCATGAAGGTTTTTCGCGATGAAATTTTCGGGGTTCGCCTGACCGAACCCTCACGCATTTCCTGCTCGTAATAGGTCGCGACGGATTTGGCCGAATCGCAAGCCACCACCATGCCCTGTCTCAACCACAACGCGCGGTCACAATGATCGCGGATCTGATCCATGCTGTGCGAGACAAGAACAATTGCACATCCAGCCTCACGAAGTTTGGCAATACGCGCGTTGCATTTTGCCTGAAATGCAAGATCTCCTACAGCGAGGTATTCATCGACCAGCATGATTTCGGGCCGCGCATGCACGGCAACGGAAAATGCCAAACGCATCGTCATACCCGAGCTGTAGGTGCGCACGGGCGCGTCAATGAAATCCTCCATTTCTGCAAAGCGGATGATCTCCGGCAGGCGCTCTACCGCCTCATCCTTGAGCAGGCCCGCCACCACACTGGCAAGGATGCTGTTTTCCCTGCCTGACAGATCACCCTGAAATCCGCCACCAAGATCAAGCAAGGCACCGAGGCGTCCGCGGATATGGAGGCTTCCCGTGGTGGGTTTGCCAATGCCGCCAAGCATTCGCAACAAGGTCGACTTCCCCGCCCCATTGGAACCGACAATTCCCATCATCTCACCGGACGCAACCTCAAAGGACACATTGCGAAGAGCCCAAAAGGGCTCGCAAAGACGCGACTTCCACGAAAAGTCCGCTATATGCAATCGCTTCGCGACGATCGGTCTTGAAGTGAAGGATTTCCCCAAACCATCGACTTTTACCAATGCCTTCATCACAGTTCTTCGGCAAAGCGATCACTTTGACTCACAAAAGTTTGCCGACCAACGAGCATCAGCACCGCACCTACGGTGAACAACTTTCCCATGACGACCGCGTCCGGCCAATTTCCGTGCAAAAGCACATCACGCCACGACTCGATCAAGCCTACCATCGGGTTGATATGAAACCACGCATGCATTGACTGTGGAACTTGGTCGAGGCTGTAAAATACGGGCGTCACAAACATGATCAACTGCAGCATCACCGTTACAATGTGCTGGGTATCGCGAAAAATGACATTGAGCGCCGCCAACGGATATGCGAGGCCGACGATGAGAAAATACTGCAAAGCCATTAGGCCCGGAAGCGATACCCATGACCATGCGGGACGAATTCCCTGCCACCAAAGGAGACCAAACAAAACGGGCAGCGCGATCAACAGATGAAACATCCTTACGCCCACCATGACATGCGGCAATAGCGTGAGAGGGAAACCAGGCTGATTCACAAGTGACTTGCTGCCGGTGATCAAGCCACCACACAGACTCAAAGACCCTTGAAACCAGGCAAAAACCAAAACACCGATGAGGACAAAGGATGTATAGTTTTCCACATGCATTTGCAAGGCGTGACGGAAGACAAATGAGAAAATGAAAAGTTGCAGCAAGGGCGTGACCAGAGCCCATCCAAAACCCAGTGAGGAACGCTTGTAGAGGATTTTGATATCGCGCGAAACAAGCACCGAAAATAAATCCGCCAAGTGCCGCCATGCGCGCATGTCATTTGATTTTTTGATGGCACTTGCGTTCATGGACAAATTTCCATTTCAGGATTGGTCTCAACCGCTGAAATTCCTTTCGCGTACTTGCAGGCTTTTGATCTATTGCCGCGCAGTCGATTGACTCGGCGCCGCGAAAGCCACAGCGCGATAGGGCCAAGAGCGTGACCCGTGATTTCGAGCATGGTGGTGCGGATCGAGGTTTGGCCACGACCCCGCAACCAACGCCAAATCTGGCGCGCCTGATGCATTGGGATCTCAGCAAGAATCCTCATCAAACCCCGACCATCGCGATCACGAAGAAAAGTGGTCAGGTGGTATGCGGCATGGCCTTTGCTGTAATTTAAAATTTGCCGGTTCAACGCATCGGCATCCACGCGATGTCTATGCCAGACAAATGCCTTGGGTTGATAAACGATCGTGTGACCCGCCTTGAGTGTCTTGTAAAAAAGATAAGTGTCTTCGCTGCAACCTGTCGGCGTACCCGCACCCAACGCCTCATCCAAGAAACCGACATCAGGATCACGTAGCAGCGATGACCTGAGCGCCGCGTTGGCGGTTGCTCCAATTGTCCATGTCGGCACGGCCTTGCGCCGAAATGAATCAAACCATTTCCGGTCGAACTCGCGACGCTCATAGCCTCGGCCAAGACCGCCATAATTTTCAAATTCGATCTGAGATTTCGTTTCAAGCTCAACAGGAAGCACATTGCCGGTCACCATCATCACATCACTTCGCTCAAAAGGCTCGAGCAGGTTCTCCAGCCAAGAAGGAGGAAAGGTCACATCATCGTCGGTACAGACGAGAATATCGCCCCGACTTGCAGAAAATCCCAAATTTCTGGCAAATGAAAGCCCTGCTCGAGATTCTTGGATCATCATGACCTCTGAGAATTCCGCGACAACTGGCGCCGTAAGTCCCGATCCAGGATGATTGTCGACCACAATGATCTCAATCGAGTGAGTCGTCCTCTGTTCGCTCAGCGAACGCAAACATGCACGCAGAGCGTCCGGTCGATCACGGGTGGCGATGACAACGGATGCGGTGAGTCTTCTTGCTCGCTGATCGCCGGAATTTTCATCCGCCATGACAGCGAATTTTTTAAGGTCGGCTATCGCTTGAGACCAAATCAAGGCACCACTCTGGGATGAGTCGGGATCCAACAATTTCATACCGAGAACCTGAACTGCCTCATCTGCGATTCGATCTACAGAAATGGCGCATCGAAGGTTATTGATGAAAACTTCCGCAAACGCATTTCCTTCGAATGTGAGAATCACGCGCGTGAGATCATAATGCTTCACATCTTCGATCGCGGCGGGCTCGCCGGTGATTTCCCAAGTGCGAACGGCAATAGCTTCCCGCTTATCGCTATGCTGCATTGCACTGGCGGTTTTGATTGGGATATTAAACTGATGATCCCCTTCTTCTTTTGCCATCGATAGCGCCCGCTTCTTGGCCTTGGGATAGCGTAAAAGCCCAGCGAATGAGCCCTTCAATTCGGCGCTGATCAATTCGTGAGGGATCTCGACGGGTCTGAACTTCGATTGCAGCCAACGCCGCAAGTTCCATTCGCGCAGCCACCACCATGCGAGTTTCGCAAGTCCGCGCCTTTCTTCCGGAAACTCGATGGCATTTCGAACCAGATGCGAATAGAAGCCTATTCCGTTGTTCGCAATCTGCGTGTGCAGATGCTCAAAATCCCGACGGTGCCGGTGTCGCACCATAGCCGAGGGTTCATACACCAGCGTATTACCGAATTTCAGCACCCGGAAAAACATATCGAGATCACCTCCACCATTTGTGACGGTGCCAACATCCAACGCAGGATCAAACATGCCGATCACGCTAAATACCGAGCGCCGATAAGCCATGTTTGCCCCCGTGCCGAACTTTCCAGCTCCCGCATGCAGCATCGCCAATTTCTCGCGTTCGCTATCACATGGGCGGTACCACCTGCGAACAAAGCCTCGCGCAAAGCCTCCATATTTTTCGAAAAGAACCTGCGGTTCGGTCTCAAGCTCGTATGGCACGACCAATCCGGTCACCGCCATGACGTCCTCATTCCGCGCAAACGTCCTGACGATGGCATCCGCCCATCCCTCATCGATTACGACATCGTCATCCGTGTAAGCAATGATATCCCCTTTGGCTGATGCAATCGCACGGTTGCGGGCCCAATCAAGTCCCGGCTTTGGCTCAAGGATGTAGGTGACCTCAGGAAAATAATTTTCAATGAGTTCACGAGTCGCCTCGGTTTCCGGTGCGTTATCGATGACCAAAATCTCCATGGGATTCATCGAAAGTTGACGCAGCGCATTGAGACATATCGCGAGATGCTCCGGTCTGTCACGCGTGCAAACGACAACCGAGATACTTGGTGGCGAAGACAACGGCGACTTTTGGAGCTTCACCATCTCTTCGATCGTCCATGTGCTCTTCGCAAGTGGATTCTCCAGCGCCAGATGCAGCAGATGGTGAATCAGTTTCGTCGCGCATTGATCCATGATCGACGCCACAATGTCGGAAGCTCGGCATAAAGATCTCCGCACAGGAACGGTGATTGCGTCGAGCGGATGACCACGCCAGCGCACAATGAGCTGCAGAGACACATAGTCGGCCAATCCGTCGATGTCGGAAATTGGTTCGGATATCTCAAGGTCGGCAAATTTGATGGGTCGGTGCATGCTAAAAAATCGAATTCATTGATTCACGACCCCTGCCCACCTTCGCTGCTGAATTTTCTCCAGCAGGGAAGTGTGGGGTTCGGGGATTTTGCCATCGACATCGGCCGATACGGTCGAAACTCGATGTCGCACCGATCGTCTTTTTCCAGTGGCCAACCAGATGAGACTTTTAAAGGTCAGTTCATGAAGACGCTTGTTCAGAATCAAGAGAGGATCGGACGAGATCGCGCGAGCGGCAGCATTGATGCACGATCGGTAGTCGCAGCCGTCATAACCTTTCGAAACAAGATAGCTCTGAAAATGACCCTCGGCCCAGCGGAAGATGGCCTCCGGCAAGTCACGGTTACGCGAACGGGCCTGATCCATGACAGCCTGGTACGATTTCGCCATCGATGGCACTTGTGAACTCATGCACTCATTGGTTTGGCGGTAGCCCACCAGCACTTCATCCGCGAGCCCCACCTCCCACCGCTCCGCTACGCGAATCGACAAATCCCAATCTTCACAACCCTGTCCCCCACCCTGCTCATCGCGGGTGAGATAAGGGCCCACGCAATTGACTGCGGAAGCCCTAAAGAGGGGCACACTTGCATTGCCAATAAAATTTCTTAGCAGGATCGCCGTCCTTGCATCACCCTGTACGGTTGAATTTGATTGGTACCCAAGTGCAAGGCCATCCTCATCGATCCACCGGTGCCAGCAATATACCAAGGCCGTCCTCTCGCCGCGCTCACTCATGCGCCTCAGTTGCAGCTCAAGTTTTTCCGACTCCCAAACATCGTCGGCATCCAAGGGTGCGAGAAAAATTCCTTTTGCCGAACGGATCCCCGTATTTCGGGCAGCGCCAACCCCAGCGTTGCATTGCCTGATAAGGCGTACCCTTGCATCACGCCCTGCGATCCCGGCAACCACCGCGGCGGTGTCATCGGTGGAACCATCGTCGACCACGATGATCTCGATCTCCTTCAATGTTTGATTTTGAGCCGAAGCAACCGAGAAATCGATCCACTTCTGTGCATTAAACGCCGCTATGATCACGGATGCGATAGGCGAGGCGGACATGAAAAGGACAATTCGATTCGCTGATTCACGCATGCGCCCTGCGCACCACAAGGCACTCGCCCACGGATTTTGTGTCGGCATGCATCAAATGCTCATCGTCACAATCGACCCAAATTTGAGAAATTATGATGCCTGCACTGCAAAAAATCATGCCAACACGATTGCACGCATCGATATGGCAGCAACCGATTTGAAAGGTTTTTAGAGTAAGCGAAAAGTCGCATGGGCTTATAGCGCAGGTTACCATTTTGAAATCGATGCCGTGCTTATCGCGTTAGAGTGAATTAGCGGATCCGCTATTGTTGCTGTCGCCTACGCGCAAATGCTTACAAAATTTTGCGGACAAATGATTTCCATCCGGCCAATTGCCGCGCACAATTGAGTCGTCAGGCACCTCCCGACTTAACCATTCAAGTCCACCCATGAGCTCCACCATTCCCGTCGAACACAACGATCCGGTCAACGCCGCCATCCTCGCAATTTCCGAGGATCTGATCGCCGGATTTCAGCGTCAGCCATTTCATCTGATCGCCGAAAAATCCGGTGTCCCGCTGGATACCGTGTTGGAGCGTATCGGAGCGATGCTCAATGCTGGCGTCATCCGCCGCGTGCGCCAGACCCTGCTCTCGACCAAGCTCGCGCATGGAGCGCTCGTCGCATGGAAGGTGCCGGAGGAAAAACTCAATGATGCCTTCGACTTTATGGCCATAGAGGATCCGTTTTCTGGTCATGTCGTGATCCGCTCAACCGACACCGAAGTCTCCGGATCCGGCTATCGTCTCTGGACGACCCTCAAGGTCCCTGTCGGCCAATCACTCGACCACCACGCGACCACTTTGTTGCGACTCACCGGTGCGACTGAATATTTGCTCATGCCCGCCAACGGGGTCTTTGCCCTCGGCGTGGGGCACACCCGTCGCAAAACGCTCGAGCCTGGCGACAAGTCCGACGAACCTGCGAAAATGATGACCACCGCCACGGTCGATCTCACACCCGAGGAATGGGCCGTGCTTCTCGCCCTCAAGGAAGAACTCGCCGCAGACGAAATCACCGCCAATCCGTGGGACAAGCGCGCGCAAATCGCCGGCGTCTCACTCGAGCGTTTTTGCGAAGTTGCCGAAACACTGAACTCGAAAAAAGTCATCGGACGATTCTCGACTTTTCTCGAACATGTCAAACCCTCCGCCACCGGCCAGCGCGTCACCCGCTTCAACGGCCTCTTCCATTGGGCCGTGCCAAAAGGCCGTGAAATCGAAGGCGGCGCGGAAGTCGGTCGCCATTTTTGCATGACCCATTGCTACTGGCGCGAAGGCGGACCCCAATTCGGCAACGTCAACGTCATGGGTGTCGTGCATGGCACCGAAAAGGATCGTGTGCTTGAACACAAGGCCGCCATCGATCGCCATCTCGCCGCTGTGGGCATCCCAGTTTCCTACACCAATGTGTTCTGGGGCGGACGCTCGGAAATCAAGCCCTCGGAAATTTCGCCGAAGGTCTATGCCGAATGGCATGCGAAGCACGCTCAGCTCTGAGGGCATATTGGCAGAGGCCCTGCGGCCTCACGCAAACTTGGCACTTGGAAAGCAGGGATATTGGCGCCAATCTAACCATATGAAAACAAAAGCGGTTTCATTGTTGCGCGAGCTCACCGAAGCCCATTCGGTGCCAGGTCACGAGGACGAGGTCCGTGCGATCTTCGTCGACGAACTCGGCGATAGCGGTGATCTCTACACCGATCGCATGGGTTCGGTCTTTTGCGATCTCGCCGGCGAGGGACCGCGCGTGCTGATCGCCGGACACATGGATGAAGTCGGCTTCCTTGTGCAAAACATCACGCACGAAGGCTTTATCCAATTCGTCGCGCTGGGCGGGTGGTGGGAACACAACCTGCTCGGTCAACGGGTCGAAATTCTCACCCGCACGGGAGAAAAAATCCTCGGTGTTGTCGCATCACGCCCTCCGCATTTCCTGCCCGAAGCACAACGCCGCCAAGTCCAAACCATCGAGCAATTGTACATTGATGTCGGCGCCGAATCCCGTTTGCAGGCGATCGACGAGTTCGGCATTTCACTCGGCGATCCGATTGCGCCCTGTTCGTTGTTCACCGCGCTTTCACGAGAAGATCATTTCATGGCCAAGGCCTTCGACAATCGCGTTGGCATGGCAGCGG
>Ga0214168_1000504_pt1 | contig 15999 bp, 18 predicted proteins | sample LakMenepilimnion_FD_153002 | JGI IMG/M metagenome (GOLD analysis project Ga0214168, IMG submission 153002) | Freshwater microbial communities from Lake Mendota, WI - Practice 29OCT2010 epilimnion v4 | ecosystem: Environmental > Aquatic > Freshwater > Lake > Epilimnion/Euphotic zone | place: Lake...
CGACTAGGGGTAGCGGCGCTGGGTTGGGCCGACCGAGTGAAGGTCATCACCACCGATATTGACGACCTCGGGCGAGACCCCGAACATGGCGCCCAATACGACGCAGTGGTGTGTCGAGGGTTTGGCCCACCGGAGTCCACGGCACCTCTCGCGAGACCCCTCCTAAAAAACGGAGGGTCTCTTATTGTGTCTGAACCCCCCTCGCCAGACCCTTCTCGGTGGTCCGATGGCCTCCTTTTGGCGACCCGTTTTCACCCCCCGATATACCGTCCGGGCGTAGTAATCCTGGTTGCAAAGCCCTAATTGCAAGGGTTTCAGGTTGTTTCACGTGAAACAATCGAGGTTGCCGAAACCTTCAGATGTTTCACGTGAAACATTGGAAGGCCGACCTTCTCAGGATGAATGTTTCACGTGAAACAGGCCTCGACATCCACCAGTTTTCCACAGGCTGCCTCTATGCTTGCCACATCCACCCTCAACGCTTTTCAGTAGGAGCGACCTTCACATGAGCGAATCCGGCACCACTGTCCTCGCCATCTCCCTTCAAAAGGGCGGGGTGGGCAAGACCACAACGGCCATCAATTTGGGTGCCGCCTTGGCCGAGATGGGTTTTCGCACACTCATCATCGACCTGGATCCGCAAGGCAATGCATCGTCGGGCCTTGGCGTCAACATCCCCGAAGACGCGCCCACCATTGCCGAGGTTCTTCGTCGTGAGGAGACACTGGACTCCATTGTCGAGCCCACTGCCGAAAAGAATCTGTTTGTTGCCCCAGCGCCAAAGGGCCAGCAACTTGCTGAAGTAGAGGCGCAACTCGTAGCCGAGATGTTCCCCCAGCCACGACTGAAGGACGCAATTGATGCGTGCCGTGATGAGTGGGACTACATCCTCATGGATTGTCCGCCCACCCTTGGCCGCCTCACGGTCAATGCGTTTATGGCCGCAGACGCCATTTTGGCCCCGGTGCAATGTCAGTATTTCGCACTTGAAGGCCTGCGAGATCTCAGCGATGTGGTGAAGCAAGTGCGCCAAGCGCTGAACCCAGATCTTGAAATCGCCCACTATCTATTGACGATGTCTGAGGCAGCGAAGAGACTCTCGCAAGAGGTGGAAGCTGAGCTGCGTGGCGCATTCGGTGATCGAGTGTTTAAGAACGTCATTCCGTACAACGTGAAGTTGGCAGAAGCACCATCGATGGAAATGTCGGTTCTCAAGCACGCCTCTACCTCTAAGGGCGCGAAGGCATATCGCGCAGTAGCAAAGGAGTTGACCAATGGCCGAACGCCGAAAGCTAGGTAAGGGGCTTTCCACCCTGATCCCAACAGAGCGCACCGAAGCACCGGCCCCCACCGGTTCGCCGGCGCCTTCCACCCCGTCTAGTACTGAGTTGCCCGCATCGGCTCTTCGCGATGTACCCACAAACTCCATCAGCCCGAACCCAAACCAGCCGCGAGTTCATTTCGATGAAGACTCGTTGAATGACCTGGCGAACTCCATCAAGGAGATCGGTGTCTTGCAGCCATTGCTGGTGCGCGAAGTAAAGCCCGGCACGTATGAGTTGATTGCAGGGGAGCGTCGTTGGCGCGCGGCCCAACGAGCAAAACTCACTGAAGTGCCGGTGGTGGTTCGCGAGATCAATCAGATTGAATCAGTAGAACAAGCCTTGGTGGAAAATCTTCACCGTCAGGATCTCACTGCATTGGAAGAAGCTTCGGCGTATCAGCAGTTAGCCGACGACTTTGGTCTCACTCACGAAAAGGTGGCCAAGCGCGTGGGCAAGAGCCGCGCCGCAGTCACCAATGCTCTACGCCTTCTTAGCCTGCCCGCCTCTATTCAGGGCTACTTGGCCGATGGCCGACTTCATGCCGGACACGCACGAGCCTTGCTCGCATGCAAAGACACCAAGCACATGGAGTCCTTGGCTGCAACTGCCGTGAGAGATGAATGGTCGGTTCGCCAGGTGGAAGAAGCCGTAAAGGGGAACAACCCCTCAACAGGTGGATCCACGGGGGGCGGAGGAAGTGGTGGTGGCACCACGTCACTTAAGCCAGCCGGGCTCTTGGAGCTGGAAAGTCTCCTTGCAGAGTTTCTCGACACCAAGGTGGGTGTGTCCATGAACGGAAAGCGCGGCCGAATCAGCATCGACTTCGCAGACCTCATCGATCTCGAGCGCATTTATCGCCGAATGACCGAGTCCTAGGGCTCAAATTTCAACGGCGTAATTTTTTCCACAACCATGAACCTCAAGTGAGGGGTAAAGGTTGACGGTTACCCACACCTGTGGAACACCTGTGGATAACTAGATCTCGGTGGTGGGATCTGCTCGCCAGGCGTCAATGGCATCGGCAACGGCAGCAGAAACCGCCGATGTTTTCAGAACGACGATGTTTCCGGGGCCCATTGAACACAACACGGCCGGCATGCGCGTCTCACGCAAGATGGGGTGGCGTACTCCTTGAATGCGCACCGACAATTCTGGTGCTCTGTCAGCAAGTGCCGCAGCAATTCGTTTCGCAAGGTTGCGACCACCAACACTGACGAATGTTGGAACTTCGTAATACGACAAAGTGCACGCAGCATCATCGTTTACTTCAAAACCTACGTAGACCTCTGCAAGAAATCGGTTTGCAGTTTGTGCTTGCGTTGATGGGTCGAAGTCCACGGTTGTTGTGAGCGGATGTTGTTCACGCGAACGTCGTACTGTTGCGTGTGCAAGTGGAGCACCACCGTGAAAGTAACCAATCACAATGCGGGCATCATCATGAACACGATCTGCGCCTAATTCAATTCCTTCACGTACGACAGCAACGCCGGGGCCACTTCCACTTTGTGAACTCATTCGGCGCAAAACGTCGACAAGTTCTGGTGTGCAGATTCCATTTCCTTCAAGACCCACATTCACTTGGAAGTCAGAAATAGCTCGCACCAACAACGGACCGAAGATTCCATCAACACGACCACTGTCAAAACCCAGTCGATTCAGTAGTGATTGAAGCTCTGCGACGTCGTCACCGCGAATGTTGGGCGATCGCAAAAACAACAGCCGTTCACCCAGTGACCATGATGTTTCAATAAGTGCAGACCATGTTTGGTCGTTGCATTCACCTGTTGCAGGCAAGCCGTATGAATCTTGAAACGCCAGCAGGGCTGCATGCGTTCGCGCACAGAAGTTTGAATCTTCAGCCGAACCCGGCGCAAGAAACCCTGCAGCGGAAAGCTTTCGTTGAAGTTCGCGAACTGCGGGGCCGCGATGGCCTGGACCGATTAGGAAATCGGAAGAAATGGCTCGAGCTCCGACAACATGCGGGTCTTTGGCATTGCGCCAACAATCTTGGTCTTAATTTCACCCTTGTCGAACAACAACATGGTGGGAATGCTCATGACATTGAAGCGACCAGCGATGTCGCCGTGATCGTCCACGTTCAACTTTGCGATAACAATTCGCCCAGCTTTTTCATCGGCGATTTCAGCAAGGATCGGTGCAATTTGCTTGCACGGTCCGCACCATTCAGCCCAGAAGTCCACAAGAATGGGGGTGTCCGAACTGTTGATTGTTTCGTCAAAAGTTGCGCTTGTAAGAGTGATGATTCCGGCAGCCATTGCGGTGTCCTTTCGTCTGAGAACACTTTACTGCCGCACTGCTCAAGATGGGGGAGGACGCCAGGCCTGCAGTGACTCGATGACGTCAATGCGTGGGCCACCGATGAGGTCGATGCAATCGGGAACTGCAGGAAGAACAGCGTCGAGACATTCAGCAATCGCTTTGGGGTTGCCGGGCAAATTAATGATGAGAGACGACCCGCGAGTGCCTGCCAATTGCCGACTGAGAATTGCTGTAGGGATGATGGCGTGCGAGATGCGGCGCATCAGTTCACCAAATCCAGGAATAACGCGGTCGCACACAGCCTCGGTTGCTTCGGGGGTTACGTCGCGCGGTGCAGGACCAGTTCCGCCCGTTGTCAGCACCAAACAACACCCTTCTGCTTCTACCAATTCAATGATGGTGGATGAGATGAGGTCTTCTTCGTCGGGAATGAGTCGACAGATGCACTCATGTTCGGTGGTGATGGTGCTTGCCAAATATGACACCAGTGCTGGCGTGCCGCGATCTTCGTACTGACCTGCAGATGCTCGGTCCGACACCGCAATCACGCCAATGCGGACCATAAGAAGTTCCTAGTGCTGTGACTCGAGCCAGCGCTCGGCGTCAATTGCAGCCATACACCCCGACCCAGCAGCAGTAATGGCCTGGCGGTACGTGTGGTCTTGAACATCGCCACACGCAAAGATTCCGGGAACGTTTGTGTACGTGGAACCTTCACGGGTGAGCAAATAGCCGGTTTCTTCCATATCCAAAATGTTGGTGAACAGCCCAGTGTTTGGCTTGTGACCAATTGCAATAAACAAACCAGTAACGGCCAAGGGGCGCGATTCATTGGTCACGGTGTCGGCAATGGTGACACCGCTCAAGGTTCCTTCGCCGTGCAGTTCGCTGACACGTGAGTTCCACAGAATTTCAATCTTTGGATTATCGAGCGCGCGTTGTTGCATGATGCGCGAAGCACGCAATGCATCGCGACGAACCACCAAATACACCTTTGACGCGAACTTGGTGAGGAAGTTGGCTTCCTCAATGGCGCTGTCGCCACCGCCCACCACTGCAATTTCGTGACCACGGAAGAAGAAACCGTCACACGTTGCACATGTAGACACGCCGTGACCAATGAGTTCGCCTTCGCGAGGCAGGTCAAGCATGAGCGACTGCGCACCAGTTGCAACGATGATGGAATCGGCGGTGTATTCGGTGTCGCGCACCCATACTTTGAACGGCTTCGAGGAGAAGTCCACTTTTGTGACCTTCTCGGTAATCATTTCTGCACCGAATCGTTCGGCTTGTGAACGGAAATTGCCCATGAGTTCGGGGCCCATGATTCCTTCAGGGAAACCAGGGAAGTTTTCAATTTCGGTGGTGAGCATGAGCTGTCCACCAGGCTGATCACTGGTGCTACTGGGTTCACCTTCAATCACAAGCGGCGACAACGATGCGCGTGCTGTGTAGATGGCCGCGGTGAGTCCGGCGGGACCGCTTCCAATAATGATGACCTTGCGTGCGTTGCTCATTTAGAGATCTTCTTTCGGGGTATAGCGCTTGCGCATGAGAACAATTCCGACAACAAGGAAGAGTGCGCTGAGAATGAAATACGACAACCACACCGATACCTCGTGGCTCACCACTGCATCGAGCGCCGCCTGTAAGCCACGAACGAGTCCGATGAGCAACAACACCAAGCCGGTGATGATGCCAAACGATGCCAACAAGCCAAAGACAATGCCGCGAGCTGTGGTGACAAGGGGTTGTGTGGTGTATTTGCGTACGGTGCCCACCACGCGGTCGATGAAGTCGACTGTGCGGTCCGCCCATTCGGGATCGGTGAGGGGGTTTGACACCATGGGTTCAGCCTAACGGCGCACGCAGTGCGCACTCTGAACGTCTACGGCAAAGCCAATGTGGCCAGGTCGACGCCGCAACGATCAGCAAAACGGACAGAAATACCGTCTTCGGTGTGCAGGGCTACGAGCGAGTAGTCGTCGCCAGCAGAGGTGAACTGGTGAACCACGTCTTGGTCGTTACAACTCTGTTCAGCAGGCGAGGCGGCTTCGTTTGCACGTGCGGACAATGAACTTGAGTAGTCAAGGGTGCCTACGGACGTGCAGGGAGGTGTCGCAACGTAGACATCAACGGCACCATCCCGAAAGAAAAGTGCGTACTCCGCGCCCTGATGAGTGATGGATTCCGAATGTTCTGCTTTGGTCGATAACCCAGAGAAAGTGTCGGCACACGAAGCCCCCGTCTTTGGTGGCCGCGTCGTTTCGGTTCCATCGGCCATGCCTGGGCTGTTGCTGTCTCGGTTAGCGAAGGAAAGTCCGCCCACTGCAAGAACGGTGGCAGCGGCAACGCCCGTGAGAATTCGCATGCGATGGGTGGCCGAACGCCGAGACGGAGCCATTTCGGCAAGTGCAGCAGCAATATGAGCATCACGAAGAGCCGCCCCAGCGGGCGGAATGTCCCGCAGTGCATTCGCTAGTGCGGGGTCAAGTTCTTCGTTGTCGCTCACGGTTGACCTCCGGTGTCTAAGTTCTGACGACTGTCAGTAGGGGCCTGGTTCCCCAGAAGCTGAGTTAATTGTGTCCGACCACGTGACAAACGTGACCGAACAGTTCCCACGGGTACATCGAGAATGACCGCAATCTCTTCGTAATCCAAGTCAGCAATGTGGCGAAGTACTAAAGCCACGCGGAACTCTTCCGGAATTTGGCCAAGGGCCGCGGAGATATCGAGTTGTGCGTCCACCGCTGCGGAACCGTCGGCTACGGGTATGGAGGCGAAGGTCTGATCATCGTGGGGGGTTGCGCGGCGACGGATTCGGCGCACCTCATCGAGGGCTGCATTGGTCGCAATGCGATACACCCATGTTGAGAATTTCGAACGGCCGTCAAATGATGGAAGCGCACGAACAATTGCAATGAGCGCAATTTGTGTTGCGTCGTCTGCGTCGTCTGCGTTGATGACGATTCGGTGACACACTTTGCGCACAGTGTCGTAGTGCTCTCGCAAAAGCGAGTCCACAGCCTTTTGATCACCGCGTTGTGCACGGCGCACCAGAAGTTCGTCGTGCGTCACTTCGCCGATGTGAATGACAGATCAGACATCATTGACTGATACGGATTCTTGTTACTGCAATTTGGGCTTCGACCCATTTCGCGGAGGTACACAAGAACATTTCGCGCTGGTGTCTTCACATCGAAAGAAGCGAGACCCGGCTTTTCGGAATACGACGTTCCGACACGAAGGCCCCACTCGGGCAACGTTGCAGGAATAGCTTCAGCTGTAGAAACGTAAATCTCTGCGTTCCATGGACCGTTCGCAAAGTTTGCTTTCAGTGTTCCGATGCCAATGCCGGACAACTGCATGATCAACCCGAGTCCAGCTTTCGAACCAAAGTATTTGTTGCCGTAACACACGCTGGTCCACATAGTGGATGGATTGTTGTCGAGCAATCCGGGAAGCAATGAATCGTTCTCTTCCCCGTCGTCACCACCAGGGTCATAACTACGCACACCCAGCAACGTGACGGGAACAACTTCAACATTGTCGATCAGGGTTCCCGATGAAGACTTGGTGTTCTGCAATCCGTTCCACAAGAACATTGACATCACAAGCGCAGCCACCAACAAGAACACAATAGGGATGTAGTTACGACGAGTGGATGTTTGTCGCGTTGGTGGCAATGGTGTCTTGGGTCGCGTTCCGCCTCGCGGAGTTGGGTCGCGGTGTGGCAAAGGCTGGTCAACCGGGGTATCAGAATCGGGCACAGCGGCCAATGTTCGTGGGGGTTTTGGAGTCATCAACGGATCGATGGATGTTGTACGAGAACGCGGCAGAGATGGAGCAACACCAGCCACCGGGGTGACAGAGTCATGCAAGTTGTTCATTGCATCGTCAAGTGCTTGCACCACTTCAAGACAGTTGGAGTAACGCGCATCGGGTTTGCGACGCAGCATCTTGTGAATGACATTGATAACGGTGCTCGGTACATCTGCACGAATTCCATCGAGTGGTGTTGGGTCACGCTCGAGGCGCGCAATTGCAGTTGCCTGATTGTTCTCTTCGTGGAAAGGGACTTCCCCCGCAAGACATTCGTACAACACAATGCCGAGCGAATAGATGTCTGCGCGCTCATCAAGTTCGCGACCTTGCACTTGTTCTGGCGAAAGGTACTTGACGGTGCCCATCATGATGTCGGCACGTGTGAGATCGGTTCCGTCTTCTTCTGTACTACGTAATGGTTTCGCAATACCGAAGTCGGTGAGAAGGATTTCTCCGCCTTTGGTGATGAGAATGTTGCCTGGCTTAATGTCGCGATGAAGAATGTTGCGCGAATGCGCACGCGCAAGCGCTGCAGCAATTGAGCGACCAATATGAACGGTGAGGTACGCACTGATTTGTCCGGCGCGGTTGCCGGTTCCTGCGTCATCAAGAACTTGGCGTAAAGAGTTTCCACGAATGAGTCGCATCACGAGTGCAACTTGTCCGTCGTCTTCTTCAATGCAGTCATACACCGGAACAATGTTTGGATGCGTGAGTTGTGCGAGTGCACGTGCTTCACGACGGAAGCGTTCAGCAACAGTGTGATCGTCGGCAACACTGGCGCGTAACAACTTCACTGCAACTTCCCGACGCAAGTGCAAGTCTGTTGCAAGCCACACGTCGGCCATGCCACCAGAAGCAATCGTGCTCTCTAAACGGTATCTACCGCCTATGAGGTCTTCGGAGCGTCGTGTAGCAGCCATTACTGGGTGCTTACGCTAGTTGTGGATAACCCCTTGATGGGGCGATACCCCTTATGCGGATTGACGAAACGCGATTCCGATGGTGCCTTCGCCCGCGTGTGTTCCGATGACTGCACCGATGTCGCCAACGATGACTTCACCTGAATACACGGACTTCACCGTCTGAAGAAACGCATCGATGTCTGGGCACTGCGCATGAAGAATGCCGACACGTTCTAACTTGCCGTCATGTTGCTTCAACACGTCGATGAGGAAAGCAAGCGCCTTTGATCGTGTTCGCTGTTTGCCAGCTTCCTCCACCAGTCCGCCGCGAATTTCGATGAGCGGCTTGATGGACAACGCACTTGCGAGCATTGCCTTAGCGCCACCAATGCGGCCACCCTTCTTCAGGTTCTCAAGAGTGTCGAGAGCGCCAAAGACGTGGGTACGCGGAATGAGTGAATTGGCGAGCGCCACCACTTCGTCTACGGAGGCACCCTTGTTGGCGGCTTCAGCACAGTCGAGCACGGTGAGGCCAAGGCCCATAGAGGCGTTTCGACTATCGACAATGCGTACATCGACGGTTCCGGCGACACCCTTTGCTGCAATCTCGGCACTTTGCATGGTGGCCGACAAGGACGATGACAATGCGATGACAACAACGGCTGTTGCCCCGGCTGCCTTCAAGTCGGTGTAGGTCTTTTCGAACTGACCAGGCGAGGGCGCAGCGGTTTCTGGCAGAACGGGCGACTGTGCGCACTTCTTCCAGAACTCATCGGTGGTGATGGTGGTGCGGTCGATGTATTCGGTGTCTCCAAAGCGAACGCTCAGGGGAACAATTGTGATGCCGAGGGCATCGGCCATCTCCTGTGGAAGGTCGCAGGAGGAGTCGGTAACGATACGTACTGTCATTGGTCTGAAACCGTAGTCGCAGTAGCGGCCTGAAGTCGTGAGCGGCGCCAATGGGACCACCACCACGCCAGGATGATGAGCAAGAGAGAAATACTCAGCAACTGCCCGAATCCGGCAATGGCGTTCACCTTCGCTGTGATGGTGATGTACGGGACCACTTCGAGGCCGCCTTCAGGCGTGGTGACCCGAACGGAAATAGGGAAACGACCGTTGGTGCGTGTTCCAGCGGCCACTTCTACTTCTGTGGTGCTGCCGGCGGCCAATGTGATGAGCCGAACGGGTTGAGTGAGATCCAACTTGGCACTGGCCATACGCACCTTCACGGTGAGTGACTGGTTGGAATCGTTTCGTAGCTGAATACGAATTGCTCCTTGGCGACCCGACAGAGTGATGGATCCCGGTGTTGTCACGGTGACGGCGCCGCGAGTGGATGCCAATTGACTGCGAACGCCAGCGATGTACTCGTTTGGTTCAGAGACAGCAGATGACTCTCCGAGCGACAACAGCGATTGCCACAACACACGCCGAGGGTCAGCATCGTCGGCCATTGAGACGGTTGCATTGAACTCAGCGCGCGCAACAGCCATTCCGGCAGATCGGGCTTCTCCTCCGTGACGCGTCAGTTCGGGGAAATCAACAGATGGAGTCTCGGTATTGACGGACTGCGGGGCAGTGAAATCTGTGGACACGAGCCCCGTGAGTTGTCGTGCTGCACGTTCAAGTGACCCATTTGCGTCTAACACGCCGGTGGGTGTTGACAGAACAAGACGTAGTTGTGACGCGGGAACCCCACTTGCTAATAAGTCCTCACGTTCCATGAGTAGTTCAGCCACAGCGCGATAAGAAGCGGAGGGTTCAGTACCTGATGTCACTGTTTGTGCAACACCAGCATCGACGGAAATCACCGACATGAATTCATTTGTAGAACCAGTAGGTCTCGCTAGAACACCTAATGGCAATTGCGAACTTGTTCCACGTTGTGCAGCAGGAGACAACACAATGGAAACAATTCCCGCCTTTCGCAACAGATTTACGCCTGCTGCGCTGAGTGGATGCGTTGCCCACCATGTTCCACGTTGCAAAGGAACGCCAGGGAGAATGCGATTCAAGGTTGCTTCACCAAAGCGAACTTGGTCGAGGAACTCTTCTGATTTTCCGATTGCAGCAAATAGAGATGGATCGAACGATGCAAACGCACTGGTTGCAATGGTGCGTGAACGCAAAAGAGTGTTGAGTTGAGCCAGAAGAGCAACATCTTGAGAATCTGTAGACGACGCAAGTGCTGCTACCAATTCAGGTTGAACAGAAACGGTGAGTGGCGCCGAGTACGAACCAACAAAACGAATGAATTGTTGAGTATCCACGCGAGTTTTGTCTGTTATCTGAAGCGTTCCGTCAGGCCGAAGAGAGGCGGTCGGCGCGAGCCGCACCGCAACCGATACTCGCACAGGATCTTTTGTTACAGATGCGTCGTACTTGTGGACAAACGTGAGTACTCGCGCAAGCGGTGTCTCTTCACCGAGATTTCGTAGTTGAACTGAGACGGGGTACACACCATCAAATGGAATGGTGAGAGAACTAGCAGCTTTAGCGCTAGATGAAAATGGAACGGTGACAACGTAGGAACCATTTGTGGTTCGAGACAAACGCGCTAAAGAAATAGTGAATGTGTCGAGAACAGCAGCCTCAACATCTTGATTTGCAATGGATTGAAATGAATCTCGTGACGCGATGCGTCGATGTACACGAATGTCGACAACTGTGTTTCTATTTATGGACACATCACTTGGTGCGCGGAAGACAAACCGACCGCGTGTCGTTGGAGTGATAACAAACGGCTGCTCTTGCAGAACAACTTCGGGCGCCAGTGTCTTTGCGTTCACAGCAGTAGCTACATGAGTTGGCAGAGCACACAGCACTGCAACAATCGCAATTCCTGCCCGCGTGATTGGTCGCATCAGAGTTCACACTCCAAGACAACGAGCCCTTCGTCCATCGGTGCAAAGCCAAATGATGCGTACACACCTAACGCGGCATCGTTTGTAGTTTCCGTGTTCACAACAGTGGTGCTGCACCCCTTCTTGAAGGACCACTGAAGCGCGGCAGCAACAAGGCGGGTGGCGGTTCCTGTTCGTCGTGCATTGGGTCGCACCGCCAGGCGTTGCAGAAAACCTGTTGACCCTGTTGCGCCGACAAGCACGAAGCCATCTATACGAGAGTTATGTCGAGACACTAAGAGCCGGGACGTGCGAGTTGCGCGCATTGCCTCACGCAGAGCGTCGGCATCTAAGTGCCATGGCGAGGGAAATGATTCTTGGTCGATCGCGATGATGTCTGACATCACTGTGGACGTACGCGACAACCGAGCCGTGCGCACTGGTTTTGGGGCTACGTCTTTCGGGATATTGAACCGAGGTTTGTCCGAATGGGCTACAGAAAGGAGCGAGAGGTGTTGAGCTGTTTGGAACCCCAGGTCATACAGGGGCGCAGCAAGCGAGGGAGTAAGGGCACTGGTGCGGATGCGGCTGTATCCCCACTGGTGTGCGGTGGACAACCATTGTTCAAGCACGGCATCATCGGGCAGGGTCATGCGGGAGCCGTTGCTTCCCGAAATAACAAGGAAGCCACAGGTGGGGTCATTGACCCACGGGCGAATGTGCGCACTGGTCGAACCCGACCAAATGACACCCCGACGAGGGGTCTGTTCCACAACACTCACCCCTCAGACGGTAGTGCCCGACCTTCGGGTGCGGGGGTGGTGCGCAAGATGGCCACCCAAGAGGCCCCGTCACTGCCTAGCCTTGAGCCGTCCGTGACCATTACTTATATGGCCACGTCGTATCCGCATGATTCCACCCCGTTTTGCCCCTGTTCTCGAGGAAATGGCTCCCCTCGCCACGCGTTTTCGCGAGGCGGGGCATCGGCTGTACCTCGTGGGCGGCACGGTTCGTGACCTTCTGATGGGTGATGTGGCTACGTCGGTGGACCCCAGCGTTATGGATTTCGATGCCACCACCACGGCTCGCCCCGATGAAATCAAGCGCATCGTGGCGGACATTGCCGATGCGGTGTGGACCCAAGGGGAGCGATTCGGCACCATTGGTCTGAAGGTGGGTGAGCGTGTCTATGAAATCACCACGCACCGCGCCGAGGCGTACTCGCCAGATTCGCGCAAGCCTGAAGTGGAGTTCTCGAACGAGATTGAAAAAGATCTGTCGCGACGCGACTTCACCATCAACGCCCTCGCTTTAGAAATCACCAGCGACACACCAACTTTGGTGGATCCATTTGGCGGTGCAGCAGATCTCATGACGCGCACTTTGCGCACGCCATTGTCCGCCGAAGAATCGTTCGCCGACGATCCGTTGCGTATGTTGCGCGCGGCTCGATTCGTTTCGCAATTAGGTGTCACCCCAGACCCGTCCATTACGCAGGCAGTCACTGCAATGGCAGATCGTTTGTCCATTGTGTCTGCAGAACGAATTCGAGTCGAGTTCGACAAATTGATGACAACAGATTCGCCAACAGCCGGTTTGTGGTTCTTGGTAGATACGTGTTTGGTTGATCACTTCTTGCCCGAGTTGCGCTTGATGCGCTTAGAACAAGACCCCATTCACAGACACAAAGACGTACTAACACACACGCTTGCTGTTGTAGAAAATGTTCGTCCCGATGCGCGCACCGATTTTGATTTCCGTATCACTCGTCTTGCAGCGCTGTATCACGACATTGGTAAACCACGAACACGTGGTTTCAAAGAAGGCAAAGGCGTCACCTTTCATCATCATGAAGTAGTGGGTGCGCGAATGACGCGCGAGCGCATGAAAGAAATGAAATATCCAAACGAAGACATTGCTGCAGTATCTGAATTAGTAGCAATTAGTGGGCGTTTTCACACGTATCAGATGGGGTGGACAGATTCCGCAGTGCGTCGTTACGTTCGCGACGCAGGTCCATACCTTGCAGAACTGAATGTTCTCACGCGTTGCGACTGCACCACTCGTAACGAAAAGAAAGCACGCATTCTTGCTCGGCGAATGGACGAGATGGAAGAGCGCATTGCCGAAGTAATGGCGCGCGAAGAACTCGCAAGCTTGCGCCCCGAGATTGATGGTCAAGGCGTCATGGATTTGCTTGGCGTTCCTGCAGGTCCAATTGTTGGTGCTGCGCTCGAATTCTTGATGGACATTCGTCTTGAAGATGGTCTGCTGGGTGAAGAAGTCGTTGCGCAACGATTACGTGCATGGTGGGCAGAGAATGAATCTCGCGCATCTAGCTTGAAGCCGACACGACGAATAAATCGCGCGTAGGCGACGCGTTACGAACCAAGTTTGCGTGCGCGCACGACAAGAGTTGACGGCGCAACAGCATTCGGCTGATGCAACGGCGTGAGTTCGTGCATGACATCGATGGTGAAGTTTGCACGCTGCAACGCCATGGTGAGATCGCCAATGGTGGGCGAGGCATCTCCGTATCGTCGGCGTGCTACGGGATCATTTCCGTCGAACACGGTGGACATGGGATGTGGAAGCGCGAAAACAAAACCAGCTTCGGGGCGCAACACGCGGTGCACCTGGCGGAAGAGACGCGCAATGTCTGTGTTCAGATCAATGTGGTGAACACACACAGCAAGATCGATAGCTGCATTCATGAGAAAACCGAGGTCGGCCAGTTCTCCTTCATGGAACTCCACCACCACATCTGAGTTGCGAGCCGCTTGGCGAGCCCGCTGCACATTTTCCTTTGAGGGGTCAATGGCAATGCTGCGAGCACCGCGTTGGGCCATGGCAACGCAGTTGGGAACGGTTCCGAAGAGCCCAAGCTCGAGAACCCGCTTTCCCTTTACATCGCCACAGACCCGCAATTCATCGTCGTTATAGACCGATGCGCCATATGACACGGCGCGTCCATCTGTGACAACTGAAGTGGGGTCTGACATGTCCGAATCTTATGACTATCTTGTGGCGTCATGGGTTTCTCCGTCGACATGTTGAGAGGTGACGTCGGAGTTGTCGACCACCAACTCTCTCGCCGGGCACTCATTAATGAAGTGAAGCGTGGACGCGTCAGCAGAGATTCTGTCTGTGATGCTCATCCGGAACTTATTCGCGCGGCCAAGCATTTGGGAGAACCATCGAAAACGGTGTGCCCCATCTGCGAAGAAGTGAATGTTGTTCTGGTCACCTACGTCTTCGGACATGGCTTGCCGAGTCACGGAAAGTGCGTCACCGACAAAAAAGACATTGAGAAATTGCAACGCACCGGTCATGAATACGCCGCGTATGTGGTGGAAGCGTGCCATGAATGCAGGTGGCATCACTTGTTGCGGGTGCTTCCCATCGCGGGGCGCGGTCGCTCTCGCGCCGCCCGATAATTCCAGCCAATTCTCCCTCGGTCTTCCATCGTGAGGCTGAGGCGGTGCACATTCCTTTGCCAGACAAGGGTTTTCCTGGTCTGACTCACCCCTGTGGGATGTTTACGACCAGCAGATACGCTCTCGGGGTCATATTCACCCTGCTCCACAAGTGGGGCCCCGAGCCTCGTAACTCGGGTCCGAAGGGAGGTCACACGCTATGCGTGCTTACGAACTCATGGTCATTATCAGCGGCAAGCTCGAAGAGAGCAACGCCCACGGCTGGTTGAAGTCCATCTCCGCGTCCATCACCTCAGTTGGTGGTTCGGTCCACGGCAATCCCGACTGGTGGGGCAAGCGTCGTCTTGCATATCCCATCCAGAAACAGGATGACGGCTACTACGCAGTGTTCAACGTTGTTGCTCCTGCTGGTGCACTCGACGAAGTGGAGCGCGGTTTCCGTCTCTCCGACGACGTCCTTCGCCACAAACTTCTTCGTCTTCCCGACGATGAAGCAGCCCGTCGTGGAATGGTGTCGGCGGCCTAGTCCGCCCTCTCGAGCCCTCTGCTCCCACTCACTACTTCTTATTTGGAAGGAGCCACCAACATGGCCGATAACTCAGTAACTCTCGTTGGGAACATCACCCGCGATCCAGAACTTCGCTTCACCACCGGTGGTCGCGGCGTTGCCTCTTTTGGCCTCGCTGTCAACCGTCGCTACCAGGTCAACGGCGAATGGCAAGACCAAACCTCCTACTTCAACATCGTTGCGTGGGGCCAGCTTGGCGAAAACGCAGCATCATCTCTCACAAAGGGAATGCGTGTTGTTGTCTCGGGTCGTCTCGAACAGCGTGAATACCAAAACCGTGAAGGCGAAAAGCGCAACACCATTGAAATCAATGCCGACGAAATCGGACCCAGCCTTCGTTGGGCCACCGCATCAGTCGAGCGCAACCCTCGCGGCGAAGGCGGCCAGGGTGGCAACTCTGGTGGCGGCAACAATCGCGGTAACTCTGGTGGAAACACCGGTGGTGGCGGCGACGGTGGCTATTTCCCATCCGACGAAGAACCTTTCTAATCCCTTTTAATTTCCACTTCCCTCATACAAGGACCACACAATGACTAGCAAGAAGAACAAAGCGCGTGCAGCCCGCGAGTTGAATCGCAAGTTCAAGAAGAAGGCCAACCCGCTCGCAGCCGAGAAGGTTGTCTTTATCGACTACAAAGACGTCAGCCTGCTTCAGCGCTTCATGACCGACCGCTCAAAGATCCGCGGTCAGCGCATGAGCGGCACCAACGTGCAGCAACAGCGTGAATTGGCAACAGCAATCAAGAACGCTCGCGAAATGGCATTGTTGCCATACACCAAGCGCACCGTTTCCACCCGCGCTCCTCGCCCAGG
>Ga0214168_1000507_pt1 | contig 15961 bp, 16 predicted proteins | sample LakMenepilimnion_FD_153002 | JGI IMG/M metagenome (GOLD analysis project Ga0214168, IMG submission 153002) | Freshwater microbial communities from Lake Mendota, WI - Practice 29OCT2010 epilimnion v4 | ecosystem: Environmental > Aquatic > Freshwater > Lake > Epilimnion/Euphotic zone | place: Lake...
GTGCAATCGGCAAGTGTGGGTCTGAATGGCGACAAGCCGCAGAAGATCCTCCTAATAGGTGGGAGTCCGAAGTGAGTTTCACAAAGCGACGTGTGATTGATTTTTGTCGCCTTAAAAACTACATGTGTTAACTCTTTCAAAGAGTTAACTGCAGATATTCATTTTTTAATTACAAAACCAACCCAAATTTATAAGGAGAATTATGTCTAAGTACAAGAAAGTAGTAGCGCTGCTAGCGGCAGTTGTTGTTGGAGTTACGTTGAGTTCTGGAACTGCTGTAGCTGCAACTAAGAAGCCTGCGGCTAAACCTACTGCAACTAAGAAGCCTGCGGCTAAACCTTCAGCTAAAGCTGCAGAGCCAGCTGCTGAATCAAATGCAGCTAAGCCAAAGAATCAATCAAGATCAGTAGTCTCTGCTGATTGGCTCGCACAAAATCTAAGCGATCCAAAAGTAAAAATTATCGAAGTAAGCACTGAGGCGGGTCTTTACGAACGTGGCCATATCCAAAATGCAGTTAACTTTGTTTGGCACACTGATTTTGTTGACCCTGTAAACCGCGACATTGTTTCTCAAGAAAAATTCACGGCTCTCGCTCAAAAGGCTGGCATTAACAAGGACTCCACAGTTGTTCTATACGGTGACAAAAATAACTGGTTCGCCGCATGGGGTGCTTGGATATTTAACATCTACGGACAAAGCGATGTGCGAATTCTTGACGGTGGAAGAGTTAAGTGGGAAAGAGATGCCCGCGCTCTAACTACTGCCGTTCCAGCAGCTGGTAATGGAAATTTTGTTGCCACAAAAGCTGACAACACTCTTCGTGCGACTTTAGCTAAAGATGTTTTGCCGGTAGCCACTGGCAAAGCTAAGGCTGATCTAATCGATATCCGTTCTGCTGATGAGTACAGCGGAAAGATCTTCGCGCCGGCCGGATTCCAAGAATTGGCAATCCGAGCAGGGCATATTCCCGGTGCAAAGAACATTCCATGGGGACAAAACGTAAATGCAGATGGCACATTTAAGAGTGTTGCTGATCTAAAGAAACTTTACGCTGATGCCGGCATCGATGGAAAGCAACCAATCATCACTTACTGCAGAATCGGTGAGCGCTCATCACTTACCTGGTTTGTTCTGAGTGAGATTCTTGGATACAGCGTTAAGAATTATGACGGTTCATGGACAGAGTATGGAAACTCAGTCGGTGTTCCAATCAATAATCCTTCAGGCACCGTTTGGGGCAAGCTATAAATTCTCCAATTCCTTCTAGCGCAGACAGGGGTTCCGTGGTAACTGACGGGACTCCTGTCTCACTCTGGAGTAAAAAAGAGAAAATCCAATCACTAATTTCGGGATTGACTTTAATTGCGTTATTAGGAACGGCCTATTTTCTTTCAGCTAAAGAAAACATCGGGAATGCGCCAATTTCATTACTAATTGGCTTATCTCTGGGAATCATTTTTGAACGTGGACGATTTTGCTTTTTCTGTATTTTCCGTGACTCGCTCGAAGATAAAAACAACACTCCATTTCTGTCGATTTTAGTTGCGATTATCACCGGCTCAATTGGCTATGCAATTATTTTCGGTCAATTTCTGCCAGATACTTCACAGGATCGATTGCCACCAGCGGCGCACATTGCACCAGTGAGTTGGCCGCTAATTCTGGCCGCTTTTGTATTTGGAATTGGAATGGCGCTATCTGGGGCATGCCTTAGTGGGCATCTGTATCGACTTGGACAAGGTTACTTGCGCGCAATTCCAGCGTTGCTGGGAAGCTTAATTGGATTTGGCATTGCCTTTATTACTTGGAATTGGTTGTACCTAAACTCAATCTCGGATGCGCCAACATTTTGGCTTCCAAATACATTTGGATACGCCGGTTCATTGGTCATCACTACAGTCGTAATTTTATTGCTTGCGCTGCTACTTATTAAAAAGGGTGTTAATTCAGAGCCATTGCGTTCAAATACATCCGCTGAGATTTCTTTAGCTAAGAGCTATCGCAACATGATTACTCAAAGATGGAGTCCAATCACAACTGGAGTTTTGGTCGGCGCAATTGGAATGATCGCTTATCTTCGAGTTGAACCTCTTGGCGTTACTCGTCAATTGAGCACAACAGTTAGAACTTTGATGGACGAAAATGCCATTGGGCCAGACTCACTTCTTGGCCTAGATAAAATTTCTGGTTGTATAGCGGTCATCTCTCAAACTATTACTAATAACGGCTGGCTGGTTTTTGGTTTAGTAGGAGGATCTTTTGCTGCAGCGATCGCTGGTGGCAGATTTGAATTTTCAAAGCTAACTGTAAGAAATACATCTACTGCTTTTGTCGGTGGCATTTTGTTAGGCTGGGGTTCAATGACCGCACTTGGTTGCACCATCGGAGTTTTACTCTCAGGTACCCAAGCCTTTGCTATCTCTGGGTGGATTTTCTTCCTCTTTGTATATCTTGGTGTTTGGGTCGGAACTAAGGCCAAACTCCACAAGTTGTAAACAAAGGCTGCGCCTAAATAGGTGGTCCTTGAGTGAACTTTTTCTAAATTTCTACCTATGTCGCGTGAAGTTGATTTATGCTTTAGGAATGAAAGGTGCATACAGACGCGCTGCTAGCACTCTTGGTCTGGTGGCTTTAGCACTCACTTCATTCCTCTCAACATCTCCAGCCTCAAGTGCGGAGATTGAAGATGAATTAATCAAACTTCCTACTGAAATTTCTGCTTCTAATACTGGGGTAATTTTTAGAAACTTTATTGAAACTTTTGGGGAATCAGTTTTAGCGGCTAGGTATCCAAACCAAGCAAATGGAATGTTTAAATCTCGGCCTTGTTCATCAATGACCGATCCTAAATGTGATGACAGTACATCTTTGTTTTACACCACTTACTTACCAATCTGCACAGATTCAGCAGCGGTAGATTGCATTGAAAAATTTGTAGCGAAAAACAAGGATGGAAAAGAGTTTCCATCTGGACAAGATTCGATTCAACCGACCCCGTCTTATTCAGTGTACAAAGCAGATTCAGAATCTAACCTGATTGGCCCAGGATCGCCCACTATTTTTGCGATTCCAGGTGCTGAACACGGAGGTGGCAATCGATATGCGTTGTCTGTTCGGGTGCAAGGCGCTACGCCAGAGGGCGAACACAAACCTGGTCAGAAGTTTGGAAAGTTTGTTCCACAGAATATTAATATTTCGATAATCCCAGTCGATTATGTAAAAAGTAGTCAACAAGGGGAATATCAAAAAGGTCGTTGGGTTTTTGATGAAGCGGAACAGAAATCTGCATTTCAAAAGAATCCATTCAGTACCTGTGCAATTGAAGAAGATTCTTTTTGCATGAATCAACGCGCTTTTCCTGCTGATTTTACTTATCAAGTTGTAATCAGATTGCGCTCATCTACAAATGGTTGGCTATTTGGTCGAGTGCAAAAACCAGATGTCGTAATCACAAGCATTCCCGGGGGAGAGAAGTGGGATGTAACAGCAGCACCAGTTCGGATTCCCCAGATTTGGGAGTTTGTTCCACTAACTTCGATGCCTAAGGATTTCGCAGATTGGAAAGCCAAGAATTGGGAGAGTGCCCCAAGTTCTGGTCTATATGACAAAACAACTAGCCCACATACTGAGGTGCGAATTCCTAACCCTCTAAATACTGGCGGGGTAGAGACTGCTATAAATTGGCTCAATTATTGGATGCCAATCACTGGCGATAAGGCAACGGCGGCTCCAAGCACATGGTCGATCCGAAACTTAAGCCCAAATGAAATGAACACCGCAAGCTCCTGTTATGACTCAAATAACCCGAAATACAAGGAAAAAAGAGTTACCGGGATCGTTACAAGCAACGCCATGATCACATCAGCTGGACCACCGCAATTTGATGCGAAAGAGCAATCATTGATTTATCAAGTTGCTGGTCCGCATTTTGAAAAAGATGGCAAGAGTTTATTCCGTGGAACTTACGATTTGATTATGCGCAAAGATGTTGCACAATGTTTATACAATTTCACTAATGCTCCAATCAAAGCAAGTATTTCAGTGATAAATGCAAATGGTGAAGAGATTGTTGCGACAGAACAGATTGTCGAGCGTAATAACGCAAGTGGTGAATGGATAACTTTAGGCAAATACGGATTTACTTTCTCTTCCCCAAGACTTCGTGTAAAGCTAACTCAAGAAAAAATTGCAGCCCCTGCTGCAAGCCCGGTCCAATCTAATCAGCCCGTTGCGAAAAGCAATAAAGCTACCATCACCTGTATTAAAGGAAAGATTAATAAGAAAATAACTGGGGTCAATCCAAAATGCCCAACCGGGTATCGTAAAAAGTAGGAGCTAACTTTAGAATTAGAGTGATAACGACAAAATCACTTTGAAATAATCCACCGTTCAAATTCACAGTCTTTGAAGGTGTAAATGTCAACGGGGCGACGGCGATAAATTGCGGTGAAATCCTTCTTCTTTTTATATCTCATGGTTCCCAAAAGAATTACATAAGGTATTCCGGTACCTGGCGCACGGATTCCACGCAAAACAGTACTTTGCCATGGATTTTCCGCATTTGTAATGTCAATCAGATTAGCCTTAGCCGTTTTAATATTTCCGTGCAATGCACCAACTTTTTCCAATATTGAAAGTTTTAATGTAAAGAATTCACCGTCATCAATTACGCGCGCCACTTACTTATTCCGCACTATTTGGAAGGCAACAATCTCGCGTCACCAGTGTACGGCCAATCATGTAACAATTTAAAGCCTTCTGCATATTGGGTACATGCTTGAGCGCCACGGAATCTTCCTTGAATCAACATGTTTTCAGTAAATTCCGTACCGAATACATGCATCATCCAAGCTGCTTGGCTTTTATGAGAAGAGAGCATGGCCGTCTTTGTTTCCATAACCCTGGTCACGTCAACATAAAATTCTGGTTCGAAGTGATTTCCTAATTCAGTATCCATTTCGAAAACAGTCGGTATGGCAGTAGGCGGAAAATTTGTAACAACTAATGGAACGCTGGCAGGAATACGCGCATCACGCGCGATTGATCCAGCAAGTCGGTGATCGGGATGATGATCGAGAACTGAATGGATAAACATCACATCTGGACGTGCTTCACGAATTGCGTCAATAAATCGCTCACGAGTCTCGCGGTTGTCAGTGAGGAATTCATCATCAAAATCCATCCAGATCAAATGTGCGCCCAGAATCGCAGCAGATGCCTTTGCTTCTTCATGTCGAGTTGCGGCAATCATCTCGCGCGTAATTAGTGGATCGCCAGTACCAACATTTCCATTTGTGGCGACCGCGATAATAATTTCATCTCCGCGCTCCTTGCATAAAGCCAAAGTTCCACCACATTGCCATTCGACATCATCTGGATGTGCGGCGATAGCTAAAATTCGCATCGAAGGCTCTACTACTTAAAATTCGCGGCGGGACGACCCTTAATAACTGCATCCCAATCGTTTCGTGATTGCCATGGGGTTTCATAAGTAGGGGAGTTGACGTAGCGATCTAAGGTGAATTTTAAAGTTGCGCCGCTATTAGGCCCAAGCTCGATTTCAAACCACTTGTCATTAATAGCTACATCTTCACTCTTGCCATCGCTTTGAGTAACGGTGACTTTGGTGAAGTTGTGCTCTCCAAATGTGCCGGCTTGCAACACCAAGTTGCGCGAAGCGTTTGCGCTGATATTTGCGACCTGCATCTCAACAGAGGTTGCACTTACTTTTTCAACAATCATGGCGACGTCATCAGGAAGACCGGTGCGCTGCTTCTGACCATCAAATGGACGAACTTTTCCATGTTGCAAACCACCATGTGAAATATGCATTGGGCCACCAAAGATCATCTGTGCAAGTCCTTCAAAGTAAACCGGATTGAACTCTTGCCAAGCGTGAATTTGGTAACCATCAACACGAAGATCTAATCCAACTTCAATATCTGATGTTGCTGGATCGTAATTATCCCAACCGCGTGGAGCGCCAGTCTTTGAACGCATCTTACGTAGTTGGTTATCAATCAATGTTAAGTTCATATCCAAAATTCTTTCTGGATAATCTGGAATCTCACCTCGCATATATTGGAACCACGAAAGGGTATTTGCAATGTAATGCTTGGTTGCATGGCCAGTTTTTCCATCAAGACCTGAAACGCCTGGTGCAATAATCTCATTCCAATCAGAACCGCGTGGCATCCGATCAATACGTGCAAGATCTTCATCGGCCATTGAAGTGGTCCAGATGTAAATCATGTTACGTGGATTGACCATGCGGAAGTCATCCCAGCCAGTGTCAAAATGTTTCATCGGAGATTTAGTAACTCCGTCTACATCTTTGCGAAGTGACCAGATGACATCTTCCTGCGAACGAGCAAGCTCTAAATGTTTCATATCTCCGGTAAGTAGAACTGCATTCATTGAAGCATTAGTCAATGGTTCAATAATTGTGGTGTAACCATGTGGCCAACGCCATCCGTAATACCCACCCCACCATTTACCGTCGTTGTACTCACCAATTTTTCCGGTCAAACCAACGTTGTCAGGCAAGATTCCATTATTAGCTTTAGCGCGATCGTGCCAAACATTTAAATAATCGGTAACCCACTGTTTTAAAGAATCATCATGTGAGTACATATAACCGTGCGTCATCAAAGTTGTAGCGTTTAAATTAAGTGGAACATCTCCGCGGTTCATCCGCAGATTCATCTTCTCGAGAATCTCGGCGTAAACAGCATCATCTGACCAATGGCATCTCTTATTAGCGAAATCATGGCTCTTTAGATCTTCATAAGGAGCTAAGTAATCATCCAAAACAGTGCGGTGGGTCTGCCAATCTTCGTGAGTTACTTGGAGACGTGGTCCACGACTTCCATTAAGAGGAGAGCGAATAACTTTGTGCTCTGGGTCGTAATTAGGCGCCTCAGGATCTTTACCGTTGTACATATTTGCAAAACTTTGCGCACGTTGGCGGTCAACCAAACTCTCAGGTTTTGTTAAACCAAAGAAGTAGAAGTACAACATTCCTTCACCGTGATGCATCCAGTCGTAGTAACCATCAAACTCGCGGTGAATCTGACCATATTGCGTCCACTGCCAAGTAATCATGTCCCACATCTGACGTGCTAATTCATAGACCCGTTCATTTCCACCGATTGAATAAAAGAGCGCCAAGTTCATAAATGCTTCGTACGGATCATCAGATCCATCCATGGATCCCCATTGATCGCGCCAAATTAAAGTGCCATCGGGGCGGCAGTAACGAGCAACAAATTCAACAGCGGCCTCATTTAACTTTTCAATGATTTCGCGTTCTTGTTTGGCCCACTTTGGATTTGAGTGTGCGGCGGATACTTTGACTGATGCGATTTTCTTGGATGAATTGGACATATCGGGATACTAGTCGCGCAGACAAGGGATTAAAAGGATTAAATATGACTAACTATGGTTTTGGACCGCTGATACCAAGACCAAAATACCGAGCACAATCATCACGAGCCCACCTGCAGAACGCAGAATAACTATCCGGCGCACATCAGTTGCCAGCCAAATCCGTGCAGTTCCAGCGAGCAAGCCCCAGCCACCATCGCAGACAAGTGCCAGCAATGAAAAAATCACACCTAGCAAAATTAATTGGAAAACCACACTGCCACGATCGCGGTCGATAAATTGAGGCGTAACCGCGGCGCAAAAAACGATTCCCTTGGGGTTCAGTACACCGACAACAAACCCATCTCTGATCGTTCGCAGCGAAGATGGTGCAGAGACTTCTCCTTGCTCAAGCATCTGAGTTGAGTGCTCAGCTCTTTTACGAAGCGCATCGATACCTAAGTAAATTAAATAGAGCCCACCGCCCCACTGCACTACAGCATATGCGAGTGCAGATTTTTGAATTATCGGTCCAATTCCAACAGCAACTAAAATTGATAAAACTAGAAATCCAGAAGCGTTGCCAATGACAGTCATCACCGCAACTTTTCGACCCCAAGCAATCGCTCTTGCAATCGTGAAAAGCACGGAGGGACCAGGCGCCAAAATGATTGCAACTGCAGCAATAAAGTACTCAGGAAGCCGGGTCGGAATCACTAAGTTCATGCGCTAAAACTATCGTAAGAATTCGAATGGAACGCAAAAGCGGGCGCCTCCAACTTCTGGAAGCGCCCGCCTTTTGGATTAGCGGTTAATTAATTAATTTACCTTTTGCTCAATGAATGCAGCACTCGATAACCAACAATCGCAACAACAGTTGCGTTGATGATTCCGTTGAATGTGAAATCGCCCTTTGTCCAAGAGATATCAGCGATTCCAATAACTAGTGCAGATGCAACGATGATCAAATTGCTGGAGTTAGAGAAATCAACTTTTGATTCAATCCAGATTCGAGCACCAAGTACACCGATCATTCCGAATAGTGCAACGCCAGCTCCACCAAGTGCGCCAGTAGGAGTTGCGCTAAGCACTGCACCAAATTTAGGTGAGAGCGATAGCAATACAGCACCAACACCGGCGATCCAATAAGCAGCAGTTGAGTAAACCTTGGTAGCAGCCATTACGCCAATGTTCTCAGCGTATGTAGTTGTACCGGAACCGCCACCAGCACCAGCGAGTGTTGTTGCAAGACCATCTGCAAGCAGTGCGTTTCCGATTTCATCATCAAGATTTTTTCCAGTGATTGCAGCAACTGCTTTTACGTGTCCAACGTTTTCAGCAATAAGTACAAGTACAACTGGGAGGAACAAGATGATTGCGTTGCCATTAAATGTTGGGGTGGTAAATGTTGGAAGTGCGACCCACTTTGCACCTGTGATGCTTTCTGTTTTCACATCACCCATAGCAAGTGCAACTACATAACCGATCAAAATTCCAACAAAGATCGAGATGCGGCCAAGGAATCCATGACTGATAGCTGCGATAAGTGCAATAGCAGCCAAAGTAATAATTCCAACTAGTGGACCTGCTGCAAGATTATTTTTTGCAGCACCTGCCAAGTTAAGACCAATCACCATAACGATGGTGCCGGTCACAACTGGAGGAAGCATCCATTCAATCCAATTGATTCCCACTTGGCGAACAATCAAACCGATTACCGCGAGAATCACTCCAGCGGCAACTACGCCACCGAGTGCTGCGCCCATTCCACCATCAGCTTTTGCGGCGGCGATCGGAGCTAAAAACGCGAAGGAGGAACCAAGGTATGAAGGCACCCGGTTTTTGGTGATGATTAAGAAGAGCATCGTTCCGATACCCGAGAAGAACAAAGTCGTGGTTGGGGACATGCCAGTCAGAATTGGGACTAAGAAAGTGGCTCCGAACATGGCGGCGATATGTTGCAAGCCGATTCCGATGGTGCGGGGCCAGCTAAGGCGCTCATCTGGAGCAACTACATCTCCTGAGGTGTGCACCTTCCATGAGAACAGTGAGGACATCTAATAGATCCCTTCTAGAGGTTTTTACTGCCTAACAATCAATCAGGGTAAGGCTCTGAGCAGGGCAAATCCTTTAGAAAGGGCTCGCCACGCCGGAGCTGAGTTGGAGTTGCCTGAGAGCGTAGGGGGGAGTTAGATAGCGCAAGGTGATATATCAAGTCGATCTATCCAGTTGTAACTTAAGGGGGGCAGCAAATGGCATCACGTAGTGAGCCTTTGGAGTTCACCCTTTTGGGACTGCTCTCAGCCGGACCTTTACATGGATATGAATTGCGCAAGCGTTGCTTAGCTATTTTGGGACCTTTCCGGGCGCTCTCCTTTGGATCGCTTTATCCGCAACTACGCCGGATGGCCCTTAGCAATTTGATTGAAGTATCTGAAAATGAAAGTGCGGCCGGGAACTCTCGCCGGGCGAAAATTTCTTACTCAATTACCGAAGCCGGTAAAAAACGTTTTGCAGAGTTAACTGAAAACTCAGACGCCAGCGAAGATGAAGCATTCGGAGTTCACTTTGCGTTTTTTGGCCCAACTTCGCGAACATCTCGCGTACGAATTTTGGAAGCACGTAGACGTAGGTTAAAAGATAAAGCAGAAGTGCTTTCCAAAGAGCTCGAGCGCTCGCCGTTAAATGGCGAAGTGCTTGGAATTGATAAGTACTTGATTGAATGGCGCCGTCATTCACTTGATTCGGCAAGCCGTGAAATTGCGTGGCTTGATGAAATGATCCAATCTGAAAGGAAAACCCAGTGAGCAAGATCAGAGTAGCAATTGTCGGCGTTGGAAACTGCGCCAACTCATTAGTTCAAGGAGTTACTTACTACAAGGATGCAGCAATCGATCAGGAGATTCCTGGATTGATGCACGCAAACCTTGGTGGTTATCACATCAGCGACATTGAATTTGTCGGCGCATACGATGTTGATGCCAAAAAAGTAGGCCTTGATCTTGCTGATGCGATGTGGGCAAGTGAGAACAACACCATTAAATTTGCAACAGTTGGAAAAACTGGAGTCACAGTTGAGCGCGGAACAACTCTTGATGGCCTCGGTCGCTACTACCGTGAAACCATCACCGAGTCAGACGCAACACCAGTTGACATGGTCGCATCTCTAAAAGCGAAAAAAGTAGATGTATTAATTTGTTACTTACCTGTTGGTTCTGAAGATGCCGCAAAATTCTATGCACAGGTTGCAATTGATGCTCATTGCGCATTTGTAAACGCGCTTCCAGTATTTATTGCATCTGATCCAATTTGGGCAAAAAAATTTACTGATGCCAAAGTGCCAATTGTTGGCGATGACATCAAGAGCCAAGTAGGAGCAACCATCACTCACCGAATCTTGGCGAAGTTATTCCAGGATCGTGGAGTTCACTTGGACCGCACATTGCAATTAAATGTCGGCGGAAATATGGACTTTAAAAATATGCTCGAGCGCGATCGCTTAGAGTCAAAGAAGATTTCAAAGACGCAATCAGTTACTTCACAACTTGATCACGATATGGGCGAAGGAAATGTTCATATCGGACCATCTGATTATGTTGCATGGCTAGATGATCGCAAATGGGCTTATGTTCGCCTTGAAGGTCGGGCATTTGGCGATGTTCCACTATCTCTTGAATACAAATTAGAGGTATGGGATTCACCAAACTCAGCAGGTGTCATCATTGATGCACTTCGTTGCGCGAAGTTAGCTCTTGATCGCGGAATTGGTGGACCATTACTTTCTCCATCAAGCTACTTCATGAAATCTCCTCCAGAGCAGTACTCAGATGAAACCGCACATGTGCGCACAGAAGAGTTCATTGCCGGAAAGATTGAGCGCTAAAAAATAAAATGGAAGAAATTGCAGTAAACATCGATAATGGCGTTTTAGCATTAGGTTTTAATCGGCCTGACAAAAGAAACGCCATTACAGGTGAGATGTACGCCGAACTTGCAGATCAATTAAATGCCGCGGCAGATAATGATGAAGTTGGTGCAGTTTTAATTTATGGCGAAGGTGATGATTTCACCGCCGGTAATGACATTAATGATTTTCTTAACAATCCGCCCTCTGTTGACAATGCTCCAGTGTGGCGTTTCTTAATCGCAATTCGTGAATTTCCAAAACCGCTAGTCGCCTCAATTACTGGTAGGGCTGTAGGAATTGGAACAACATTGTTATTGCATTGTGACTACGTAATTGCTGGCAAAGGTACAAAATTGTCGATGCCATTTGTTAATTTAGGTTTAGTTCCTGAGGCGGCATCTTCTTATCTGCTTCCACTAATTATGGGTCACCAACGTGCCAGTGAGTTGCTTCTGCTCGGAGATGTATTCTCAGCAGAAAAGGCACGCGAGTACGGCTTGGTAAATGAAGTCGTCTCGGATGAAGAAAGCCCAGTTCGTGGCGGTGAAGTTGCTAAACAACTTGCTGATCAACCACGAAATGCTATTCGCCAAGCAAAGAGGTTAATTAAAAAAGCTCATTCTCAAGCAGTTGCCCAAACCATGGTTGAAGAAGGAAAACTTTTTCAAGAGGCATTAGTGAGCGACGAAGCCAGAGATGCTTTTATGAATTTCATTTCGAAAAAAGGAAAATAAAAATGGCACAAGACTTAGCTGGTAAAAAAGTATTAATTACTGGAGGATCCCGAGGAATTGGATTGGCAATTGCCAAACGTGCTGCTGCTGATGGCGCCATGGTTGCGATTGCTGCTAAAACCACAGATCCTCACCCAACTTCGCCAGGAACGATTTTTACCGCTGCGGATGAAATTCGCGAGGCCGGGGGAGTTGCACTCCCAATTCAATGTGATTTGCGAGATGAAAAGCAGATTGAAAGTGCAGTCGCACAAACAGTGGCTGAATTTGGCGGATTAGATATTTTAATTAACAACGCCAGTGCAATCAATTTAACCCCGACACTCGCAACTCCAGCAAAGAGATTCGATCTGATGTTTTCGGTAAATGTTCGCGCTACGTTTTTAGCGTCACAAGCAGCGATTCCGCACTTGAAAGAATCTGCCGCTGCTGATCGCAACCCACATATTTTGACTATGTCACCACCGCTATCCATGAGTGCGAAATGGTTTAAACCACATCTTGCTTACACAATGGCTAAGTATGGAATGAGCATGTGTGTCCTTGGTTTAGCTGAAGAGTTTAAGCGTGATGGAATCAGCGTTAATGCACTCTGGCCACGGACTGCTATCGATACCGCAGCCCTTGCCATGATTCCTGGAGTCGACACTGATTTTTGTCGCAAGCCAGAGATTATTTCCGATTCAGCACATGTGATTTTAACTGGAACCGGCAAAACCGGAAACTTCTTTATTGATGATGAAGTCCTAGCATCTGTCGGAATTACAGATCTAGATAAGTACTCAGTAGTGCCTGGTACAACTGAATTTTTGCTTGATTTTTTTATTGACTAGAAAGCAAAACCTTCAGGCAACTCTAATCGGTATTTATTTAACAAAGGCTCGTCACGCAAAATCTCAATGGTCGGTCCATCAGCAACAATATTTCCGGCTGAGATAATTACCGAACGCGGACAGATTTGCATGGCATATGGAAGATCATGGGTGACCATTAAAATTGTGACAGGGAGAGATTGCAATATTTCAAATAACTCGCGCCTGGCTGCAGGATCTAAATTCGATGACGGCTCATCTAGAACCAAGATTTCTGGTTGCATGGCAAGAACGGTTGCAACTGCAACTCTTCTGCGCTGACCGAAGGAGAGATGATGCGGAGCGCGATCTCTAAATTCACTCATCTTCACCAGCGCTAAAGCGGCAACAACTCGATCTTCAAGCTCTTGACCTTTAACGCCATAATTTTGTGGTCCAAAGGCAATATCTTCACCAACAGTTGGCATAAATAATTGGTCATCTGGGTCTTGAAAAACTATTCCGACTTTTTGGCGAGCAGCGAGCAAAGAAGTATTTTGATTTGGATCGATTCTGGAACCATCAATTTCAATAGAACCTTTACCTCCATGCAAAATGCCATTTAAGTGCATCACAAGAGTGGTTTTGCCGGCGCCGTTTGGTCCAAGTAGTGCAACACGCTCGCCAGCATTAACGACCAGATCAATATTATCCAAAGCCTGATTTCCATCAGGATATGAATATCCCAACCCACTAACTTTTAACTTAGGAGTTTCCATTACCTAACCCAATCATTAAAAATTCATTGAATAAATAAGATTTAAGGCTGCTGCAATCAAAAAAGTTAAAGGCAAAATAATTGCTCGAGTTAAATCCTTCTTGTCGACTGCCTCTGGTTCAAAATCTGGCAAATTGCCGACATAGCCCCGACTCAACATCGCTAAATGAACTCTCTCACCGCGTTCATAAGATCTGATAAATAATGTTCCGGCTGCTTGCGCCAAAACTTTCCAATGTTTAGGTCCGGTGGCGATAAATCCGCGAGATTGACGGGCAACTTCCATTCGCTCGCTCTCAGCGGAGATTACATTCACATACCTCAGCATAAAAGTTGCAATTTGAACTAACAAAGTTGGCATTCTCAATTTAGTAAATCCGCGGAGCAGACTTCGCACAGTTGTTGTGGCTCCAAGTAGTACCGAGATCAAAGTTCCAGCGGTGGCTTTAACAATGATTGAGCCACCTGCGTAAGCGCCTTCGCTCGATATCGAAATTAGCCCTATGTCGAGATCTTTAACTCCACTGATGAATGGCATCAGGATTGCGAAAAAGATGAAGGGTATTTCAATAGTGGCACGCTTGAGTACTTTAAAAATTGGAATTTTTGAAACTTTAATCAGTGAAAAAATCACAAAATAATAAAATACATGTGCCGGCCAATTGCTAAGAGGGGTTAAAACTATAATTATGAGGGAAGAAAAAGCTGAAAGTATTTTTAAGTGAGCTGGAAACAGATGCAGAGCCGAATGCTTATGGATATAAAGCCGCTCACCGACATCATGCCCATGATGATGAGGGTGGCGATCGTGTTGCTCTTGAGTAGTGGCTTCTTGGCGCAAAGTTTAATTCTTTTTTCTGGAAATAAATTTTATGATCAAATACATAAGTACTCCTGTGGCAATTACGCCTAAGATTCCGGCAATTCCAACAGAGAGCCGTTCATTTTCGATTCCTGCGACACCGTAATCAGCAAGCGCTGAGTTGTCGAGCGTATGGTCTTTTGCAGTTTCAATAAATCCGATATCGCCGGCAACTTTTTCTAATCCGTCAGGGGAGGAGGAAGCGTAGAAAGAAACAATTCCAGCAAGCCCGATGGAGACTAATAAAAAAATCAAATAAAACTTTCTATTACTTTGCTCAATCATGATTTGCGACCCTTCGAAGAAATCTTATTTGCGCCATAAACCAGATCTTTACGAGTAGAGATCACTGCAGAAATAGTTAGGAAGGTGATTATCGCTTCACCTATACCGATAAAGATATGAGTTCCAACCATCGCTCCAAGAACTGTGGTGGTGGAATAAGTTGCAACTCCGCCGATCCAATATTCAAATACAAATGCAGAAGCAGCGGCTGGAACTGAGATAAAGGCAGCGATCGAGCCAGCAATCACCACACTACTTTTCTGTGAGCCAAATCTGGCAAGCACCTTGTAAATCAAAACAAAGATTGCGTAACTAACCCATACGCCAACAAATCCCATATTGAAAATATTTAACCCAAGTGCGGTGAGCCCACCGTCGGCAAAAAGTAATCCTTGAATCAGTAAAACTACAGTCAAAGCCAGTGTTGCGGCGTAGGGACCAACCAGGACCACCGCGAGTGCGCCGCCAAGTAAATGACCTGAAGTTCCGGCTGCCACTGGGAAATTAAGCATTTGTACCGCGAAGATGAAGACTGCGACTAAACCAATCAGAGGAGCGGACTTTTCATCCAATTTGTTTTTAGCTGATTTGAGCGTGATACCTAACCCGGCCATGGTCAGCAGGCCAGCTCCAGCAGAGGTCGGAATATCGATAAATCCGTCAGGTATGTGCACCTCTTAATCTTAATGCAAATCGTTTGCATCTGCACTCTCAAATCCTGGACTCCTTCATAGCCCATTTTCTGGCTGGCCCTTGCACAATTTTGGGCACAAGTGGGGCCGTTAAGGTTGCATCATGGATTTAGGGGCATTTAGCGACTTGCCAGCAGCCCTTGGTTTTGCGCCTCCAATTGACCCCAAGATAGATGGCGTTCAACTACTTTCACATTTAGGAACGCTGCCAGATTTTCCGACAGATTTTCAAATTGAGCGTGGGAAAAAATGGAATCACGAAGGCGTAACCATCACCGAAATTAGTTGGGATGTTGGCTGGGGACCAAGAACGCAGGCTTATCTTTTGACTCCAGAAGGTGTCACCACACCACTTCCGGGTGCTCTGTTTTTGCATAGTCATGACGATGTAAAAGAGTTCGGAAAAGAAAAATTGGTAGTTGGCGGAACTGAACTTCCAGAACATTTGCAATGGGTGAAGCGAGATCACTACGGAAATCAAGCACCTGCAAATGAGTTAGCAAAACGCGGCTTTGCAGTTCTAGCCTTTGATGCGTTTATGTGGGG
>Ga0214168_1000509_pt1 | contig 15943 bp, 12 predicted proteins | sample LakMenepilimnion_FD_153002 | JGI IMG/M metagenome (GOLD analysis project Ga0214168, IMG submission 153002) | Freshwater microbial communities from Lake Mendota, WI - Practice 29OCT2010 epilimnion v4 | ecosystem: Environmental > Aquatic > Freshwater > Lake > Epilimnion/Euphotic zone | place: Lake...
TGCTTTGTGTTGGCGCAGGAGGCCTTGGGTCACCCGCATTGATGTATTTAGCAGCCGCGGGAGTCGGAACCCTTGGAATTGTTGAATATGACGTCGTTGATGAATCAAATTTACAACGTCAGATAATTCACGGACAAAGTGACATTGGTAAAAGTAAAGCGCAGAGCGCAAAAGAATCTGTTGCTGAAATCAACCCATATGTAAATGTTGTTATCCACGAAACCAGACTTGATAATTCAAATGTCATGGAGTTGTTTTCACAGTACGACTTGATTATTGATGGAACAGATAATTTTGCAACGCGCTATCTTGTTAACGATGCATGTGTGCTTTTAAGAAAACCATATATCTGGGGTTCGATTTATCGTTTTGATGGACAAGCAAGTGTGTTCTGGTCTGAACATGGCCCTTGTTACCGTTGCTTGTATCCAGAACCACCACCACCAGGAATGGTGCCAAGTTGTGCCGAAGGTGGCGTACTGGGTGTGCTCTGCGCATCAATTGGTTCTATCCAAGTTACTGAAGGAATTAAATTAATAACTGGAATTGGCGAACCGCTAATTGGTCGGTTAATGATTTATGACGCACTTGAGATGAGTTATCGCAAAGTAGCAATTCGCAAAGATCCAAATTGTGTTATCTGTGGCCCAAATGCAACTCAAAAAGCGTTGATGGAAGATTACGAAGGTTTTTGTGGCGCGATTTCTACACAAGCAGCAGACGCAGTTACAGGTTCGACAATTACTGTTACTGAGCTAAAGAGTAAATTAGATAACAAAGATAACTTCATTTTGATTGATGTGCGCGAACCAAGTGAATTTGAGATTGTAAGAATTCCGGGTTCGGTACTGATTCCAAAACAAGAGTTTCTTGATGGAACTGTTCTATCAAAGTTGCCACAAGATCGCCCAATAGTTTTACATTGCAAGAGTGGAGTACGTTCTGCTGAATGTCTTGCAGTTGTCAAAGCTGCCGGATTTGCAGATGCAACACATGTAAGCGGGGGAGTTGTGGCTTGGGTCAAGCAGATTGATCCATCGCTACCTGAATACTAGAAGTTAGATTTTTAGCGAGCGCTTTAAGAAATCTAATTCTAGGTGCATCAAGTTTTCAGCAACCACTTCCTGTGAAGTCATATGAGTAACTCCAGTTAGTGGCAAAACTTCATGGGCTTTGCCAGCAGCAAGTAATGCACTTGATAAGTGCAGTGAATTTGCCACCAAAACATTGTCATCTGCAAGGCCATGAATAATCATTACTGGAACCGATAACTTATCTGCATCAGGCAAGAGCGAAGATTGTTCATAATTTTTGTGATCGGCAACCGCTCCTAAGAAACGTTCAGTGTAATAAGTATCGTAAAATCTAAAATCGGTAACTGGGGCGCCGATGATTGCGCACTTAAAAATATCCGGACGACGAAGAGCTGCTAGTCCAGCTAGATACCCACCAAATGACCAGCCACGGATTCCAACTTTCTCTGGATCGATTAAACCTGGGCGAAGTTGAAATAGAGCAGTTACTGCATCTGCTTGATCTGCGAGGGGTGCAGCAGAGAGGTCATCAAGAACAGCTTTTTCCCATTCAGGTCCACGATTTGGAGTACCGCGACCATCTGTTATCAGAACTGCAAAACCTAAATTTGCAATCCACTGCGCTTCAGCAAATGCATTTTTAGCTTTGATATTTCGCAAGTGGCTAGGTCCACCATATGGGTCTACTAATAGTGGAAGATTTTTGTGCGGAAATTTACTTTGGTTCTGCGGCAACAAGAGTGCAGATCGAAGTTCGCGTTCGCCAAGATTTAACAATTCAGGTTTTGCATCTACTTCAGGCTTTTGCGCGAAAGATTCAATTTCGATTCGCATTCCATCGCGAATAACTTCTACTTTTGCGCCGTAATAATCTAACGAGCGAGACAAAAGCAACAAGGTATCTGCGGCTGCTTTGGCCATGTGCACGCCATCGCCTTTAGATATCTCTTCTAACTCTCCACCCCACCCGTACCAATAAACATGCAATGAAGTTGCTTCAAATGTTCCCTCGAAAGTGATTCCATTTCGATCGATGTGAACAATTCGATCAACTTGCAATCCTTCTGGTGTAACTGGATTTCCATCGACTGCAAGGTGACGCGTTGATGCAGAATCAAAAGTTGTAATTAACTGTCCAGCAGGACCCCATTGCGGAGATCCTGATACGAGTGTGATCCAAGCGGGGTCGCGCATTTCTGCAATTACTGATGAAGTTCCATCGCTTAAATTTATTGCGCGAATATGAGCATGCCGTTGCGCACGATCAATAGTCATGAGCAGCGGTGGTTTATTAACAGCGCCAGAATTTACAGAGACTAAATACTCGTGCTCTTTGTCCCACTTAATTTCTTTACTACTTTGACTTTCAAGGTGGTAAGCAAAAAGTGATGCAACAACATTTGGAGTTCCAACTTTTGGGTAGCGAACAGATCTTGGTTCATTTTCTGGATTTGCTGGATCACTAATCCAAATTTTTTCGACACCGCTTTCGTCAAATCTTTCAACTAATAGGTATTTACTATCTGAGCTCCACCAAAACCCATGCATTCGATCCATCTCTTCACTTGCCACAAATTCTGCTTGCCCGTAGTAGACATCAGCTTTTTCTGGAGTGAAAATTGCACGATCATTTACTCCATCGCTTACGCGCATTTCACCAGAAGGGTTGATGTATCCAACCGCACTACCATCGGGTGCAAATTGTGGATCAATGACGGGCTCTTGCGCGGGCCATTGCAAAACTTTTCCATCTGCTAAATTTGCAACGTATAGATTTCCAGACAATGTGAATGCAATTTTTTTAAGATTTGTATCGCTTGAATAATTGGTGATTCCAGCAGCAGCTTCGCGCGCACGTTCGCGTCTGGCTTGCTCTTCTACTGAGATTTTCTCATCGCCACTTTTAAGCAGATCAAGTGGATTCACAATCTCGCGGGTGCTCTTATTATTCAGCTCTAATTCAAAAAGCCGACCAGTGCGGTCCGTCCCAGAACCACTTCTTACATAGACAACCCGCTGGCCATCAGGGGAGATGCTGAAATTTCGAGGGGCACCGAGGGAAAAACGCAACGTGCGGGCGCTGTGGCGCGGAAATGGGAGTTCACTCATAGGAATCGACCGTACCCTTTCCTTTATGTCTTTGGCACCTTCAGCCAGTAAATCAACAGGCGCGCGTCTGTTGCTGGTTCACGCACACCCAGATGACGAGAGTATTAACAACGGCGCAACGATGGCAAAGTACATCGCCGAAGGGGCGCAGGTTGCATTAGTTACGTGTACGCGGGGAGAAGAAGGGGAAGTTCTGGTTCCTGAGTTTGCGAATTTAGCTAGTGATAAAGATGATCAACTTGGTCCACATCGCGAAATCGAATTACGAAATGCTCTCGCCGCATTATCTGGAAGTAATCAAATGGAACATTATTTTTTGGGAGCACCGGATAAAAAATATCGAGATAGCGGAATGATGGGAATGCCACAAAACGAGCGACCAGATGTTTTTTGGAGTGCTTCGCTAGATAATGCCGCCGCGCATCTCGTGGAAATAATTAGAAGTTTTAAACCTCAAGTTCTTATAACCTATGACGACTTCGGTGGCTATGGCCATCCAGATCACATACAAGCACATCGAGTTTCGATGAGAGCAGCAGAGTTAGCCTCTGATGCGAATTATGGAACAGGTACTCCATGGAATATCTCTAAAATTTACTGGAACACCATTCCGAAATCTGTTGTACAGACAGGAATGGATGCTTTGAAAGATTCCGCTTCAGATTTTTTTGGCGCAGAATCAATCGATGATATTCCATTTGCAAAACCAGATGAGCTCGTAACAACTGTTGTTGATGCGACAGAGTTTGTTTCACATAAAATGGAAGCGATGAGAGCGCACGCAACACAGATTGCAGTAGATGGACCTTTTTTTGCACTTTCAAATATGTTAGGTATGCAAGTTTTTGGTGTTGAGTACTACACATTAGCTAAAGGAACGATTAGCGAGCCATTTGACACAGACGGTCGCGAAACTGATCTCTTTTCAGGCATATCAATATGAAATTTTTATTCGGAATACTTATCGGGGGATTAACCGGAATCTTGGCGGTACTAATTCACGCTTGGGGATTCCCATTGGGAATATTGATTGCGGTGATTGGATCTTACGTAGTTACTTATTTGCTAGGTCAATATTTTGGAAGTCGAATCGCAAAAATCGGCTTTACTATCGGCTGGATAGCAATCATTTTGCGAGCATCACTATTTGGAAACTCGGATGAATTGCTCGTTTCGAATAATTCATCAGGAAATCTGCTCTTAACGCTAGGATTTCTAATAGTCCTAATTGGAATTGGAGCACGTGTTTGAAATTTCCTGATCGAAAAATTCAGATCGCGATCATCTCAGTTGGGTCTCTATCTCTAATTTGGCTAGCTGCATGGTTCGCAGTTGGTTCCGGAATTCCGAGCGGAGTAAGCGTTTCGGGAATTGATATTGGTGGAAAGACAAAAGTAGAAGCAATAACTGATTTAAATTCTCAGATGAGTAAAAAAGTTAAGAGCAAAATAAACTTAACAGCAAAAACTGCAAGTATTTCGATCTCACCTAAAAAAGCTGGAATTTCGGTGGACTTAGAAGCAACCATTGAAAAAGCGCCCGAGCGTACGTTAAATCCGATTAATTTATTTTCGCTTTTAACTTCTAAAACAGATCTGACCCCTACCTTAAAGATAGATAAAATTAAATTCATAAAAGCACTTCGTCCTTTAGAGATCAGAACTACAAAAAGTCCACGGGATGCGACAATTACATTTAGAGAATTAGAGCCCCGAGTTGTAAGTTCACTTTCTGGAACTGAAATAGATCGAAAAAAAGCGATCAAGGCAGTTAAAAAATATTGGCTGAAGAAAAATGTTATCGAATTGCCGATGAAAAAAGTTAAACCAAAAGCATCAGCTAAAGATGCAACAGCTCTATTGGAATTTGCTCGACAAGCGGTTAGTGAGCCATTAACCATAAATGTTTCAGCACAACCATTAGTTGTGACTCCCACTGAGATTGCTGACTCCTTGGCATTCCGGACATCTCCAGGGAAATCGGGAAAACTGGCACCAATTTGGGTGAAGGAAAATTTCACGCAACAAGTTGGTTCCCGTTGGAATAAATTTGTAAGAGAACCAATAAATGCATCTTTTGTTATGGTGGATGGAAGCCCACGAGTACAACCATCAATGGATGGAAGTGATGTTCCTGATGCAAAGTTAAACGAAGCGGTTATCCCAGCTCTTGCCAAAATAGGAGCGTTGCGCGTTGCTTCAGTAGTTCCTGAATTAGTAAAAGCAAAGGTAACGACAGAGATGGCTGGCGGATTAGGAATTAAAGATGTGATTGGAACTTTCACAACTAACTATCCCTATGCCGAATACCGCTTGATAAATATACATAGAGCCGCACAGTGGATGGATGGAACAATTGTGCAGCCTGGGGAGATATTTAGTTATAACAAAGCTGTAGGTGAACGGACTGAAGCCAGAGGCTTTGTACCTGGAATCATGATTGATAACGGGGTTTTCAAGAAAGATCTTGGTGGTGGTGTTTCGCAAGTGGCAACGACACTTTGGAATGCTGCATGGTTTAGCGGTTTAGAACTTGTCCAACATAAACCTCATAGTTTTTATATTTCTCGCTATCCGGCTGGACGGGAATCAACTGTTGCCTGGCCAAATGTAGACGTAAAATTTAAGAATAATTCGGGCCACCCCGTCTTTGTTGATACCTCATTTACAAAATCTTCGGTAACAGTTTCGATCTATGGGACAAAATTTGTAGAGGTAGAAACTGAAAGTGGACCAAGAACTAATTTTGTTAAACACGAAACTTATGAAGAAGATTCGATTGATTGTATTTTTCAAGAAGGGGTAGATGGATTTTCGATTACAGTAGATCGAATTTTGAAAAAGGAAAGTATTGAATTTAAGCGAGAAAAATATCGCACTCGTTACATCCCTGAGGATCGAGTGATTTGTACAAATCCCGAGGCGAAGTGGATGAACCCTCCTCTGAAAGTTCAACGTGGAGAAGGAAGTTAATTTTCTAGTATTGAATAATTCAAGTAATGATGAAGACTAAATCCAAGCGAATGGTAAATAGACAGAGCATTTAGATTTTCTGATTCCACTTGTAAAAATACATTCTCTAATCCATTGTTTTTAACTTCATTCAAAGTTGCGAGCACGATCTTTTTGCCTAAACCTTGGTTTTGCTTATCGGGTCTCACTCTAACTCTAGATAGTCCGGCCCAATCTTCAGTGAATGCAGCACGACTGGTTGCTACAAGCTCTGATTGCTCGTAGAGATGTAGATACTTTGATGGAGTTCGCAGCATCAATTCGGCCGCAATCTCGCGATCTCCATGCAACTCAAGCCAATCACTTGTTGGGTAATTGCTAATTTGCACCTGGATATCTACAAACTCTTTAAAATTTAAATTTACCGACTCGTCAATTCTCATGGTTTCAAAACGGACTTCACCTTTTGATCTAAAACCTATTGCTTTAATGCTTCGCTCTAACTCTTGATGGATTGATGGAAGAATTTGAAAGATAGCCGGTTGATTTAAATCTTTATAGAAATCAATTACTTTAGAAATTGCTTGATTTAACTCAATTCCTGGTGCACCAAATCCCTTTCCTCCCAGCGGAAGAGTGGAATTTGCGCGGAATGAAAAACCTCTATTGCTTCGTAGTTGCCAACTGCCAATCTCCTCAATTTTTTCAGGCATCCAATTTTGTTGAGCGATTTTTTCTAATGATTCAATAATTGAAGCACTGTCACTTTTAGTGGGCGTGATCGGAACTTGCCGCCATGCCACAACATGCGCGGGATTAAATGTTGCGACAGTGCCATCTTTGCGCCGCACTGAATTTCCTGATTCAAGGTAACCAAGCAGGTCGTGATACCCATCCTGACCTGGAGTTTGCAGTCGAATCGAGAGCCGTGCCCCCACGGGTCCGGGAATATGCGGAGGATCTAGAGCAGCATTAATGTCTGACAACAAAGACCCCCTTAACCGGCTTAGTAGGCTTAGCCCGCTTACCCAATAGTAGACAGTAGAATTATTAACAAGGTCTTGAACGGATTATCTAGAGAAATATGAGGACGTAAGTGACTTACATAATCGCCCAACCATGCATCGACATCAAGGACAAATCTTGCATCGAGGAGTGTCCAGTTGATTGCATCTATGAAGGCAACCGCATGCTTTACATCCAACCTGATGAGTGCGTTGATTGTGGTGCTTGCGAACCTGTATGTCCGGTTGAAGCAATTTATTATGAAGATGATGTCCCAGGCGCGTGGAAAGAGTACACAGCAGCAAACGAAGAGTTTTTCGTCGAACTCGGTTCACCTGGAGGAGCAGCAAAAGTTGGTTTAACTCCAACCGATCATCCATTAGTTAAAGCAGCACCACCCGCACAGTCAAACGAGTAATGAAACTTCCGGATTTCCCATGGGATGCCCTAGTTCCTTATAAACAAAGAGCTAGTGAACATCCAGAGGGAATCGTTGATCTCTCAATTGGAACCCCGGTAGATGCAACTCCAGAAATTATGCAAGATGCATTAATAGCAACAAGTAATGCTCCCGGATATCCGACGACAATTGGAACACCTGAACTTCGAGATGCAATGCGTGGTTGGCTTGGTAAACGTTTAAATATTTCTGATGCTACTGATCAAAATAAATTAGATGTATTGCCAACAATTGGTTCAAAAGAATTAGTCGGGTGGCTTCCAACATTTCTTGAAGCAAAGCGAGTAATAATTCCGGAAGTTGCTTATCCAACTTATGCTGTTGGTGCACTGGTTGCTGGTGCGGAAGTTATTCCAGTGTCACTCGATCCAGATACCTGGCCAGAGGTAGATTCAAATGATTTAGTTTGGATTAACTCTCCATCAAATCCGACTGGGCAAGTTAGTTCACCAGAATTATTGAGAAAAATAATTTCCTGGTCTCGTTCTCGTGGCGTCACTCTGGCAAGTGATGAATGTTATTTGGATTTTGGCTGGGACGCAGACCCACAATCAATTTTGAATGTGGCTGATGGTGATTACACCGGATTACTAAGTGTTCAATCACTTTCAAAAAGCTCAAATGCAGCGGGATACCGAGCAGCATTTATTGCAGGAGACCCAAAAATAATTGGAAAGATTCGAGAGCTTCGCAAACATTTAGGAATGATGCTTCCGCTGCCGATCCAACATGCGATGACGGCGGCATTAAATGATCGCCAACATGTTGTTGGACAACGAGATCGCTATAGCGCTCGGCGCCAAATGCTTAAATCGGCTTTAGTAGCTGTTGGTTTTCAGGTAGACCACTCTGAAGCGGGTCTCTATCTGTGGGTAACCCGCGGGAATGATTGCTGGGCAGATGTTGCTTGGATGGCAGAGCTTGGAATATTGGCTACCCCAGGAATTTTTTACGGAGAGTTGGGTGCAAAACATTTGCGAGTTGCACTTACTTCGACAGATGCGCAGATATCTTCCGCAGCGAAAAGATTAATTGAAAGTAAGGCGTAGCATTTTATGAGCGCTGAAAAACGTGAGGCAATTTTACTTGTGGGTGGTCGTGGCACTCGATTAGCACCACTAACCGATGCTATTGCCAAACCAATGCTTCCAGTTGGCGGAGTTCCATTTATTGCCCACCAGATTGCGCAAGCTCAAGCCGCTGGAATCAACAGAATTGTCTTGGCAACTTCTTACTTAGCGCAAACATTTACTGAATATTTTGGTGATGGATCAGATTTTGGTGTCGAATTGATCTATGCAGTCGAAGAAAGCGCATTAGGAACTGGTGGTGCAATCCGAAATTCTGCAGAATTCCTTTCAGGTGGACCGGATACATCAGTTGTAATTTTCAATGGAGATGTCTTGAGTGGACATGACTTATCTGGCCAAATAAAAGCCCATGAAAGTTTAAATGCAGATGTAACTTTGTATTTGACTCAAGTAAAAGACGCCCGGGCTTATGGATGCGTGCCATGCGATCAATCTGGGAGAGTCTTAGATTTTCTGGAAAAGATGGAAAACCCAGTTACTGACTTGATAAACGCCGGCTGTTATATCTTCAAACAATCCATCATTAATCAAATTCCAGCCAATCAAGTAGTTAGCGTCGAGCGCGAAACTTTTCCTAAGTTGTTAAAAAGCGGAGCAAATATCCGTGGTTTTATCGATAACTCTTACTGGTTAGATGTTGGTACTCCTCAAGCATTGCTAACCGCATCACGCGATTTAGCAATGGGTAAAATTCATTCACCTGCTGTTGTAAACAAAGTTAATGATTGTGTTATCTCACCAAGTGCCAAAATAAATTCGACTGCAAAAATTTCAGGTGGAAGCACAATTGGGGATGAGGTCACCATAGAAGCTGGCGTCGAAATTGTTGGATCAATAATTAGTGCCGGCGTACAGATTTCTGCGAATTCGAAGATCAAGAATTCAATTTTTGGTCGCTCGGTAATAGTCGGACATTCCGCCCAAATTATTGGATCTGTTGTAGCTGACGGCGAAAAAATCGCTGAAAAGTCGATTTTGCGGCAAGAAATATCGCTTTTTTAGCAATTCAATTGCAATTTTTGACCAATCCGACTTGACGAAAGCGAGTTACACGCGTGTAATTCTCCCTAGTTGCTCACTTGCCGTGAGCAAAACTTTAAGGGGATTAGCTATGGCGCAATTGCTTCCAATGCCGGGAGATGCCAATAATGATTCAGTTGAACTAGGTTGGCAGGAGCGGGCCCTATGCGCCGAGACTGATCCAGAAGCCTTCTTCCCGGAAAAAGGTGGCTCAACCCGTGAAGCAAAGCGGGTCTGTCTCTCCTGTGAGGTACGCACTGAATGCCTTGAATACGCCCTCGCTCACGATGAGCGCTTCGGAATCTGGGGCGGTCTTTCCGAGCGGGAACGTCGCCGACTTAAGCGCCGTCCAGCGTAATCTTGCGCTTGCTTACCTTCATTTGGGCGATTACCGCCCAGTAGGCCAGCACCGTAAGGTGGGGTTGTTATGAGTACTCCAGAGGGGCTATTGGCGCCCGAGCCCGATAAAACTTATTCAGATCTAACTGTGACCGCCATTTTGGTAACTCATGACGGTGCCCGCTGGCTTCCAGAAGTTGTAGCCGCGATATCTTCACAAACCAGGCCAGCCAATCAAGTCGTAGTAGCTGATACCGGCTCTTTAGATTCTTCACGCCAATTGATATCCAACTCGGGCCTGCCGCTAATTGAGTTAGAGCGCGAACGTGGTTTTGGTGAAGCCGTAGCGATCGCAGTTGAAACTCTGCCTGAGATTGGTTTCAAAAGTGATGGCGGAGACGGCTCAGATGAGTGGCTTTGGTTGTTGCACGATGATTGTGCGCCTGCACCCGGTGCGCTCGCCGCATTGCTTGAAGCGGTAAGTGAAAGACCTCAAGTCGGAATTGCAGGTCCCAAGATTTGTGGTTGGAATGATCGCGGTTATTTGCTTGAAGCCGGAATCAGCATCGGAGTCAATGGCGCGCGTTGGACCGGTCTTGAGCCGCGTGAGCGCGACCAAGGCCAACATGATGGAATTCGAAATGTACTTTCAGTCAGTACCGCTGGTGCATTAATTCGTCGAGACTTGTTTGAGGAGTTAGGCGGTTTTGATCCACATCTAACTTTATTTAGAGATGATGTTGATCTTGGTTGGCGTGCACATGTTGCAGGCTATTCAGTAATTTGCGTAACCGATTCCGTTGTTTACCATGCAGAAGCTGCAGCAACAGAACGACGTGAAGTTGATGTAGAAGGTGCGCCGCTTCATCGGCCCCATTTATTGGATCGACGACATGCTGCATACGTGTTGCTTGTAAATGCACCGTCTTGGATTCTTCCGTGGGTTTCAATCCGATTGTTGTTCACTGCAATTTTGCGAGCATCTGGATATTTACTTGCGAAGCTACCGGGTTACGCATTAGATGAGATTGCAGCGATTGCGCTGAACTTTTCGCGCGTTGATATTCTCAGAAAAGCTAGGAAACGAAGGAAGTTAACGCGCTTGCTTCCATCTCGCGTAGTTCGACCTTTTCTAGCTCCGTGGCGAGATCAAATCATTCTTCCATTAGAAAATTTGCGAGATTTAGTTTTGCGTCGTACTGATAGTGCTCCTACTTCAGTAATTACAGAACCTATAAATGATGACGCAGATTTAATGGACTCTGAAAGCAAACCCAAGTCACTAGGAGTCTTGATCAGACCTCTTCCAATTCTTTTGATCTCCTTGACATTAATTTCACTAATTGCAGGAAGAAATCGATTGGGAGAGATTTCTGGTGGAACCCTTCTAAATATGCCTACAGGGGCCACCGAACTAATGAGAATTTACAGTGACTCTTGGCATGCAGTGGCACTTGGTACTAACACTCCGGCAATGCCAATTCTACCGCTGCTATCTCTTTTATCGATTTTTACTTTTGGAAATGTATCCCTACTCGTAACAATCCTATTTTTATTTGGCCCAGTTTTGGCAGCGGCAACTTTCTTTGCTTTTCTACGTGATCGAGATTTATCACAAGGTAATTCTGCATTAGGCGCATTACTTTATGCCTTAAATCCATTAGTGATTACTTCTATTTCATCAGGTCGAATTGGCACCTTACTTTTTATAATCTTTTTGCCGGTGTGTGCACTTGTTGGGAAGCAGGCACATGCGCCGGAAAATTTAAGCTGGAGAAAAATCACAGTTTTAAGTGGGCTCTTCGCATTATTAGTTTCACTCAGTCCACCCTCTTTTTTAATTGGCGTGGGTTCAATGGTTTACATTATTTTCAATTCAAAGTGGCGCTCACTAGTTTTCTATCAACGAATTCAGAAATTTGGGGTTATAACTGCTGCGACCATCGGGGCTCTTGCACCTTGGTCCACAAATGCACTCCTGCATCCAACGAAGTGGCTCATGGAGAGTGGCATTAGTAGCGATGTAGGTCAACCTTGGCAAGCATTGATTGGTAACCCCGGAGGCGTTGGATCTCCACCAATATTTATTTTGGGCATAGTTGCTTTAATCGGCCTGATTGCACTTCGTTCCACGCATGCTGTGCTTCTGGGTGCGCTTACCCTTATTTCAAATAGTTTTGCTGCAATTCTTATGGCGTTAGCTATTCATGCAAATGGAGATTCGCTTCATGCAAGAGTTTGGCCGGGGGCTTCGCTTGCACTAGCTAATTTCTTCGGCTTAATTGCACTAGCTACCATGCTGAATGGCTTGGTCCACAGATTGCAAAATTCAAATTTCGGATACCGGCATATCTCCACTGCAATTCTTTCAACAGTTGCAATCTATTCCACAGTTGCACTTTCAATCTGGTGGGTTTTACCCGGAGCTGACAGTCCAACACGTTCTGGAAATTTACAGATTATTCCTCCATTTGTTGCAGCAGCTACCGCAGGAGAAGAAAGATCTCGGACTTTGATTTTACAAAGCCAACAAAGTGATCTAGGTACAAGCGTTTCGTACGCATTGTTGCGAGAGCGAGATCTCGTTTTTGGAGAATTGGATTTAATGTATAAGGAAGACCCAGTCATTTCGAAAATTGTTTCAGAAATTGTTGACGGTGCAGGAGAATACCCAAGTGAGCAGTTAGCAAATTATGGCGTCAGATATGTGTTCTTAAATGAGCCGGTTGACAAAGAAGTTGCACGCAAAATTGATGGTGTCGGAGGATTGGTTCGTTTGTCGGCAACCAAAGACGGTGTGCTTTGGAAAATAGCGGGAAACTCTGCTCGAGTGAAATTTATTAGTGAAGATGCAGAACCAATGGCACTTCCTTCAAATCGAATTTCAGCCAATTTTAAGATTCCAAATTCTGGCGAAATTTTACTTGCAGAGCGCTTTAGTTCCGGTTGGCGACTAATCGTGGACGGCCAATTTGTAAAACCAGAAATAACCGCAGAAGGATTAACAAAGTTTAAAGTTGAAACTCCAGGAGATGCACTTTTGATTCATGATGGAACTCTGCAAAGAGCCGGAATCTCCCTACAGCTGATGACAATCGGACTTATTGTATTTTTCGCATTGCCTCGCGGAAGAAAGAGATCACAGATTTCAGATGTCGAGTTGGCCAGATGATAAAACTCGAAGAGATAAGGATTAATCGCGTTCAAGCCATTGCGATTTCAGCAATTTTCATTGTATTTCTCTCACAGATTTTTTCAGCAAAACCTGAGATTAGAAAATACAGTGAAAATATTTCGCCAACGATCTGTCCGTCTGAACCCACAGGCGTCAACTCTGTTGTCTATTTATCTGCCAAGAAACGAGGAGTAGCAACAATACAAAAGGGTGAAAGAAAGTTTAAAACTCAAAAAACTTCTTCAATCAGTTTGGGGAGTAAAGCAAAAGAAGTAGAGGGCTTAGGTGCAAGTCCGCTTTTAGTCGCTGTCAAACCACAAAGCTGGATGGCTCTTAGTCAATGTACTCCTGCCATTAGTGAAAAATGGTTCCTAGGTGGCATGTCAACCATCTCTAGTATTGGATATTTTCAATTTGTAAATCCAAATCAAAGTAAAGCGGTAATAGATTTAGAGATTTGGAGTGAAGACGGAAAAGAAAGTAATCAAAGTTTAGTTATTTCGTCACAAAGCACACGAAAAGTTCAACTGAATTCACTTGTTACAAATAAAAAGTTTTTGGCGTTTCATCTAACTGCTAGAGCTGGAAGATTCTCCGCCGTATTGTTTGATGAACGTAAAAAAGGTCTCGAAAAGCTTGGGGGAGATTTTGTTACTCCAAATGCAACCCCAGATAAGAAAGTATTTATCACTTCAGTATTTGGAAAGATTAAAAATCAAAAAGTTAAATCACAATTTCTGCGCCTTCTCGCCCCAGGTGAAGCAGACGCCTTGGTAAAAGTAACTTACTTAGCAAGATCAGGGATTTATACCCCTGTTGGTTTAGCAGAGTTAAGAGTGCCTGCAGGCAAAGTTGTCCAGGTTCCATTTTCATCCTTACCGACAGGAAGATTTCTGGCTTTGCAGATAGAGGCGACCGAACCGATCATTGCGTCAGTTTTCTCCAGCGTTAAAGGCTCAGTTTCAGATTTCGCCTGGAGTTCTGGAAGTGAAGCAATTAATGCTCAAAACTTTGAAGCGATCACTGTTCCTGCGATTGGGATGAATCTTAATGTTTACACGGAAGACAGTTCTGTGGTCGTAGAAGTAACAACAAATCGGAAAAAAGTTAACCGGAAAAATTTATCTGGCATAGACAGTTGGAAAATACCTTCTAACGCGAGATCAATTCGAATAATTCCTGGGGCTAAACCAGTATTTGCAAGCTTTTCAGCGCAGGATTCCCGAGGGGTCTCAGCGATGGCGATTAGGCCAGTTACCGCAATCGAACGCTCAGCACTTCCCATTTCAGATAGCGAAGTTCTGACACCTAGAAAGTAGTTTTAATTTAATAATCGCGCCAATCCCAAACTCTCTTAATTGAAGCGACTACCTTATATACATGTCTCGTAATGAGCCCACTCGCTCTTCTCGACCGTCGCGACCTTCTAGACCATCTAGACCATCTATGCGGCGCTGCGCCAAGATGGGATGCGGAGAACCAGCAGTTCTGACGTTAACTTATATTTATTCTGATTCCACAGTTGTGCTTGGACCGCTAGCAACATTTGCCGAGCCACATAATTATGATCTTTGTAATGTTCATGGAGAAAAATTGACACCACCACGTGGTTGGGAGTTAATTAAACTAGCAGCAGAAGAATATGCATCCGGACCAACACATGATGATTTACTTGCAATCGCTGAAGCGGTGCGTAGCGTAGCTTCGCCGCAAACAGAGGTAGTTCATCCGACACTTGGCCGTCGAGGACATTTGCGCGCATTACCATCGGAATAAATATATGAAATATGAGCTAGATTTTATTGATCAGATAATAAAAGCTTACGATGTTCGTGGACTTGTCGAAAATTACTTAACTCCAGACTTTGTATTCGATATTGGGCAAGCGTTTGCGATGTTAGTGAAAAGTGAATGCATAGTAGTTGGTCACGACATGCGACCATCTTCTCCTGAATTAGTTCGAGCTTTCAGCGAAGGAGTAAATTTACAAGGAACCAATGTGATCAACATTGGACTTTGCTCAACAGATCAACTTTATTTTGCGACTGGAAAATTAAAAATGCCTGGAGCAATGTTTACCGCAAGTCATAATCCAGCCCCTTACAACGGAATTAAGATGGCGCAGGCATTCGCAAAACCAATCGGTCGGGATTCGGGATTAGATTTCATACGTCAAGTACTAGTAAATGGAATTTATGACGAACCTGATAAAAACAAAAGAGGCGTCACTACTTTTCAAGATCTGTTAAACGAGTATGCACAATTCTTAAACGATTTAGTTGATTGTCAAGAAATTAGACCGTTAAAGGTTGTCATCGATGCGGGAAATGGAATGGCTGGTCACACTGCTCCAAAAATCTTTGCTAACTTGCCAATGGAAGTGATTCCGATGTTTTTTGAATTAGATGGAACTTTTCCAAATCATGAAGCAAACCCGATTGACGCAGCCAACTTGGTGGATCTGCAAGCAAGCGTGTTAGCAAATAAAGCAGATTTGGGCCTCGCATTTGATGGGGATGCCGATCGCTGTTTCTTAGTCGATGAAAAAGGAGATCTGGTTGACCCTTCTTTGTTAAGTGCACTAATCGCCCAACGTGAAATTATTAAAAACCCAGGAGCCACCATTATTTACAGTTTAATTTCCTCACGCATAGTGCCTGAGACCATTTTGGCCAATGGCGGCAAACCGCTGCGAAGTCGAGTGGGTCACTCATTTATTAAATCGATGATGGCTAAATCCGGTGCTGTTTTTGCTGGGG
>Ga0214168_1000516_pt1 | contig 15860 bp, 24 predicted proteins | sample LakMenepilimnion_FD_153002 | JGI IMG/M metagenome (GOLD analysis project Ga0214168, IMG submission 153002) | Freshwater microbial communities from Lake Mendota, WI - Practice 29OCT2010 epilimnion v4 | ecosystem: Environmental > Aquatic > Freshwater > Lake > Epilimnion/Euphotic zone | place: Lake...
TACCTGCGCGCAAGGTTGGATTTTCTGCCTTTATTGCTGCAATTATTTCTTCTTTTGTTGTCATTATTAAACCGCCAATCCATAGACTGCTACTGTGCAAGTCATATTTGATGCTGTGGATAAAATAAAGCCGTCAGACGCAGTTTGTGCAGTAGTAAAAAATGCACCTCTTGGTTGCATCATTCCGCTGCTGCCTCCTGCTGAACCGTTAAAAAAACCTAAAGGTGAATTTGGACTTACGGAAGGAGTTACCATAATTGTCATAAAAGTTCTAGGATAACTAGAATCACCTAATTCTTTTGTAATTGTAATAGCAGAGGCATTAGTTACACTTAAATTAATTGTTGTGTTGGATTCTGACCATTCATTAGCGGCACAATAGTTTCCGTTACTTGCAGTAGCCCCCGCTTTTCTAAACTGAAAAAGCCCGTCATCATCTCTAGTGGCTGAATACCATTGCTCTATATTTATTTGATAAGTTTTATATGTTGAAGAAAAAACGCTATCAAAAGTAGTGCCTGTATTTACTGCTCCTGAGGTTGTAGCGCGCTTGATAAGTGTTAAACCGCTTGCTGCTGCAGTTGGCGTAGCCCATTTAACTTTATACGGGCTAACTGTTGTATCTGCCGTTAAGAGTTGGCCAGTAGTGCCGATAGGCAGGTTATCGTATGTTCCGCTTCCAGTACCGACTACGATATCCCCGCTTGCCGTTATTGTCGTAGCCATGTCGTTAGTAATTGTTACAGTGCCAGAAGTTCCACCGCCTGAAATTCCTACGCCGGCGGTTACGCCTTCTATATCTCCAGTCGCTCCCGAAGCTACCCAAGCCGCTCCGTCGTAATACCACAGACCGTTAGTGTCTTTTGTATAAGCAAACTGTCCTTCCTGAGGAGAAGTGATTGCGGCGTTACGAGCGGCGGCAGAAGCAAAAACTAAAACGCCTTGCATTAAATACCCGTTGGTGTCGGCGGCAGTTAACACCTCCCCGGTGGTAAATGTTTTAAATCCAAGTCCTGCGGCCATGTCTTACTCCTTATCTAGTTAATATGATAGAACACTCGAGTCGAGAATTCCGTAGAGCGCGTTATTTAAAATGAACGCGTCAATAATAGGTTCAAGCGTCGTGAAGGTAGTCTTCCAGGAATTCGGTGAAATAGAATGCGCTACCCCGAAAACCTGGAGGGTCTTCGATAAAGAAGAGGCTCCCGGCTGGGTCGTCGTAATACTGACCGGGTCGAAGTAATCTAGGGAAAGCGCGGCCGTTACTCCCGCGTCGTAGTTTTCTGTGTATAAGTCGAGGGTAATGGCGTCACAGCGAACGGAAGTCGCGGCGCGGCTAGCGATATAAGCTCGCGCGTAATCTAAAGCGACCGCGTCTGTCTCCATCATCATATTTTGCTGATTATAAGAATGGACGAAATAAAGGTCTATTGAAGGCTGATTTATCGCCGTCTGAGTCGTTCCGCCTGTTCGGGTTATCTGCGCGGAGTTATAAACTAAAACATCATTTAAAACCCAGATAGCGTTAGCGTAAGCTATTCCTACGCCGCCTTCGTTAAAATCGACCGCCGTTCCGGATACCGACCCCGCAGTTACGCTTCTATCCTGAAACACAAAAGAGCCGCTAGCGTTTACATATAGCGCGCCATATTCGCTGAGTTCAATAGTGGTCATAGCGGCTAAAGAAGTTCGAGCCGTTCCGGGGTCATTCTGCATAGTCGTCAAACCTGCGTCTATATCGCGCATGGACGCAGGCCAGGAAATTTGGTCGAGAATCTGGTTAATACGAGTTCCGGATAAATCTCCCGCGCTCGCTCCCGTTACGGTAGAAATCTGCGCCATCTGCGCGAGTCTAAAAGCGTCAACGGCCGTGATTGTGGTATAGACGACATCTACCGCGTTTAACGGAGTCGTCGTCGAATACCCGGTTATATATCCCGCGAACAACGGATAAGTGGTAGCTCCAGAAGTAGCGGTTATCGTAACCTTACGCATGGGGTCGAGAAGGCCGTAGTAAGGCCCCGCCGTGTTCATTGGATTGAAGTCACCGGTCTGGTCGACAATTCTTAGACTTAGGCTTCCCGTCTGAAACTGGTCGGACTGCGCGTTTCTTCCTCGCTGGATTTTAATTTCGTTAATCTGATTCGAAACATCTACTATAACGGCGGCAGAGTCGGCCAGGATATTAGTTCCGAGAATTCCGGAATCTAAAATCATAGCCTGCGCGAAGGCGGGGCCGGTCGAGAAATTTATAGTCGCGTTAAGAATAGGAACGGTCATTAGCTGGCAATCGCTCCGGCGTAAGTCGTTAAATAACCGCGTCTAGCGATTTCGTTTAACGCGTTCTGGACTGCGTTAGTAATTAAGTCTTCGCCGCCTACGACTCCAGCGTTAACATTAACTACTACGGTTCCGGCGGTTCCTCCTCGGTTTCCTGAACTCTCGCGATTATATTCGTCGACGCTAGCGAAACCTGGAGGGAGAGCCATGTAGTTAGTCGCGCCGATTCCTGCGCTTCTGCGAATTCCTCGTTCGGTTTCGGCTTCGACCATAGTTATAAAATCGTCAAGCGCGCTAGTTCCGAAGGTCGAACCCTGTCCCGCGCTCGCGCCTCTTCCTCCTACGCCTGGCCCCGGTAAAACTGGGGCCGGGATAACTGGGTTTCGAGGTTCTCCGGAAATAGTAGTTCCCGGAACTTTCGCTAGAGTCGCTAGATACTTTTCTAAGGCGGCTTGTTTTATATTATCGGCGGCGGTCTGAGCTTCCGCGATACTACGAATCGAAGCGAGCCTCTGGATTAGGAGTTCCTGGTCTTGAAGTTTCTGAGAGTAGGTACTAAGTGCGGCTAATCCTCCGGCGTACTTTATAGCGTCGTTATATCGTTTCCAGGATTCGTTACGAAGAACATCTTTTTCGGCGTCTGAAATCTTTAGCTTATCTATTCCGGCTAGTTCTGTTAGAAGGCTAGTATTTATCGCAGAAAGCTGAGCCTCCGAAATAGTTTTAAGACCGGAAAGACGGGCCATATCCGAATTCTTCTGCCAGTCGGCTAGCTCTTTCATTTTCTGAAGAACTAAATCGGCGTCCCCTAGCTGAATAGCCTGTAGGAGTTCTAGGCGAAGGCGCGTATCTTTATCTATAGACATTTTTAAAGCGGCGGCAATTCCTATCTGCTCTAACTCGAAAAGCGCGTTACCTTTAGCTAGGGTTTTTTTATCGGCGGCCGCTTTTTTATCGGCTTTTATTTTAGCGTCTGCGGCTCTTTTAGCGTCTGCGGCGAATTTCTTTTCGCGCGCGATTCTATCCTTTTCGATTTTATCTAGGTTTTTCTGAGCCTGGACTTGGTTATAAGTAGGCGCGGTTCCTAACGGAACGGCAGCTCTTAATCCTCTGCCCCGATTCATAATTTTACCCAGGAAAGAATCTTCGAAAGCGGAAAGGTCGCCGCCGGCTCCTCCGAAAGTCTCTGCTATAGATTTAGCGAAAGCTTTATTATTAACGGCAAACCAGTCCGCGAAACCGACCGTTAAGTTCGCGATAGAGTCGGCTAAATCGTCTATCTGTTTCGTCGCAGTTCCGATTTCGTTCGTACCTGCCAGGATAACGAAACTCTGTGCTAAAGCACCTCCAATAGTCTCGCTAGCTTCCGAGGTCGCTATCTGTAGGCGTTCCATTTTTCCGGCGTAAGTCTCTGCCGCTATTCCTGCCTGACCCGTGAATAACCTTTGAAGCGTTTCGGTAATCTGAGCCATATCGCCGGTTTTTAAAGTCGCCTTTGATAACCCGGTTCCTAATTTAGCTAAAGCCGTAGTATTACCCGCATAGGCTTTAGCAAGCGCGGCAGAGACTGTGCCGACATCTTTAGTAGTTCCGGCACTTATATCTAGGGCTAAATTTAAAGCTTTTGTGCTGGTCGTATAATCGCCGGTACTGTTTAGTAACGACTGGAGAGCCGGCCTAAGCTGGTCATCTGCCACGCCTGTGGCTCTCTGTAGCTGGTCGATAAAGCTATTCGCGCCTTTACCTGCTACTAGGTTTCCAGTATTTTTTAAAGTCTGGCCTAGAGATTTAGCGGCTTTTTCGTCCGCCGCGAAAGCTTTAACTGCGTTCTTAGAATAGTTAACTACCGCCCTAGCGGATAAAGCGACGCCTAAAGTTCCGGCGACTTTCTTCGCCAAAGTCGCGAAAGACTTTAAACCTTTTTCGCCTTTAGCTAGGGCTTTACCGTCAAACTCTGTTAAAAACTTAATCGCTATAGCCATTATCGTTCACCCCCAAAAGCTTTTATCGCGTCTAGTCGTCCCTGAGTTACCGCTTCTACTTTTTTCATTCCCGCGATTACCGAGCTAATAAACTTACCGTTATCGTTCTCGACTGTACGGAAGATAAGGCGACCTTCCTTCTTACCGCGAATCTGTCGTTGATTATCCTGTCTATCTATAGCGTCGATAAAATGTTGACCCGCTTTAGGGTTACGGGATTTAGAAACCGTCCTATTTGTCGGAGACGCGGTAGGGCCTACCCAGGGCAGACCTTCCGGGTTAATTCTTCCGGCTAGTTCGTAAATAGCTCCGGCCGCCGATTTATTACGCAGTTCGTACAGGGAACGAAACCCGTATTTATTAGCGCGACTAAAACCCGTATCGTAAGCGATTCCGGCCTTAACTTCTCCGGCCTGATATAGCGGAAAAGTTCGCGAAGAAAAAGCGGAAGTCTGCGCCGTAATCTTTAGGCCTTTAGTAGTAATAGCCCATCCGTGTAGATTTCTAGGCAGAGTCGACGGAGCAAATCCGCGCGCCTCTTTAACCATAAATTTTAGGCGGTCGCGAGCGTCTTTATCCACTTCTTTTTTTAAATCCGGGGCGAACTTAGCGAGCGCGCGACGGGTTTCACGGAGACCTTCGACCTTTACGGGCACGCTTCATTCCTTCCGCTCTGTCTTTTAATACCTGCAAAACTGCCTGGAACATTCGCGAATCCATTTCTAAGACCTGAGCCGGAGAAATGCTAAGCTCCACCGCTAGTGAGGCCACTAGATAGGTGAAACTGTCCCGGTCTATCCTTTTGGGTCTTCGTCGTCTATTACCTCGACTGCCTCTAAATCGCGAAGAAATTCATCTCCGAATAACGGAATCGTAATTCCTGCGCGACGAAGGCATTCCCAGGCCAACCAATAGATGTCGCCCTGCCGTTCCTGGTCTCTAAATTGCTTATGAATTCCGCATTTAAACTGTTGTTCGAAAGCGTATTCAATAGCTGGTGTGATTTTATGAGTCGTAGCCTCCCCGGAGGCCCTAGTTATTTTCAGGCTAGCCATTTTTTTTCCTTAGAACGCGACGGAAGGAGATACGGTTACTGCGGTATTAACTGTAAAGCTAAGGCTAGAAGTCGCTTCGTCTGCTACTCCGCCGTTACCTACAGGCGTTAAATTATTTACCAAGATAGAGAACTGATAAGAAGGATTGTCTGCTCCGACTGCGGTTCCCTTCTTAGTAATCATAGAAACGGCTAAGGTAGTCCCGAAAGCCGCGTTTAGAGTTTGCATAGTCTGAGATGAAGCCCAGTCGTTTAAGAAATCTATAGTAAGCGTAGCCGCCTGCAATCCCGCAGCAAATTTATGTGCGGTGTCACCCATAGCTGTGACTTCAAGTTCGTCAACGATTTGTGTAAGAGTTACGCCTGTGACATAACTAGAGATGTCGATAGACGGAACGGTAGGCGCGGCCGCCGTGGCAAGCTTTACCCCCACATTATTATTTAAATAAATTGCCATTACTTTTCCTCTTTTTCGATAGTAGCCGGTTCCGGTTTTTTAGCGTTAGGGGTTTCGCTGACCTGACCGGTCTTGATTAGCCACGCTAAATCTTCTTCTTTTGTGCTCATTTTAGCTCCAGGTTGTTAGAACGGTTATTTGTAAATCTGTCGTTAATAACGCACCCGACTCCGCGTTTAAAACCGAAGGAGCAGATACGGAACCAACATTAAAGACCAGCGACGAATTCGCTAGTTTATTAAAGACCGCCACAAGAGTGTCTTCTATCCCGGCTAAGTTGCCTTGGTTGTCGTACATGGGAACGGTCATAATTATTTTAAAATTCGCCTGAGGGTTAATCGAATTCTGAGAGTTATTAGACGGCGTAAGATATGGGTCTCCAGGCGCGACAATTACAGAGTTGGCAAGTATCGTCGCCGGCGGATAACTAAAGGTACTCCAGACTCCAGCGTTAGCTAGAGCGGTCGCGATAGTAGAGCGAAGAGTAGTTAGCGCGGTAGGCATTATCCCACCATCGAATTCGGAGAGCCGTAAGGCGCAAGCAATCCGCGCACCTTGCCGATTAAATTATTACCCATGCGATAAGGATTCGGGGTAAATCCGTCGACCGATACTCCGCCGGTCTGCGAAACCTGTCGAGCCTGCCAGATGTCAACAGCCAACATCATCGCGGCCTCTCTAACGGCCGGAGTTTGCGCATAAGTTTCGCTTTTATGGTCTGGCCCTGTCATAGCACCGTACGGCAAAATTAAATGCTGAGCTTCGTCCGCCGCAGTTATAGAAAACTGAAGAAACGAATAGCCTCGAGGATAATTATAAGGAAAAGCCATAAATAAATTATTCGAAGTAACGGTATAAGGCCCGGTTCCTGTAATAGTACGAGTTCCGTTATAAGTAGCTCCACAGCCAGAAATTGCAACAGACTGGCCTAGAACAAAAATTCCGGGAGAAGCTACTACTAGCGTGGCTACATTAGAAGTAATACCGCTAGAAACTACCGGAGCCCTGTTATACCAGAGATAAGAATTAACTAAATCCTGAGCAGTCTGGCAGACTTCTTCAACGGTCGCTGATGAATAAAGCGTCCCGATTCCAAGGTTTGACCTTAGTTCGGCTTCGGTTACGAAGGTCGCTGCCATTATTTTTCCTAACTCTAAAGGCTTACAGGGCCAGGGCCTCCTAGCCCTGTAAGCGGCTTAGTTACGCGATATTGAAGCGACGGATACCGGCTGCAATATTGCCCATTGTGGCCATATAGCCATAAATAGCAACTTGAACTTGAAGGTTTGAAACAACATTCACGCTCATGTAAGCGGTAGGAGATTCGAAGACTGTAAAGGCTTCTGGAGCGATAATAAACGCGGAGTTATCAATCGTCGTGCTAACTGCGTTCTTATCTACATAAAGGTCAAGTCCAAGGACATTGCCCTTAATAGAGCTAACGGAAGAAGTTCCCGCCGCATTCATGGGTTGGTTGGCCGTGAAAATTGGTCGTCCCGTGGTATCTGTGCTTCCGAGAAGCAAACTCCACTGTGAAGAACCGCAGAGATAATTCTTAGCGAAGAAAGAAGAACCGCTATAGCAGAGAGGAGACTCCGTAGAAATGAAGGAGATAATTCCCGCCGCGTCGGCAGTTACATTCGTAGTTCCGGCAGTTCCGAAAGAAGTTAGAGCCGTAATCACTGCGGCGTCTGTCACCTTTAAGTATGCCAATTCAAGTTGGCGTGTAATTGCGTCAAAAAATCCTGGGTCGGAGCGTTCTAGCAATTCCACACTAAGGGTTTGCATTCCACTATACTTTGAAACTGTAGCCGATAGATATTCGGAAACGGCGTCGGTATTAGCTACCGCTCCGCCTTCCGCTTCAACTGTTGCGGTTGGGTAAGTGGTGAATTTTGGACGGTTAATTGTCATTCCTGAGGCCGGAAGTGCTTGCTTATCTACGGCGTCAACTGCTGGACGACCGAAGTTAGAAGTTGTAACAATATCGCGAAGATATTGAGTAGGAGTAAAACCTAGACCGGCAGAAGAAAAATCATCTGCGGCAGTAATCCACAACTTAGATTCGTCGTTGCCCTGAGCGGCGAGAATCTTGTGTTGCAGGTAACGGCCTGAGCTAGTAATTCCGTGGCGCACTCTCTGACTATCAAGAGCGTTGTAAGGAACTGCGGTCGTAGGGCGTGCGGCGTCCACGACTGGAGCCTCTGCCGCAGTTTCTGGGGCTGTATTTTCTGGGGCTGTCGTCATGACATCCTCACTTTCTGTTTCGGTGGTTGTTACGGTGGTTGTTATAGTCGTCGTGCTGGTCGAGCTTCCTGCCTCTACTGTTTCGCTTTCGCTAGCAGCAACTTTAGTGACTGTTGCGTTTTCGAAGGCCGGAGATTCCACTAAGGAAACCTCGACCAATTTAGCGGCAGTAACTAAAAGATAATTATCTTTCGGAATAGAAGCTATAACTTCTACTCCAACCGAAAGGCCAGAAACTAAATCTTCCGACGCGAGCGTGAGATAATCTGTTCCCTTACTGCTATTAGAAATTTTAAAAGTACCGAAAACATAATTACCGTCCGCGCTAAAAGATTGCGCGCGACCGATAGGATTATTAGGTTCGTGTTGCGCTAATAATTTAATACGGTTAGCCGCAGGAATCGCGATAGAACCTTTTTCGAATACGACGGGGCCAACCGAAGTGTGTCCAGTAGCTCCATATTCCATAATTTTACCGGAGATAATTCGGCGTTCGCTATCTGCCGCTTCTATCGCCGCGCTAAATGTAAGTTTCAACTTTGGTCTCCATTCGGTGATAGGTCTTCCATTTCCATCGCTTGGTCTAAAGTTATTAAACCGAGCGAAAGCATTTTTTCGATAGTATTTAAACGAGTAGTAGCGTCGACCCGAAGGAAAGTTTCATCTACGGCAAAACGGACAGAATTTCCGGCGGCGGTTATATCGTTCATAGAAAGTCGGTCTTCAATCGCGCAGACATAAGGCGCGAGCGTATATGCGAAGAATTCTTTTCGTGCGTCTAAGATATTCTGGTAAGTCATAGATTTATTGGCGTCACTGCTAGCCATGTACGCGGGAACATTCATTAAGCGGCAAATTTGTGTTGATAAAGTTTGAATCGCGTCGTCGTACATCATGTCTTTAGGAGAAAACGAAGTAACGGCATAATCTAAAGTTGAAGTTAAGTAAGCCGTGCTTCTATTCTGTCGCGCAGATTTCCAGGAAGCTAATAAGCCCTGAACCTGAGCTTCGGGTAAATCCGCACCATTATTTTTTATATATCCGGAAGGGATAGGAGTGGCCGCCGCTACGGAGGCCGCGCGTTCTAAATCTAAAGCCGCGCGAATAGTTCTCGCTCCGGTAGTAAGCACCGCCGGGTTGAGGCTCTGGAATGTAATTAAACTTCCTACGCCTGACATCGGACGCCGTTCATTATTAACCATGTAATAATCGACTTCGGTATTATACTGATTAAGTTTCACCGTAACGCGTTCGTTCTGTACCCAGGCGAAACGCGCCGGGCGTCCATCATCTTTATAAACTTCTGTGACTTCCCAATATGCGACCTGTGAAAATAATAAAGATTGAACTGTATAAGCGATTGTTACAGAACGCGGTTGTCTAATATCCGGTTGCTCTAACCAAACCGGAGAACCTAATTCTTCTCCCGTAGATTTTTTATAAAGTTCAAGAGGAATTCCTCCGATTACACCGCAAATTAAATTTCTGCATTTTGCTACTGTCGGAACCTGCATAGCGGAAACAATATCTACGGCGACATCGCCGATTCCTAAACCGTTATTATTCCAATAAGACATTCCGTAGGGAGCGTCCATAATCGCGGGCGCGTACTGATTTTTGAGCGTGTCGGGTTCATCCTTGACCAGCCGTAACGCAGAAAAAATTCCCATAGCGGGATAATAGTCCGAAACCGGGCAAACACGACATTAAACTCTTCGGCGCGTCACCCCGCATAAATCATGGCTACCGAAGGCGGGAGGTTCATCTGATTTACTAACATAGCTAGCGAAATCGGAGCCGAAATATCTCCCGCGCTCTGTCTGCGAACGATTCTCCAAGAAGCTTCATTTGTTTTAGCGGCACAGGCGTTCATCTGACTGATTAAATTCATATCCCCGTCGTGAACGAGACGGCCGGAAACCATAGCGTCTAATAAATCCATCGAGGCTTGGTAAAACTGTTGCCCTGAGACATCTACCATTTTAACGCCGGAGATTTCTAACCGTTTAGCTATCGTAGCCGTGGCGTAATGGTCAAAGCAGACCTGGCGGGGCATGTAAATATCACACCAGCCTTTTATGTCCGCCGCTATCTTTAATTCATCTAGAGAGACCGAAGACTTCCAGGAATCCAGAATTCGAACGGCTATTTTTTCTCCGTCCGGGGTCATCTGCCCCATTACGAGAGAAGCGGTTCTTCGCGACTGCGCTACATCAAAAGCAAAGAAGGTAGAGGGGCCGGGGCCTAAAACTAGCGAAGTATCTCCTAAATCTTCGAAAACGCCAATAGGCCAAGGCGACGAAAGTGAGCTAATCCACTGGCACAATGTTTCTGTGCGAAAAGTTTCCGGCGTATCGGTACTTAGAGCTTCTTCAATAGCTTCTTCCGTCACGGTATAACCGAGCGCAGGGTTCGAAGCGGCCCAAGCGTCGCGGTCGGTCAATTTAGCGTGCTGAGGCGCGGAGTATTCATACCAGCCTAAAGACTTAGCAGGATACGAGAGAGCGCGGTCGCGTAAATCGTTAAGAACGGTCGAGAAAGCGTCACCGGCATTACTTACTAAAATCGTCTGAGAGTTAGCTCGCGCGCGAGTCGTAGGTTTAGCGGCTTTCCACGCCTCTTCCGAGATTTCGCGAAGTTCGTCGATAAATAGCAAGTCCGCAGATTTGCCGCGTGCTCCGTCGCGAGTCGCGGCGACTATCTCGTAACGGGCTCCGTTTTTTAGCTCGATACATTCGTTCCCAGAACCGAACTTTCCGACCGTCCCTCTATTTAGGAGAACCTGGTCTCTAAGGAATTCGTTCTTCTCGATAATAGAAACACAGCGTCTAAAGGTATCGAGAGCCATGGAACGGTTAGAAGACATAGCGACGATATTCATTTCCCCTAAAACGAAGAGGCCGAAAAGGATACGAAGAGCCGCGAGAAAAGTCTTACCCTGTTGCCGGCTGACCAGAATCCCGACGGTCTTTCGAATAAACATTCCGTCGTCGTCATAAGTTAGAAAATCGGTCGAGACATATTTCTGCCAGGGTAAAAGCGGATAACCGCATTTTTCTGAAAACTCCGCGAATTCTTCGCCGTAGGATTTTCCCTTTAAAGCTGGACTACTAATTCGAGGCTCGGTTTTTCCGATAAGAGGCTTTTTATTTCTAGTCCCCTTGCTAATCGGTATCGGTTCGGCCAGGTCTTCGACCGATACGGTTTCATCTGGACTGATGTCCGATTTGTCCGGACTGTCTCGAATGTCTTTTACGCGTAGATTGTCGGGAAAGGCAGAGGGGGTAGAGGTGTCCCCTAAAAAAACGCTAGAAGCCCCTTTACGACTGTTGCAAGGCTTACATGAGGCCACAAGATTGTCGAGGCTATCATCACCACCTTTTACGGCAGGCACGACGTGGTCTACTGCTGTGGCTTCATTACCGCAGTATGCGCAGACATAACCGTCACGCTGGAGAACTCTTAATCTCTGTTGCTTCCACTGGTAAGTTCCCATGCTCTTACGGTTTAGTGCCATTTATGAACCTTCCAGTGCTCTAAAGCTTTAGTTATTGAACCGTATCGGTTAAAGGCGTAAGAGATACACCAACGAATCTGTTGTTTATAGTTAGCTTTTATAAGGTACTTACTGCGTCCCTGGCAGATACCGTAATGACTTCCGTTTTTAGCTTTAGGATTCCAATTACTTTCTTTAGTCCAGAGAGTAAGAGCAGAAGAGAACTCTAAAGGCGTAAGAAGAGAGCCTGCGTAAGTCTGGAATTTAATAACTTCATTCTCCACTGCTAAGGCCTCTACAGGGCTAAAGCACAGAACGGCCGATAGCACCGAGCCGATAACGCTTCGGGCTAACCTTGCGGCCCAGCGTTCCGGGTCGGAGCGTACCCTAGACTTCTGTATTGACCCGATATACGCGAGATAATGGGCGAGTCTCCCCAGCCTGGGGACGCCTGGGGATAACTTATGGGGATAACTTTTACTTAATCTAACCATAAGGATAAGAGCCTTCCTATTAAGATTCCGATAAGGATTCCGCCCCAGAAGCCTAGCTCTATCATTTTTTTCTGGTCTCTATTAGGTAGCAGATAGCGCAGGGTAAGCCGGCGATAATCCAGGAACCGCAGGCGCAGCGAATAACCGCGCTATTCGAAGAGTTCGTTTCGGTCATTATCTTCCTCTCCAGCGTTACAGTATTTAGTCGCTATTTTAGGGTCTCCCTTTACGAAAACCATAAAGTGTTGGTGTACGGTCACGAGCTTTCTACCTGAACTAAAGAAGCGGTTAGCCCTAAGAGCGGCGGTAGCCTGAGGGTCGAGCGTTATCCCGTTATTATAATAATTAAGACCGGCGGCTTTAAAGGCTTCTATAGTCTCCGGTATAAGTCCTCGGATAAATCCGTTTTTATCTCTTACTTCTCCGATTACCCAGACTGCGAAACGGTCGTCTTTTAATCTGTCGCAGGATTTACGGATAATCGAGTAATAAGCGGAACAAAAGTCGTCCCAGTCCATAGCCGATATATCGCCGGGGTCGTCCGAATAGACTTCTAAGTCGAAATAAGGCGGACAGGAGAAGACTAAGTCCGCTTCGGTTTCGCCTAAGGTATCGAGTACCTTTCCCGAATCGCCGGCGAGCCAGCGAGGAGGATAGTCTTTATCCCCTAAACTAGTCTGGCTTTTATTAGCTTCGACCTGTTCCGTTCTAAGGTCGATTCCTAAGTAATTACGCTTTAGGAGACTGCTAACGATTCCTCTTACTGAACCTCCCGCGAACGGGTCGAGAACCGTACCTTCTGGAGCTGAGTACCAGCGAACCGCGCATTCGACTAGAACAGGGTCAAAAACGCTAGTCCCCTCGACGACTCCTCGCATTCGCTGAACCATGTCGGAAGGGTTATCGCCTACCGGAGCCCAGATAAGGTTAGAGTCTCTACCTAACTCTGACTGAATCCCTAGCGCAAGCCATTGTTTTTTACGGCGCATCCACGTTCCCTGTTTTCTGTCGAGAACGGAGTAAGGGGGCATTATAAAGCGGTCGAATAAGTCTGCTATATAATCTTCGTCCGCTCCGAATAAGGTAGGTTCGGCGAAGTAATCGGGCTCGGTCATTTACATCCGGAGCAAAACCACATAAGTTTTTCTCCGCCTAAGCCTCTCTGAAACGACCCGTAGACCGCGTTCTGCCAGCTAGAGCAGTTATCGCAGTATTCGACGGGGATTCTAGTTATTTCGCCGTTATAGATAATCGTTTTAGTTTTCGTATCGAGATTTATAAGCTCCATTTCGCCCATTATTCGACCGCAGCTAACTTAGGAACCCAGGAACCGGAGGCGTTTAAAACAAACCAATTCGTCTGGCACTGAACGCCGGAGTTAAGAGTCTTAGAACAGGCCATGCCGTAATAAGCGCGACCGTTTTTCTCGCCTTCTCGAACGACTCTAGGGCCATGGACGCAGTTCCAGGCGTCGAAGACTTTTACTATCGTCCCGGTATTCCAGGCGTCTAGTTCGGAGGTATCTATATCCTTCGCGCTTTCGCGTTTAACTTCCGGCGCGCTCTGTCGGTTCCTTACCTCTTCGAAGCTCGCTATCTTTTTAGCAGGAATACCCGCAGCGACGCAGGCTCTACCCCAAGCGGAGGTTTCCGCGTTCATTAGCTCGGAACCTTTCGTATAAGGCGTCCGTCCCGGTACTTCTTCCCAGGCCGTCCCGATAGCCGGCTTTTCGTCCGAGGCGTCTCGGTATAAAGCCGCCGTGTAGATAATGTAAGTCGTACCCTGAACCTCTACTATATGGAAAGGCTTTTCGGGATTAGCGGCTCTAAAAATACAGTTAGGCCAGAGTTCGCGAGCTAACTTCATACGCTCTGCGACTTCCTGATAACTAGGGTCTATCGAAAAATTGCTCATAGAATCATTCCTTCTTCCGAGGCTCTCCAAATTATGCAGTCGTTACCGTTACGGTTCTTTCTAGTAAGTCCGGAGTCCCGAACGAAGCCGTCTATCTCTAAAGTCTTTCGAGTAGGTCGGACGGTATTTTCTGAAATCTGTAGGGTTATCGCTATTTCCTGGTCGGTCGCGCCGTCGAGGCCGCGTCGAATAATAAAGTGATACACCTTTAAACGAATAGACCCAGACCTCGGATAAGCCTTAATCGCGGCTCGAACTGAGGTTTTAGATAGGTTAGAAATAATCGCGTTATCGCCTACTTCTCGCCTAGTCATTTACGATTCCGTCCGTAGGAGGCCAGTTACCGGAGTTAAAGTAATAGTTCGCTTCCTGCGTACCGACTAGCTTTCCTCTAGCGTAACCGAGGCGAAAGCCGCGTTCCTGACCTACTTCGATTCCGAGGAGATAACCGAGAGCGGAAACGCTATAAAGAAAAGAAAAGATAGCGAGGATATAGACCCAGAGAGGGAGGTCTGCGATAAAGGCGGTCATAACCCGACCCCGGCTAGAGCTTTAAAGCCTGCGCTCTGTTTCTTATATTCTTCGTCTATTTTTTTAATCGTAATAACTTCGCAGTCTAAGCAACCACATTCCCAGGCTTTAGAAAACTCCGGGGATTTACTCGCTAAATACTCTGCTATTTCTATGTGTAAATCTGCCATTCTAGACATTTTAGGCCCTTTCGTAATCTAGAGGAGGCCCTCTAGATGAGAAAAGAATACGCCCTAGCTACGACTAAAACGGGATTTATAGGTAACGGTTTTATAACGATTATCGCTCTAGAAGTATCGTGTAAATGTGGTCTAGTCGGGCTTCTAGCCGGTTAACCTGAGATTTTAAACTTTCTCCGTTAGCCTGCGGCCCTATTTCGTGAAGCATAGCTTTAACTATAAAGCGGACGGCCGCGTAAAGCCCAGACAGAATGGCCATAACGCCTACTATTACGGCCACCCATGCCTGGAACTCCATATTACTTAGAACCTAGCCCGATAGACGAATCTTTAGGGTCTAGAGCTTTTAGAAGAGGCCCGATAAGTCCCGCGAGAAAAGCGTTCGCTAAGACTTTAGGGTCGGTAATTCCGCTAATATAAATAGCCGCGACCGAGGCCGCCGCCGCTCTGAAATACGACAAGGCCGCCGCTTTTACCTTTTCGTTCATTATTTTTCTCCTTCTAGCTTCTTAATCAACGCGACGACCTTCGCCGGGTTAATACCGATTTCGAAGTGCATTTCATCTTTCCTAGACCAGTCGCCTCCCCAGATAAGGCCGTACTTCTTAGCGAGCGCGCGAATCATCGGGACTTTAGAAGCGTCGAAGGTTCCGACCTTTCCGAGAGGGTGTTTAGTAGCGTTTAGGTCAATCGCAGTGCCGGAAGAATGATTACTTAATTTACCCGTTACTCCGCGAACATCTCTATAGCAGTAACCCCAATCGTCGAAGGTAGAACCGTCTAGAGGTTCGATAAGTTTATTAAACTCGGAAGCGAAACCGATAAGAAGCGGCGCGACTTTTTCCGAGCAGCGAATCTTTAAAGCCGTTCCTTCTACTGGAAAAGCTTTAACTCCAATTTCGTTCTGGTCTTTAGAGGCCGGCCAACCGTTGTAGCTAGTCTGCATTTAACTAAGTAGTAGCTTTGCTTCATCGGCAGTAATGCCTAACTTAGCTAGAAGTGCTGCCTTATCTTCTTCGGCTTTTTTCAAGGCTTCCTTGCTTGCTAGTTTTGCCAAACGAGCATCTGCCCACCGATTAACTTCTGCTTCATATTCTTCAACAGTTAAATCTACATAGCCGTATTCATCACTACCTGCGCGCAAGGTTGGATTTTCTGCCTTTATTGCTGCAATTATTTCTTCTTTTGTTGTCATTATTAAACCGCCAATCCATAGACTGCTACTG
>Ga0214168_1000522_pt1 | contig 15758 bp, 21 predicted proteins | sample LakMenepilimnion_FD_153002 | JGI IMG/M metagenome (GOLD analysis project Ga0214168, IMG submission 153002) | Freshwater microbial communities from Lake Mendota, WI - Practice 29OCT2010 epilimnion v4 | ecosystem: Environmental > Aquatic > Freshwater > Lake > Epilimnion/Euphotic zone | place: Lake...
AAGTTTAACTTTCAGTATCTGTTCTGCCATTTTCTTTCTCTTCTAAGATAATGTTAAGGTATCCGCTATGAATATACGGTATTTCAGATAAAGCACTTTCCATAGATACTTTATTCTCTTTAATCAGTTCTATAAGAATGGCTGAGTCAAGTGCATAGTATTCAGATAAATAGTTTCTAGCAATCTTGTAAATCTTAAAGATAACTTCTTTAGTGTCCCAGAGATAAAAAACATCTTCTTCATGGATTTCTTCCTCAACTTCTGTAGTATCTTGTGTAAGTCCAGGAAAAGCAGCTAGTAAAGAATTTACCTTTGCATTACTATCTGCTACTTCCTGTTCATATTTTGCTAATTCAACTATCTTTCCTAAGTACTCGCCAGCCTCTATTAGTTTTTTACTTCTGCTTCACTATAATCGCTATTCAGTAAAGCTTTCTGCAAGGCAGTAATTAGAGAAAGTCTGTAAGGAGCAGAACCCAGATACATATCTAGGAGGACGGCTAGACATTCATCTGCTGTCTCCCACAGACTTTCATTCGGTTTAACTGTTCTAGTATCTGCAACAGATAACTCTTTAGAGTTGCCGTTTTCGTCTTCTAAATCCAGTTTAATCTGTTTCAAGAATACAATTTCATTCTTGATAAAGGTATTTAGTTCTTTAGAATCTAAAGTAGTTTCTTTTGAAACAGATTCAAAGATATTCTGTAATTGCTCTAATTTCACTTGAGCAGTTGCTAAGTCATAGCGTTTGAAACCTACTGTGAATGAGTCTTTATTACCCGCAGCATCTTTAGCAGATACTTTAAGTTCAATAGTAGGAGTTTGAAGTTTAATAAATAATTTTACGGCCATTAGATTGTCCTCTAATAATTAAAAAGAGGGAAGATTGGAGATGTTCCAACCTTCCCGAAGGGAGATTACTCGAAAATGATATAGCTTTTGCCTGTATTTCTCATAGATACGTCTTTACCAAAGTAAGTACCAATTTTGGTATCTTTAGTATTGGTAAGTTCTAATCTATCCCATACATAACTGATATATTTACCTGCGGCAGTACCAAATTTAATCTTAACGCCAAAGAACTGTTCAATGTTAGCTTCTGGGTCAAAGTTAGTAGTACCTGCTTTATCTTCCAGCATGGTAACAGTAACGTCAGTAGGAGTTGCACCTTTAGCAAAACCTTCTTCAGCACCTGTTAAATAACGGGTCAAGTCAAAACCAAAGAAGTTAGGAGCTGAACAGTTACCATAAGAGAAAGTTTTAGCAATTGGGCCTACTGTTAAAGTAATAGTACCTGTAGGAGCCGCACTAGCAATAGCAACTTTAGTTTGGTAATGTAATACTGCGCCAGTACCTGTGCCAATGATGGTAGCTAAGAAAGTACCATTATAAGCAGCGTCAGAAGCACCTGCAACTGTGATAAAGCGAATATCACCAGCAACAGAACCTGTTAGTGCTGGCGCTAAAGCAGTAGCACAAGACAAAGTAGCTAATTTCTTACCAATAGTACCAGCTAATGTGAGTGTACCGCCAGTTGTAGCTGTAAAAGTACCGGTCATAGGAGCTACTAAAGCAGATACGATGGTTTCTTTTCTAATAGCAGCAGCTAACTGTGCTGTTTGGTTTACGAAATCAGGGATAACACGAGTTACAGTAGCAGGGTCAGTAAAAGCACCTTTGAAGTTAAACTTTAAAGAAGGTACTTCGCTGATGTTAGCTGTCAAATCCATCATACCACGACAACCTAACATCTTAACTAACTTATCATTAGCCGCATCATCTGGAGATGATTTGCGAATGTCAATAGAAATTGTAGAGTTACTTGTACTGTTATTATCAACAATAACTGTACCCGCTGGATAAGAACCTACAGCAGCTGTGAATACAGAAACTGCACCGCCACAAGCTTGATAAAGTTCTGAGAAAGGAGCCGCATCAGCAGCTAAAGAGCCACTTAAAGCGCCTAATACTTGTTGTGGTGTATCTAAATTAATATCACCATATTCGTCTTTTAAGTAAGTAGTTTCTTCACGGAATAGAGAATCACCGATAAAAGTGATAGCATTAGTTTCGCGTGTGATACCACCGTCAATAGCAGTAGCAGCAACAGCATCAGTACCTACAGGCGCTACATAAGTACCTTCAGTTACTTCTTTAGTTGCTAATAAAGCTATATTCTTTTCATGGAATTTTACATAGGGCATTATTCTGTTACCTCTTTAGTTGCTGTAGAGTCCACTACAGGTTTTTGTTCAATTACTTGTTCTACTTGAACAGCTACTTCATTTTCTAAACCAATCTTAGTATCTGGTTCTTCTTTGTAGTTGCTGCCACCACCATAATAGCCACTAGCCATAATTACCTCATTAATTAAAAAGTTACTTCAAGTGTTGGAAAACCTATTTTCCATCTATCTAACCACCAGAGATTACCGTTAGCTAAACCCATAACACCACCTTGGGAATAAGTAAAACCAGAATGATATTGCTCTAATGGTTCTGGGTTCCAAGTTATTAACTTAGTGTAGATAGTCTTCCAAATAGTAGGTAGGTCTGAACTTTTACAAACTATCTGAATATCAAAACTTTGTACTAAGTTCTCGCCATGAGTGTTAAAGAGTGTATGTTCTATAGGAGCTGATGGATTCTTAGAATCTATACTAGCATAGCCGATATAGATAATTGGTAAATCAACTAATTCCTGTAATTCAGGCTCTCTAACTCTTGCAAGTTCTACCGTGTAATTAGTTTCAGCTTTAAGTTTTGTTATCAGTACTTGAACATCAATCATAAAGCTTCCTTGGAAACAAAAATTACATTTAACTTTGACCAGCCAGTTAAATCTGGGATTGGGGGTCTGTCTAGGCTAAAGGTATATCTATAAGTAGTATCTTCTATGTAAAAAGTCATATCTACTATGATAGAATTTTCATAACAGTCTAAAGTAGAGACTTGGAAAGCAAACTCCTGTCTTTCTACTTCGTAAAGAGTACTTTCACCTTTATATAAGACTTGTGTTTGAAAACCTGGGATACCATAGATTTCAAAGTTATCAAAATATAACTTAGTACCGCAAATTTCTAAAGTTTCTGCTATGGGTTCTACCATGGTTCTAGGTTCCTTACAACGTGGTCTGCAAAAGTATCTCTAAACTTGATTAAGTAAGGGTCTTTCTCATAAACCGAATTAGCCATTTGAGATAAGCTAGGGCCGAATAGAATACCCATTAAATCACGTTTACCTTTTAAATTAGTAGGACTTGGCTCATCTATCCAAGTATTACTAACATGACGCTTCATTAGGTAAACTTTATTGTCTCTTGGTAATTCACCATAGAAGGCTTTATCTAATGTAGTTGGGCTTCCGTTTCTTTTAACCCTAACAGCTAACTGTTGATTAGGTTTCTTTCTTTTTAATCTACCTTTTATAGCTGGAAATTCTTTATAACCAAATCTATTAGGAGCTAGGAAAGAAGAATTAGCAGGAACTAGAGTTTTAGTTACTGGAAATTCCTGTAATAGAATTGGCATAAAGTTATATTCTAAACCAAATTCTATAAAGCCGACCCCTCTTTTAAAATCAGACATAGTTCGTGATTTTAAAACAGAGTTCAAACTTCTGCGAGTAGCATAGGTTTTACTTACTCGATTGTTTAATACATTATGTAACTGTAAAGCAGTCGTCCCTATAGCTTTCACTAGCTTTTTCTCGATAGTACCAGAGCTAAGTCTTTCTCTTAGTTCGTCTAGTCCTTCAATAGAAGCTGTAAATGCCATAGGGACTTCCTTATATTACATTACTTTCCAACTGACTGTGGAATTAATCTTGCTGTGCAAGAACAGTGGAGCAGATTGTCCTTGCAACCAAGGAGTACCAAACTCATCCTCTACCCAAGAGTTCCAGAACATTTCACTAGCTACGAAGTCAGCAGCACCATGTTGGATAGCACCATAAGCTTGGACACCGAAGTTAGAAGCAGGAACCATAACTACCCAACCATCAGGAATAAACTTAGTTAAAGAACTAGCCGCAGAAGTATTACCTTGATAAGCTGCATTGTATGTCCAGATAGGCACACCAGCGATAGTACCACGCAATTTCAAACCTTCTTTAGATTGTTGTTGTGGTAACAAGTCAACTAAGAAAGAAGAAGTAGTAGTAATCAAAGTGCTGATAACTGTAGAGAAAGAAGCATCTTTCTTAACTTGTTCCCAAGCGTTATCTGACATATAGATTTTGGTAATAGGTTCCCAAGCTGCATCCAACATTTGTTGCAAGTCAGCAATAGGAGATACAGTATTAGTACCGCCAGTAGAACCCCAAGCACGTTTACCGTTGCCACCGTTATCATTAATAACTGGTAAAGTAGAACCAGTAGGTAAAGTAACAGCAGTTGCAGTCAAGTTAGCACGGTTAGCACGGCCACCATTTAAAGTAGCTGCATCAGTAGCAATGTTTGGTTCCAAGTCTACTAAAACAGAAGGATGTCTGTCAGAAGTAGCAACATAAGAACCATAAAGCAAGATTTGAGAAGCAATCCACTCTAACAAACGGTCACGTTTAGCTTTCATAATAACCATGTTATCTTGCAAAGCTTGTGCGATACGACCAGCATTAGAAGTAGGAACAGAAATTTGTTCACCTACTCTACGAGCGCGGATGTTTCTAAAGTCAACTGTAGTTTTATCTTTCCAGTAAGCTGGATAGAATACTTTAGTTTCATAACCACGATTTACCGTTGGTTTAGCTTGAACATCAGGAGCAACAAATACACCGATACGCAAATCAGGAGAAACTTTATCCAAGTTAATGGTTTCAGTTTCAAATGGTTGCATGATACCGAAGTTACTTTGCAATTCAGTTGGTGTAGGGTAGTTACGGTCTTCTAAAGTACCGTAAATTTCATTTAATTCATAAGGTGTAGCAAATCTAGCCATTATACTTCTCCAGTTTCCAAGAATGTTAAGGCAATCATTGAGCCTTCAACTAGTTTTTGTTTCAACAAGTTGGTGTTAGCACCAGCTGGGAAAACTAATTGGTCAGCAAAGAAATCACCTGCAATGTAAACAATACCTGCTTTATCAGCAGCACTAGCATCTACAGCATTTATCAAGATACCAGCTACTTTATTAACACCAGCATGAGCTTTCATTTTACCGGCAGCATCTGATTCTACTAAAGTGTTTGGAGCCAAGTTTTGACCTAAAAGGACAGTACATGGTTTAGTTACTACGTCTGGGTCATTGCCAGCAATAAGTCTTTTAGGTGTATAGGTAAAAGTTTCAGCAGCCATTATTTAACTCCTTTCATTTGTTGAGCAGCAGCAATAATGTCAGACATTGAAAATGCTTGACCATCAATTTCTACTTTATGTTCTTCTTTAGCACCAACTACAGTTTCTTTAGAAACAGAAGCATCAGCACCAGTTGCGGTATCAATTGCAGTAGCAGTACCTACGGCTTCAGCGATAGCAGTAAAAATATCTACAGCATCATCTTTAGCAGTACCAGCAGAAATACGCTTAGTAACTTGCTCAGCAGAAACTTTTAAAGTTTGACCAGCAGCTAAAATGTCTAAACATCTTGCTCTTTCACCTTTAACAGCTTCATTTACAGCGTTAGTAACACTAGCTTGCAGCGTAGCTAACTCCGTATCTTTAGCACTTAGTTGAGCTTTCAACTCTTCTAGTGTCATAACATCACCTCTTTGTGTTAATGAAACATTCAAATTAAGTACTTCATCCATTGAAGTTACGATTCCATCTATTAAACCTAGTTCAAGGGCTTTATTACCTAAGAAAGCATCTGCCTTCATAGAGTTAATACTGTCCAAGGACAAGTTAGGTCTGTTCTTAGCTACTTCGTTGTTAAACATTACGTCTAACTCTTGTAACATGGCTGTGTATTTGTCAATAACAGCATTAGAAGTAGTTTCGTGCGGATTATAAAGAGCTTTATCTTCTTTACTACGCAAAATTGTATAACTGTATCCGGCTTTCTCATCTGCTTTAGTTACATCTACTAGGGACATGATAACCCCGATAGAACCAACTGTTGAACTTTCAGTAGCATATACTTTCTGAGTAGCAGAGCCGATAGCATAAGCAGCTGAAGTCATAGAGCCATCAGTAAAAGCAAAAGTTTCTACACCATATACAGAAGGTAAGTTATTGATAAAGTCAGTTAAAGCAAATAAGCCGGAAACTTCACCGCCTGGACTATCAATATAGAAACCTACTTTAGTAGCTCCATCATTAATAGCTCTAAGAGTAGAACTTTTAATACCTTCATATGAGGTAAAGCCAGACTCACCAGCACCACCTTTTGCAACTAAACTGTCAAAGACATCAATGATTGCGGTTTTATCAGTAGCTGTAGCAGCTTTTTCAGTAGGCATAGCTACACCAGCAGATAATTTCTCACCAGCAAGTAGCTTTAAACTAACTTGTGAGGTGATAATATCTAACTTATCCTGACTAATAGCCAAAGGCGTGTTAATCAGTCTGGTTAAGATTAAATTGTGACTATTCATAAGACGCGCCTATAAAAATGATAGCCCTTTATACTCTTTTTTTAGTAGATTGTCAAGGGCTATCTGAAGATTACTTACTAAATTAACTACATACCAGCCGAGTTAGAGTTAGCTTCGATATTTGAATCTTGACCAGTATCTTTAACTATAGGTTCAAAACTAACACCAGCTTCTTTCTGACGTTTCTTATCTTCTGTAATCTCTTCTACTGATAGGTTACGTTCTTCAAGTTTACTTTCCCAAGTAGAGAAACCAGATTGTACTTCTAGTAAGTCGGCTTGAGTATCTTTTAATTCATTAACACCATATCTGCGAGGATACTGGAATACTGGATTTAGATTAGAGAAACTCTTACTACCGTAGATTATTGCAAGTTCTTTAAATTTAGCACAAAGCGGAGCTAGACCAAGGTTGATAAGATAAAACTTATACATGAACTCTGCTTTAGTTTTCATATCAATAGATACTTGTTGTAAAGCCGAGAAACTAATACCAGTTAGGTCTCCTGTTAATACTTCGTAACTTAAACCAGCTGCTTGTGCTATTTTATGTAATTCAGCTTTAATAAGTTCAGGTAAGTTCGCCCCAATATCTGTACCTTGGTAGAAAGCTATATCTTCACCTTTGTTAAGGTACTGTACGCCACCTCCAGATGCTTGTGTAACCACTCTACGCTTACCAGTAGCTTGGTCAATATCATTAGGGTCAACAGCGTTAAGAGCAGAACCAACAGAAACAGCAGCACTAGGATTGGTATTACGAATAACCCATGAAATAGCTTGAGCAGCTTTTTGCTTTGCAACAGTAGCATCGGTAAGGTCGTCCAGTTCATAAAGGGGTAAAAGAATAGAAGCTAAAGTAGGTACTCCACGCCATTGGCCTGGCCTATCCCTAACAAATATATGTAAAACCTCATCAGCAGGTACTTCTATTTTCTCTAAAGAATATAGATTGAACATATTAAAGTTGGGATTCTTTTTACTAAAGAAATATGTTTCTGGTTTAGAGTTATTAAATCTAATACCATTTCTAGTAGTATTAGGGTCTCCATTAGTAAAGTTAGGGTCAAGATATTCTGCTTCAATGTTCTGGATAACTAAAGGTATGGTGTGTCCTTGGCGTTTCTTAATTAACATCCGGCAAAGAGCTTCTCCTGACTCGAACATTGCACCATTCCAAGCTTCTTGAGTATTCTCTAAAGTACCATAACCATCTAAGTTAGGGTCTTTAGCGAATTCATCCCAAAGTGCCTGCATCTTTTTATTAACTTTACCATTGGCATCTTTCCATTTAATAGTAAGAGCATTTAGATTGATAAGGTTTTTAGTTTTAGCTACTTTAGCCCAACCATTATTTCTAATAGCATGATGACTACGTTGCCATAATAAGTTAAGTTCACGAGCAGCTAATAGGTCAGCTTCTCCTGTAACTAAACCTTTTTGTTCCATTCTATAGTTAGTAACAGCACCATCAAAAGCCTGTTGTCTAACTTTCTGGTAATAGAACTCTTCTGAGTCATATGGTAGTGTCATTATTAAGCCCTAAATTTAGATACATTAAGTGGAATGTTAGACATAGTTCTGAATTGCATTTGCGGCTCAGACTGTAAAGCAGCTAGTTCTTGAGTTAAATCAGCTTGTTCTGCTTTTAAAACATCATAAGTAATCTCTTGGTATTGGTATTGTCTGGCAAAATCTCCAGAACCTAACCGCAATTGAGTTATCCTTTTACCTGCTATTAAATTCTGTAAAGCAGCATTTACCGTAGTAAGGTCTGCCTGTACTTCTGCTATTGTTCTAGCCATTTGTAACTCCTATAGTTATGTAAATGTTTCTGATTGAACATGAAGGTGCTGCTCAAGAGCGGCCCAATGTATATTAGTGTAGTTTCTAATCTGAATAGCATAAGCTGCGTGTAAAGCCATTTTCTCACAGTCAATACCTTCTTTATGTTTACCTGAAATAAGTTTAAAGCCGCCTTTTTGAGTATCTGTTTCAAAGGTTTTTCTACAAGATAATATCTGTTCTTCATAACCACCGTACATAGTTTCACAATGATAATGTCTATCTCTATTACCTTTTAAATTAAAACGTCTTAATACTTCTTCATGCGCTCTATAGGCTCCCATAGGAAATACATTAACACCCATAGTCTGAGCTAATGTTTTACGTTCCTGACTAGAAGAACCTATTTCCATCATATTAGGTTCATTAAAGATTTCATAACTATTGAATTTAAGCTCTCCAATACCTTTACAAGCAAAGATATGGTTATGTTTTAAACTCATTTCAGATACCCAACGGTAGACTAACTCAGCTGTAGCTCCATCACCGGAGTCAATAGAAGCTGCTGATATTTTTAATGTCTTACCTTTACCTGCACCATGTGACCAATCTTGAAATATATAATCAGTTAATCTACCCCAGACACTATCTGAATAGTCTAGTACGTCTCCAAATATCTCTGTCCAATTAACTAACCATGAATTACCATTTCTGCCCCAAGCCCTAGTTACAATAGCAAATCTATTATGCTGAACGTCAATACCTGTGGTTAGGACTAGACCCTCATAAGGTACTACCATTTCAGGATAGTTTAATCTTCTTGCTCTTAATTCATCTACATTTAGACCAGCATTTAATGGCACATAAGCTTCACCTTTAGAGTTATTAGTAAAACTTTTCATTAAACCTTCATGTCCGTTATCGTAGGCTACTTGTGCTTTTAGCTTCTGTTTAGCTAAGTTAATTAAACTAGAAGCTTCAAAAGGACTTAACAACTCATTAAAGGCGAACCCATAAATGTCGTCCACGCTAGGATTAGTAGGAACCCAACCCATATTATGTGAGTTAATAGCTCTTGTGACGTTAGCGTTCTTTTCTTCATTATTCCAAATACCTAAACAATGTGGACATTCATAGTAAGCTGTTTCGGGATTGTAAATCCCATAGAACTCATCTATTCGTCTATCTTGCCATTCATCGTATTTTAGATTATCAAAACTAAGCGAATGGAATTCCTCACATAAATGACAAGGAACTAGATATATCATTTTATTACTTTGTTCATAGGCTAAGTCTACTTGGCTAAAATCCTTATCAGTAGGTGTTCCGGCATAGACTAATTTACTGTCTGAAAATGATTTCATCCGCTGACGTAAAATAGCCATACCATCACCTTGGTTATTTACATCTTTCTTTACACCATCCGGCTCTTCTACAATTACATAAGGTATAACAGATGACTTACCATCTTCAGCTGTACCTGCATTAGCTAGAACTAAGAAACCACCATCATAAGGTATATGTTTATGACTTACTTTAGCTAGGCTTCCAATCTTTGCTTTAAGAGCTGGTGTGTGGGTAATATAAGGTACTAACTTTTCCTTGTAGAACTTCTGTGCTGAAGCTGCTCTTGGGAAAGCAATCATTATATTTCTTGGGTCTAAGTCAATTGTTCTACCTATCCAGTTGTTAATAGTTTCTGTCCAAGCAATCTGAGCTGATTTCTTACCTACAATAGAATGTATTTCAGGATTATCTAGGCACTCCATTACATATAACATCCAAGGAGTTTGCATACAGTCCATCTTTCCAGGCCGAGATGAAACATCAGAGGTCAAGAACCTATTAGTTTCTGCCCATTCTCTTGTACCCATCCTGTTAGGTTTCTTTAATAGCTGTAAACATTTCCCAAGGAATAGTCGTTCAGCCCAATTAGTGTTTAAATCAAGCATCTTCATTACCTAAGTTAAAGGCTTCTTCAAGTTCTTCTTCTGCTTGTGGCATCTCTAGTTCCTTTTCTAACATAGATTGTACGAAGTCATCTGCTTCTTGACCAGCTTTAGCAGCTACCTTACCGCCTAATGTATTCCAGCCATTTAGCATATTATCTATATCCTTTTGTGTTTCAGGATATTGTCTGGCTAGGTTTACTAAAGAGCTTCTAATGATATGAAAGATTGGCTCAAATAGGTCTTTGATTTCTGCAACATCTATTAACTGCTCTTTCTCTCTTTTTATTTCCAGCCATTGAAGTTCCTCTTTGGCAATACCATTCCTAATATCCTGTGCTAATTTGGCTTCGCCCATAGAAGTAGACTTAGAGTTGATTTTCTTCTTATAGTAATGGATATATTGGTGAATACACTCACGATAAGTAGCTGTTACTTTGGCTGGTAACTTACCATCCTGTCTACCTTGATGAACCATAGATACTGGAATGTCTAGGATACCTGCTAGAACTGCCGGACTAGGTACTGAATCTAGGTCAATGATTGCCTTGTTGTTAGGGTCTAAAACGGTCATAATTTGTCCTCAAAACTTTAAATTTCTCTAAAAATATACATTATTTTAGGTAAAAAAGCAAAATTTAGGCTAAAATAGCTAGTAATAGGGCTAGAGGCTCTTCAATTGACTTGACAACCTAGATATGGTATGCTTTATGACAAAATTAAACTATTTATGCGTTACCAAGATATAAAGCTAACTCTTTACCTTAAGGACTTATGGGCAAAAGCCTATGAAGGTGATGTATTTGTCATAGATTATACTGACCTTCCAGAAGCTATTTATAGGACAACTTCTTTCTATGTTGCTCTAGCTAACTACCGTAGACATGTTAGGATTAGAAAACTCAATCCTTTATATAAAGATGAGTGGTCTAGGATAGAAAGATGTAGATTAATGCGAGTCTCACCTACAGTATTTGCATTAGCCAGAAAGAATAACCATATCTTTAAGAATAAGAGAGCAGGACAACTTTCAAAGCTTCCTTGGAATAGTTTAGACCTACCTAAATCAGTTATCTATTTATAGGATTAAGTTATGCCAGATTTACCTTGTCGAGTAGCTAAGTTAGAAGAGAATTTAAAGAATGTCTCTGATGATAGTAAAGAGTTTAGAGAAAGTATTACGGTTTCTTTGAAGGAAATAGCCGAAACATTGCAAGAGATGCAAGTAGAAAGGTCGAAACAAATTGGCTATATAGGTGGGATTTCTACAGCAGTAGGTGGCATAGCTGCTATTGCTACATTTGTAATTAATAAGTATTTTTAAGGGGTTTATATGAGTGATGATATTTCTACTAGACAGGCTAAGGAAGTAACTATCTTATCTGGTGCTAGTGTTTCTGATAGTGTTGACTTGGTAAGTGAGTTAGTTAATTCTTTCTTAATGCCTTCTAGCTGGACTGCAGCTTCTGTGAGTTTAGAAGTCAGTAATGATAATGTGAATTGGATTAGTACAGTTTTTGACTATACTAATATACAAGCTGGTGTTTATACTGGCGCTATTGCAGGTGCAGCTTATGCTATTGATGTAGTGACTTTTGCAGCTTTTAGATATGTTCGTTTCCGTTCTGGTACAGCGGCAAGTCCTGTAACTCAAGGCGCAAATAGAACTATTACTTGCTTCTATTAAGAGGAATATATGAATCTTTTATTATTTCAGAAAAAGAGATTGAGTAAAGGAATTAGGTTAGCACTTGATTTTACTTCTGGGGTCTTAGATTCTAGGATTACTTTTACTAGAGCAAGCAGCGGTACGAGAGTAAATTCTAGTGGGTTTATAGAGTCAATAGCTAGTAATCTTCCAAGATTCGACTACGACCCTGTTACTTTAGCGCCAAAAGGTTTGTTGATTGAAGAACAACGGACTAATTTACTGACCTATAGTAGTGAGTTTGATAATGCGGTTTGGACAAAAACTAACGCTACTGTTTCAGCAAATGTAACAATTGCTCCTGATGGAACTCTAACAGCAGATAAACTAGAACCAGCGACAACAGCATCAACTTCCATATATCAAAGCGTAGTAATAGCAGCATCTTCTTATACCGGAAGCGTGTATGTTAAAAAAGGAAGTGGTGCTTCAGATGCTAATAGATTCTATTTGAGAGACCCCATAACATCAACAACGCTGCTCCAAGTTGCTATTGATTATGATACCTTGGTAATTACTTATGTTATTGGTTCTACTGGGGCATCAGTTCAAAATGTTGGTAATGGATGGCTTCGTGTTAGTTTAACTATTACCTCTAGTTTAACAATCGGAAACACTTTAAGGTATGGTGTTTGTTTTGTAGGTAACAACGAAACAGCAGGTGAATTTGCTTATGCATGGGGAGCACAACTAGAAGCAGGCGCTTTCCCAACTTCATACATCCCAACAACCTCAGCTACCGTAACTCGTGTGGCAGATAATGCAAGCATGGTGGGTAGTAACTTTAGTAGTTGGTATAACCAAAATGAGGGGACTATTTATAGTCAATGGATGTTGGGTGGGGATAATACATCTGCTAATGTGTACAACATTAATGACACTACAGCAACTAACTATATTAGAAATAGATATGGCTCAGCCGGAACTGCCAACGACAACGCGGTAACAGTATCAAGCGTCGTTCAACAAACACTTACAGCTACAAATCAAGTAGCTTTATATGCAATGTATAAAAACGCAATGGCATATAAACAAAATGATTTTGCTAGGTCAGCGAATGGCACATTGATAACAGGTTCTACTGGAAATATCCCATTTGTTAGTCAAATGAATATAGGTGGAATCGTTGGCGACTATCTCAACGGTCACATCCAATCCATCAAATACTACCCAACACGTTTACCTAACGCAGACTTACAGAGGCTAACAAGATGATTGACTATTACTTAAAGTTTAAAGACCAAGCCGAAGCTGTGAATGTGTTATCTAAACTATCCTTTTTATCAGAAATAGGTGTAGTTATAGTATCTACAGGACTAGCTTCTATTGACTTTGTAGGTATTATCCATAAACCAACGGGTAACATGCTAGAAGATATAGATGGTAATGAATACCCTGAACTAGTCCCGCTAGAAGGTTATCATGTTAATTTACGTCTAGCTTCTTTACCTGTAACTCAGTCAGTAGATGAAGTAATAGGTGAGGTTACTGAAATAGCTTCGCCTATTCCTGATTTATTAGCACCTTATATTGTAGAACCTACAACACCATCAAGAGTTTGGGCTTAATATGAAAACAGTTTATAGTGAAACAGCTACGATTAACTATTCTGAGTATGTTCAGGATACAATTAATATGGAGTTTGCCTATGAAGACAGTCAAGGCAATCTAATTGATATGACTCTCTACGACCTTGTAGCTGAGATTAGGCAGTTAAAGACAGATACGACTGCTCTTTTAACTTATAGTTCAACCTCAGGTACAATTATAGTTAATCAATCAGCTAGTTATAATATAAACTTTACAATTACTGACGCTCAGACTCTAAGTCTGGGCGCTGGTGCTTTTTACTACTTTCTAAAGGTAACTAAGAAGTCAACTGGCTTTGTTAATACACTTGTTGTAGGTTCATTAAAATTGCAGGTAAGATAATGGCTGAAACTATAACTGCTAAAGAGACTGTTATAAACACTATAACTGTAAAAGAGCCTGTTGTTAATGTTTTAGTTAATTCAGGTAAGGGTGAGAAAGGTGATACAGGGGCAGTTGACCCTGCTCTTGTAGGTTATCTTAGTCAAGATTTGACTGGAGTTTTCACTAGAACTGGTAATAGTGTTTCTTTCGTAACTAGCACTAGAATTTTCTCTTGGACTATTGCTATTCCTGTTAAAGTCTATTACCGAGGCACAGAATATACTGTTTCTGGTATAAAATCTATAGAAATTCCAGATGTTACTGGTGGTAATTATATTATCTATAACTATCTTACAGGGCAATTAGCCCTCGATGGAGCTTATGGGAATATAAGAAGTTCCATCTTAATCGGTTATGTTTATTGGGATTCGGTTCTAAAGAAAGCTATTATAGTTGGTGATGAAAGACATAGTGTAGCTAGGGATACTCAATGGCATTATTCAGAACATAGGAATAGAGGAGCTGTCTGGCGTAGTGGTGGGGAACTTAGTTATACTTTGAACTCTGATACTAATGTTAATCTGACCTTTAGCTCGCCTATTCAGTTTGCTGATGAGGACTTAGAACATGCTATTACTGATAGTGCTAGTCCAGTTAATAACTACGAACAGGTTTTAACTAATGCTCTTTTACCTACTGTTTACTTGAATGGCTCAGGATATGCCCAGTTAGAACCAGCTTTACCTGTATTTCCTCACGCTAATGGTGGCAGAGTCTATTATAATAACATTGTTAATGGTGTTGGCTCATTAGTACAAGCTGGTAATAGTAAATTTGTTACCTATTATATAGTTGCTACTAATGATATCAAGTACCCAGTTAAGTTAATAATGGGACATGGTGAGTATAATAATGCTAATCAGGCAAGTGGCGAGACCTTTGAGAACTATGGTTTACCAGTTCCAGAGATGTTTCCCATGTATAAGTTAGTATTGCAAACATCTACTGGGTATACTGGCAATGCTTCTAAAGTTATTATCAGTTCTGTAACTGTTATAAATACTGCTAAAGCACATTCATTTCTAAGTTTTTAAGGTAATTTATGAAAATTAGCCAGCAAGGTATTGATTTTATTAAACAATTTGAGGGCTTTAGGGCTAAACCTTATCTATGTAGTGCTAAAGTACCTACTATAGGTTATGGCTCTACTAGATACGCTGACGGAACTCCGGTAAGTTTAAGAGACCCCGCTATTACGGAAGCGGTAGCTAGTGCCTTGTTTAAAGATACGCTAGTTATCTACGAGAAAGCAGTAACTAAAGCAGTTAAAATTCCGTTAGAACAGTATGAGTTCGATGCACTAGTTAGTTTATGTTATAACATTGGAGTAGGTAACCTAGCTAGTTCTACATTAGTTAGGTTACTTAATGAAGATGAGGTGAGGATTGAGGTGGCTGGGCAGTTTTTGAGGTGGAATAAGGCGAATTCTGTCGTAATTCCTGGCCTAACGCGCAGAAGGGAAGCCGAACGTGAAATGTTCTTAGGGTTATAGCGGTTTGAAATTATCGCCCCGCTATGGGCTTTAAATTGAAATCAGGTCAACTGTTAGTCTGCCTTATCGTTTAATCAGCTGTAAGGCAGTTATAACAATCCGAAACTATATAAAGTTAGTAAGATAGCTATATCAGTAACTAGGGTTATTATAACATAACCAGCTATCTTAGCTTTGTTTTTCCAGTAACCAAGTCTATAAGTAACTTCTATTAACCCATCATGTATATTATCTGTTCTATTTCTGTAAAAGCTAACGTCAGCTTGTAACTGTTCATTACACTCTTTAGTTAGTTCTAGGTCAGCTTGTAGTTCTTCTACT
>Ga0214168_1000524_pt1 | contig 15755 bp, 18 predicted proteins | sample LakMenepilimnion_FD_153002 | JGI IMG/M metagenome (GOLD analysis project Ga0214168, IMG submission 153002) | Freshwater microbial communities from Lake Mendota, WI - Practice 29OCT2010 epilimnion v4 | ecosystem: Environmental > Aquatic > Freshwater > Lake > Epilimnion/Euphotic zone | place: Lake...
GGTTCTCTTAGAGTGCAATTGTATATGGTTCCATTGACCTGTTATACTGGTTATTGACCCTAATGAACTCAGTATACCTACTTAAATGAGAAAGTCTACTGGCTCCAACATAGGCACAAGTCGATCTTAAACCACCAAGAATGTCCTGCATTGTATTAGAAACAGGGCCTTTATATGGTACCTTGATTGTTCTACCTTCAGAAGATCTATAGTTGGCAAGATAGCCCTTATGCTTTTCTTGAGCTGTTCTAGAACTCATACCATAGAATACTACACCATCTTCTGTATTCTTGGCGCCACCTTCATCATGCCCTGCTAGCATTGAACCTAGCTTGACATACTTCGCGCCAGCACCAATTGCCTTAGCAATATCACCAACACAGGTAATGCCACCATCAGCAATAATGTTACTGCTCTTAGATTCCATGGCACATTCCATAACAGCACTAAACTGAGGATAGCCAATACCAGTCTTAATACGAGTCGTACAGACAGCACCAGATCCAATACCAACCTTAATTAGGTCGGCACCAGCATCCTCTAGTCTGCGAACAGCCTTTGCTGTAACAACACTACCAGCCATAATCTTAGAACGAGGCGACTTCCTCTTTAGGAATTCAACCGTTTCGTAGAACTGCTTCATATATCCATTTGCTACATCTACACAAATGTTAACATAAATGCCATGTTCATCAAATAGAAGGTTAGCAATACGCTCTGTAAGCTCAATGTCTTCTCGTGAGATGCCAGTAGACACATAAATGTGCTTTAGGGTAGTTTCATTTACCGTAGAGGAGAACTTGCACCAATCTTGGAACTTGTAATGCTTAACGATTGTGGTATGTGCTCCAACCTTAGCAAGTTCTTTTGCCATTTCAAACGTACCGACGCCATCCATATTAGAAGCAATAACAGGATTGTAATCAATATCAACTTTACTTCTACTATCAATGTCAGAGAACTGTGGTACAATTAGTACATCACTATAATCTAACTTTACTGTATCTTGAATCATAATCCAATACCTAGTCTGTCAGCAATCTTGATCTGGAAGTCTACAAGGTTTTCGTATACAGTCCTAACATACTCAGTGCTTACACTATTAGCTCTTGCAGCATATTCGATTGCTTCTTGTTTTGACAATCCCTCATTCTCAGCTTCAATCAAACTCATTTCAATAACATGATTAAGTTGCATACATCACTCCCTATAGCTCATACAAACATGATCCTGAATAAGTTGTCTATGTTGAATCCAGTACTTAAAGTTACCAGACCACAAGACACCAGTCCTATCCGAATGAGTTACACCTCTCTCCCAAGAGTCACAACTATTACAACTATTTGTAAGGTTGCTCATAGGAGTTGCTTGGTGCTCTAGAGGCGAAGCATGGACAGGCTTTGATTCAACAAGCCTTGCAAAGATGTCATTCGCCTTTTCGATATCTGTGTTTAAGATTCTATACGATACCTGGGCACAGCAAGATGCTGAGATCTTAATTGCCTGCTCTTTAGTTAGGTATGTCTTAACGGTTTGTTTCTCTAGGTTGTCTTGTTCTTCCCAAATGTAGTATGAGAGTCCATGCTCATTTGGTTCTCTATTAATGTATGGCACATGCCACTCATCTGAGGCAAGACCAATAGGGTTACTATCCTTCAATGCTTGCCACATTACCTTGGCAAGCTCATGAATCTCAGGTTGAGCATCTGGATGCTTACGAAGATGGAAGAAGTTATCATACTCTGTTGCAGTACATACAACCTTAATCAGCTGGAATGGCTCAAGGATTCTATTAGCAATCTGCTTATGGACCTTGAGAGTATCAAACCTTCTAGCTGTATCGCAAGCATCTTTCGAAAGCTCTCTCCATGCCTCTGATGCCTTTATTAGGTCTGGCAACTCAAGCTGTTCAGTTGCCTGCATACCCTTAATGTTCTTACCCCATTCAATTGGAGTGGCACATCTATCTTCAATCAATTTGATCAACTTAGAAATAGGAATTGCTCTCGAGGAAGCAGCGTTCCTGGAGAGCAATCGGTGAGTCATGAACTCACTATGAATGAATCTTGGATACTCTAGTTCGAATGTTGCAATTCGAGTTCCTGTTCTATAGCAGACTGAGTCTTGAATGACAGTAGCTGTAATTCCACCCCTACCACGGCCGGTTACGTAGTTTGTTGTTTCCAATGTTCATCTCCTTGGCGTGTGCTATAAGCACTTCTAGTTCTTCTGGAACAATGTGTAAGAGGTCTGCAAGAAGTGTCTTCTGCAAACCAAGAGCGTGTATTATACGGATTTTATCTGAAATGGCAACAAGGGCCGAGTCATATTTATCCATTTCTTCCTGACTTAGATCGAGGTATCGCATATGTTACTCCAAAAAGAGAGGAGCGGTCATTCCTGACCGCCCCAAAGACTGATAGACTGTACTGAGTCAACCCGGAACGAACGCCATTCGTTCTTCTCGACATCAAAGACTGGAACAATGTCGTTGTTGGCCTCCTTAGTTCTATCGGTCTTTTTACTGTAAGCGACTACGAGATCTTCTTTGAGCGTACACTTCATTAAGCGCTCTGTACCATCAGACTTCGTAAACCTAACCTCTGCAACATTTGCCTTGAGGAACTCCATGATCTTTTCTTTAGTTAACATCATCACGCTCCCAGTCCTTACGACACTCAAGGAAGAAGTGCCAGAGTGTACAAACCAAGTACCCAATAATAAATCCAATCATCAAACTAAATGTCATAGCAAATTCAGCAATCATTGTTGTCTCCTATTAAAACGGAATGTCATTGTCGCGGTCATCAACCACAACAGGCTCAGCCTTAGGCTCATCCTTCTTCGTAGGATCAACCTCACCATCAACCTTAGTGTAGAGGTCGAAGAACGAATTCTTCGTCTCAGTATCGAATCGATTCAAGCAGATCTGAACAGCAGTCAAACGGTCACGGAAGATCGCAAACGCACTGATGATATGGACAAGACGACGAGTCGAGATAACTTCGTTCGTAGCCCCATCCTCAAACGACTTACGAATCACTCCAGCCCACTTGACAAGGTTAGCTGCGAACTTCTCGTCCATGCAACCGAACTTAGTCATGTTCTTAAGGATGATCTTAAGCTCGACCTTCTCGGGCGGATAGTTCTGCTCAAACGTAATCGGGAAGCGCTCAAGGAAAGCCTCGTTCATCACCTTAGTACCGATGAACCGACCATCCTCACTACCCTTACCCTTAGTGTTAGCAGTCGCAAAGATATTGAAGCCAACGGCAGGGAAGACCTTCTCACCAGTCTTCTTGATATGGTAGGGCTTGCCTTCCATAATAGACTGCAAACACATGATCTTAGTTGCGTTAAGGTCAACCTCGTCTAAGATCAACACAGCACCACGACGCATCGCAGTCAACACGGGACCTTCGCGATAGACGATGTTACCTTCCATCAGAGTATAACCACCAACGAGGTCATCTTCGTCAGTCTCTTCCGTAATGTTAACACGAATCATCTCACGGCCAAGTTTGGCACAAGCCTGCTCGACAGAAAGAGTCTTACCATTACCAGAGAGGCCGGTAATGAACACAGGGTAGAAGATCTTAGATCGAATGATCTTCTCGACCTTATCAAAGTCACCAAACTCGACGTAGGTATTGTCACGCTCAGGAACAAGGTTCTCACCAACACCCTGCATCGATTCCATATTACGACGAATCGGAGTTACAGTGGCAGCAAGCGCAACCTGAGCCTCAGGCTGGACAGTGTTAGAGGAGAAAAGTTCAGGGGTAAGCTCAACAGGAGCACCAGCCGAACTAGAGTCCGTTCGGAACAAGCCACGACCAATGCTACGAGCCTTGTCGTTGACGAACCAATACGGAGGAGGGAAGCCCTTCTCGGTCGCGAACTTAAGAACGTCAGTACGCGACACTTGTGTTCCGTAACGAGTGGCGAGCTCATCGCAGAACGTCTGCTTCATCGAAGCAGAGTAGAAACCAGTCTTTGCCATAACTATCTAAAACCTCAATTGTTCAAACTATAGGGACACTATACGCAAAACCGTGGACAATTGCAACACTGTTTCTCTGCAGAATTACACATATTACAATTGTCCACGTAAATCAATAAGTTACATACCCTTACAAATCAGCAAGTTACGCCGCCTCAGCAATCGCCTTGGTAAACTCAACCAGCATGATTCGGTTTAGCTGCTTCTTGGTCTGTTGGTCCGTGAAGCCCTTAGCAATCGACTTAGTGGTAATATCACTCTTGCCCTTATTGGCAGCCTTCTTCTGAACCTCTTCCCACCACTTGTCATTATCCTCTTCATCATAGTCATTCATAATCGTCTGCTTAGACGAGATGAAGAACTGAACATCGTAGCCAAAGTTACCACTAGTGATGAATCCATCTCTACGGAACTTAGACTTAATGTTATTAATGTTGCTATGATAGTCACCACTGCTATATGCAATATTATTCATGACAGCTCCTGCATACTTTAGGATGAAGAACCCAACATAACGAGCACCAGTTGCCCTTCGAGCAAACTGTAGAAGGTTGCTAGTACTCCAGGAGGCACCAGGCATGAACTTTGTCAAGTAACGAACACCATAGCCACTAAGAATAGAAGCACCAACCTTGGTCTGAGAGCTCCGATCAATGCTACTATTCCAAATAGTGTCGGTGTTATACAAAAACGAGTTGCGATGATCGTCTTCGCCATCACTCAAGAAGATGTTAATCATGTTCTCAATCTTATACTTCGAAACAAAGTCGTTAGTGATCTGGATAGATGTAAGAATACAATCGTTGAGAGGAGTGGCAGAGAGACCTTCACCAATATCCTGGAGAGAGTACTGACGGAGTTGATCTGAGATCTCGCTATATTTACCATCATAAGCATATCGTGGATATAGACGAGATTCGTGAGCTTCGTGAATAGCCTTCAACATAAGAAGATTGTTGAACGCAATCTTATAGTCGGCAGGGCGGAGTTCGCTCGAAATGTACTCCTTCAACACATAATTATTGTGGAACTTAAACCCACCCAACTTGTTAATGATATGAAACCGTTCTTCGTGCGTGACCTTAGTTCGTTCACAAAGAATCTTACACGCCTTATCGTCATTGGAGAACCCAAACACTCGGAATGGAATACCAACCTTCTTACAGAAGTCGGAAAGAATAAGAGCCTGGTTTATCACACCGCCGATAGTATCAGCCATTGAACCAGAAAGGTCGATGTACATGCACATACCATGATTCTTGCCTTCAGGGAAGGATGTTATGCGAGCAAAGACATCGTTCGAGATCTTATATTTGTGGATTCGATTGATATCCACTTTACCCGACTTTGAAATCTTACCCCGATTCAGGATGCGAGCATTCTTACGCATCTCAAACTCTTTAATCAGGAAGTTCGTATAGGCAGCATTCTGCTTACGATGCTCGTTCAAAAATTGAGCTGTGATAGCATCATAGCTGGGCTCACGCATCAAACTCTCATTATAGCCTGAAGGCTTCTGATCGGCAACTTTGTCATGCAGAAAACGAAGACCTATATCAAGGACCCGAGTATAATAATTAGCCTCGAGCAAGAACATGTCATAAGGTGTCTTTGAAAACTCGATGCGGCCGGGCTGATTGTACTTATTGAGCTCAGCTTTTTTCTTAGCCTTATCGTACATCTCCTGCTCCTTACGACGGAAAGTTTCATCCGTCTCAGAAGCCTTTACACCGCTTGCGTCTCCCTTGTTGCTAGTTTCATCCGATTCGGTATCAGAACCTGGTTCTTCGCCTTCTTCAGAATCACCATCAGTAGAAGCGCCTTCAGTTTCCTGATTTTGATCCTGGTCAGAATCTTCAGACGAGACGCCTTCGCTGCTCTCGCCCTTCTCCTTGCTCTCGCCCTTCACCCCATTCTGGTCAGGTTGGGGATTGGCAGCCTGCTTCTTATTCTCTTCAGACTGACGGTTGAAGATCTTGTTCGCATATGCCACAACATCTTCCCATGTCTCAAGAGTAAACGCCTCATCAACAAGAGCCTTCTCTTCAGAATCAAACTCAACGTAGACTCGGGAGCCGATCTTAGCAAAGATGTTAAGACGGTCGATGAATTCCATACCATTGATTCGTTCGGCGATCTGCTCACCAAAGAAGTTAAGGTCAACGAGCTTATTGTAGGCATTGATCCAAGGACGCTTGATGCCAGGGTATCGAACCTTCATCTTACGCTCGATACGAACGTCTTCTACAACATTAAGGTAGGTCTTAAAGGCATTGCCATACTGCTCATTCTCTTTGATAGCAGAATGGAAGCCTTCCTCAGGCGTATCGATGGCATGGCCGACCTCGTGACCTTCAAAGAGGTCAAGAAGGTCTTCATCAATGCCACCAATCAGAGGAATGTGAATCGTGCGTGACTTCAGATCGAAGAACGCAGTTGGGTAATTAGGAGAGTAGTTGACCCTGAGGTTCTCAGTGGCCAACAGCCTGGCGAGGGCTGACTTCTGTTCCAGTGTAGTGTTCAACATATGCGTCCACTATACGCAAATTCGTAGAAAAGACAACAGCAAATACTGCAGAGTTATAACCTATTGATTTATAAGGATTTGTAACCTGTTGATTTACTTAGTTAAAATCAAACTTACCAAATTTCTCTGCAGTTCTGGAGGGTTCAAACTCCGTACTGTAGTGGGAACCAGGAGCATCCATAATGTTGTGCTGCGCACTACCTTCCACATCATATAGCTTCATCTTGGCCTTATCAACTCCAACAACAAATCTCTTAAACTTAGTTGGGTCGCTATAACGATTCTTTAACTGCTTAACCATAATCTGGTTTAGCTTATCTAACTCTTCAGTAGCGATAAGAGCAATCATAATATCAGCAGTAGCAGGAAGACCAAACGACTCAGAAGTATCTTCTAGGCCAACATCGGTGTTAGTATATCCAGTTCTATTCGTCTGAGTAGCAGAGACAATAGGAACATCAAACTCTACTCCAAGTCCTCTTAACTCTTCAGCAATAGCCTTGACATAGGTATAAGAGTTGACATTGGCACCAGCCTTTAATCTAGAAGAACTACAAATATTCAAGTAATCGATATAGATGATATCAGGCTTGAAGTTTCTCTTCAATCTCAATTCATTAATCAGATGTCTAAAGTTTGCACTACCGGCAGACGCAGTAGGATACTCTTTAATGATTAGCTTACCAGTAGTCTTATTTCTAAACCTATCAATCTTCTTCTGATAGGCTTCCTTTGTGAGGACAGCAAGCTCATCTAGAGTAACATCTAGAAGATTAGCATCAATTCTTTCAGCAATCTTCTCTTCAGCCATTTCCATCGTAATGTATAGAACATTCTGGCCAGAGGATAAGTTATGGGCAGCCATATGGCACATCGCCAACGACTTACCAACACCAGTGCCAGCCAAGATAATGTTTAGGGTCTTACGAGGAAGGCCGCCCTTAGTAATCTTATTCAAGAACTCAATATCGAAAGGAATTCTCTTCTCTTTCTTATGGTAGTTATCAAACCGACTATTAGAGTCTTCTAGGAAGTCATGGCCAATGTTTTGGTCAAATGACACACCAAGAGCATCGGAAAGTAGTTTTGGTATTGCACCTCTACTTTGCTGCTCTTTCTTATCATCCATAATCTTGATTGAATCCATAATGGCATTATAGATTGCCTTATCCTGACAAAACTTCTCAGTATTGTCTAACAGCCACTGTTCGTCGACTGTTGGATTCATTCCTATTAGTTTGATACACTCCTTGGCTTGCTCGTAGGTGGTCTGGTTCAAGCCTTTGAGTTCATCGAGGTCGACACTAAGGACGGCCTTATTAGGTGTCTTATTATACTTCTCTACAAATTGCTTAACAAGCTCAAAGACAACCTTCTGACCTTCATCAGAAAAGTAATCTTTCTTCAGGAACGGAAGAGTCTTTCTGGCAAACTCTCCTTCTTGAACCAATGCAGAGATAATATAATTTTCAATCATACAATTTCTTCTACTATACCCAAAATTTCAGCAACAATCAACAACAAGCCAGCCATCACTACATACTGCCCAACAAGGACAGCACCAGCTAGAATGCGAAAACTACTCTTCGCCAGACTCCACCTCAAGTGATTCTTCGGGTCCGGATGCTCCATAACTAAACTCCTTCTTTGCAGCCTCATCAATAGCCTTCAATACTTCATCTGTATAGTACTTCTCAGGGTCTTCAAGAATGTTCTTACCAAAGACCTTAGATCCATCTGGCATCTCATACCGAGTAGATACCTTCTTAAAGATACCATACTTCTCGGCAAGGTCTAGTAGACCATAATAACGATCAAGACCCCTATCATAGGTCAGCAAACATTCAACTTGCGCATTTTCCTTAGAGAGTCGTGACTTATACATCTTCACCTTAATGACATTACCAATTACTTCGTTGTCAACCTTTTCCTTTCTCTTTGACAACATAGCAATGGTAGAAGCAGCATACTTTAATCCAGTACCACCAGAGATCTCGTTCATTGGAACATAAGACCCAACCATAGCATATACATGGTTAGTTACCAGCATTGGTACCTTATACTTTGCACACTTCAATGTCAAGACTCTAAAGGTAGCCTTGATGACCTGACTCTTGGTCATGTCTCTAGTATCCTTACCTTCGAGAGAGTCAGCCATTTCCTTAGAAGTCGATAGCATACCCAAAGAGTCAAGAACCATCATCATTGGAGGACGGTCAGCCTCATCAGTCTTGCCATATGCTTCAAGGAACTTGAGTCCGTGCTCTCTAAACTTCTGAATAGTATCAGGCTCAGCAATGATTACTCGCTTCGTGTCAATACCACGAGACTTCATCATGTCACGAGTAACAGCAGCTTCAGTATCATAATAGATGACACCAGCATCTGGATTACTATCCAAGAAGCTCTTTACAATACCTAGAACAAAGAACGTCTTACCAGTAGCACTCTCGCCAGCAAAAGCAGTTATCTTATTATTTGGCACGCCACCAAAAATTGACCCACTAAGAGCAGCATTGAGAGAGTAAGAACCACTGTCAATGCTCCCTGTGAACTCAGCACTGCCAGCACCGTCCTCTGCGATAGATGTATCTTCATCCTTAAACTCTTCAACTAGATTACGAAGAAACTTTGACATATAATCCTCTTACTTTCTTTCGAATTTTATAACCCCTCGTCACACGTTCTCTCGTGAACGGAGGAACTTTAGCAGTATAGATAGACTCTTTTGAAACAATTACAGATTTAAATCCAAACTCTGTGGGGACCTTAATTAACAAAAGGTCTGAACCCAACATATCGAGATATCTTGTTGTTTCGTTGATCTTAACGATTCTGGCATGGGCAAGTCCGTGATCCAGGACTGCTGTTGGTTGATACTTTCTGATAGTCTTAACAACATCGTCGAGAAATACTATACCTTTCTTAATAACCATTTCAACAATAATATCGGTTTGAGTTTTATCATTTCTCTTTTTCATAATATGACTCCGTATAAATTATAACTTTAGTATCTCTTTCTTATTGACTACTATACCACGTTTTCCAAGTTTTCTCAACTCTTGAATACGTTTTTCTTGTTGAATCTTTTTATCTCGGTTAACAAAGTTAGAGTTAGCAGCGATTAGAAGAATAACGGCAAGAGGGTCAAAGACCAATATAAGAAGTATAATAACCATACGAACAGCACTATCAAAATGGCTTTCCGCATCTGACCCATAAACTAACTCCGCAATATATTTTAGTGGACCAACTTCGACTTCTATCTTTTTGACTTCTGAATCCAACTTATTCTTTTTAGACTTCAGCTCTACAAGCTCTTGTTCAACAGCCTTTCGTTCTTCCTCAAGCTGTCTACGCTCACCATCGAGCTTTCTTTTCTCTTGTAGGCCCTTTGTTACAGAACCCATTTCGATATACTTGATTAGAGTATTATCAATGTTCTGTATTTGTTTTTCAACTAGAACCTTTGTATTTGTTCTAGATTCAATTGTATCATTAAGTGTTTGTAGTTCGGCACTAACATCAGATGTCATTAGTGCTTGGGTCTCTAGGTGAGCCTTGGATAGGTAACCAAATATACCCATCGATGTGATAAACATCAATACAACTACAGCCACCGACAAATAGTACTTAATTAGCTTTGGTGCTTCTTCCCAGTTTCTGTATAGCCAACTAGCCGCTACAAGTTTACCAAGCTCAAGAGCTGAGCCCATTAGGACAACGGAAAAAAACGCGCCACTAAAGATGGCTGCCAAGCCTACTATAGAATAGTAGCCAGCAACACCAGATAGAATTAGTGCAACAGCTAGGACTAGATAATCAAGAAGCATCTTTGGCTATTGTGAATAGCTTATCTAACTCAGCCTTGAATACTTTCATCTTATCAACTCTATTTGGCCAGTAGATATAGTTCTTGTTTGGGTTAAGCATGAGGTTGTTGATAAGAGGAGTAATCATTTCCTGAATTTGAACAACAGTATCCTTATAGAGCTCAGCATTGGTGGCCTGCTCATCAAGGAGTTTTGAAAGTTCTTCAGTTTCTTGTTCAGCCCCAGTTAGCTTCTTTAGCTCATCTTCATCAACTGCGCTGAAACCAAAATCAAAGTTATAACCCTTTTGCATATAGTTACCCAAACATGTCTTCTAGTGTTAATTGTTTATTGCCAACTTCCCAACCAATGTTGTCAGTAATAGATTTCATTGGTTCAATATATGACTTCTCAAATTGAGTATCATGGTCAATATAGTCATCGATACCAAACTGCTTGGGCAACGCTCCAGGGGATGATATCACATTTGTTGAAAATGGATTAGGTGTTCTTAGATAACAAAACTTAATCTTATCCCCGTCTTGAATCTTGTTGTGCTTCTTATCTAGACCAAACTTATTTATGTAAGCATTGTAGACAAGAGCGCCTCTAACATGAATTGGAATGGCTTTGCCTCCAATCTTGTGTTTGGTTACACCTTGGCAACTTCTAGGGAATGCAACATCTTCGAATGGTAATGTGTCAAATTCTTGTTTGAAATCCTCTACAAACTTAGCAAAATCATCCTTGGTGCCATTCATAATAATGTCAAGCGACTTCTTAATTGCTTCCTTAATCTTTGCTGGGGTAGAGGACTTAACAGCCTCGATACCTTTCATCTTTAGCTTTGGATGCTCATACTGAACACCTTCTTCGTTAAAGACATTGAGAATGTATCTCTTCTTTGCAACCCAGATACCCTTATCAGCAATTGACTCTCGCTTCATTTGCATACGCTGACTATGGATTAGCATATGGTTGGCAAGGTCATCATAACTCTTCTCAATGAATGGCTGGAAGACCTCATCACATGCCTTATCAAGCATACGAATAATCTTCTCGCGCTCAGGCAACTTACCACTATACACCTTCTCTACAAACTTATCTAGAGTGATATACAACGAGTCGGTATCTACAGCGATGACATAATCAACATTGTTAGTCTTGAGAGTCTTATTCAAGAACTCATTCATTCTATCTTGCATCCACCGAATCGATACCTGGCCAGATAATGTAATAGCCTCAGCCAGTTCAGTATCAAAGAATCTAAAGTAGATATTAGACAAAGCACCATAACAACTATTCAGCTGAATCTTCTTTGCCATCTGCATATTGTTATACTGGATGTACTTCTTCTCGTCCTCAGGGTCTTTCGATACCTCAAACTTCTGCTTCGCTTCAAGCATCAGCTTCTTATATCGCTTTCTATCGGCAAAGACCTTTTCCATTAGTGCTGGTAGGAATCCCAACTTATCCTTTCTATACATTGTACCATTAGCACAGAGTGTATAGTCAAGACTCTTGGCTTCGTCCTTATGCATTTGGAATACACCAGCATTGTCTAAACAATCTTCTGGTGTAAGGTCAACCTTTGACATCTTTGTATCAGGCGAGATATTGTACTGCATGATCAAAGATGGGTATAGTGAAGTCAAGTCAAACGAGACAACATACTTATACATGCCAGGCTTGGGGTCCTTAACATAGGCACCCTTAATAGGTTGGTCCTTTTCTTCTCTAACCTTTTCTAGTTCTTCACCAGTCTTTGAAAGAGGAACAACGATATTACTATCAATCAGGTAGTTGTGGATGATCATATCCCACATGCGTACAGTCTTTAGTGTATCAATGTAATCGACCTTCGCATCATATGCAATAGCAAGAACCTGATCGATAAGTTTCATCTTATCATCGAGCTTTGATACAAGAGTAACGTCGTGGATATTATACTCAATGAACTTTTGGAAGTCGTTCTTATAGAGACCAAACAAACTTTCGTATTCAGAGTAATCAATCTTCTTCTCACCAAGCTCAAGGTGAGCAATATGGTTAAGAGAATAGCTTTCTGTATCGGAATAGGTAAACTTTCTATACAACTGAAGATAGTCAAGTACAGAAATGCCTCTTAGAGTCTTGGCCTTCATTACCTTGCCAGACCCTCTCATAATAATCTCTCTATCATCGATTACTTTCCAGGGAGAAAGTTTCTTTGACATCTTACCTTCGTCATTGAATACTCTATCAATTCTATTGACGAGATAGGGAATATCGAACCCCTCTACGTTCCATCCTGTAACAATATCAGGGTCAACAAGAGGCGAGTCCCAAAGGGTTAGGAACTTCATAATCAAGTCGCGCTCGTTCTTACACTTAGCGTACATGATGTTGTCAGCAGAAGGAGTATAGTCACCACAACCAAAGGTATAGTACCTATCCTTTACCTTGATAGTAATAGCAGTTAGTGCCTTATCAGCCTCATCGATGTTAGGGAATCCTTCATCAGCGGCGACCTCGATATCGAGGTGGACGATGTTCATAATTGAAGCATCGTATTGAATCTCACCAGGATAGTATTCGTGGATGAATGGATAGATCAGGGAGTTCTTTGCTGTCATTCCATATAGCTTGATTCCCTCGACTCCATCATACATCTTAATGTAATCCATCATATCATTGATGGATTCAAAGTCCTTCCGATCAGCTGGATAGCCATCAATCGTCTTATAGGGAGCATTAGGATTGCTCGAGCGTTGGAAGCAGAAAGGTTGGTATGGGACGTCGGTATGGACCCTGCGGCCATCCTCATAGCCACGAAGAAGGATCTTATTCCCTCGGATGCTTACATTTGTATAGAACTTGCTCATTCTGTTACTATTCTACGCCATTTTCCATGCAAAGATTATATTATATAACAAAAAGGACCAGGTGTCAACTATCAATATAACTAACGAATTGTCTAGCAGATGATTGCCATGAGATGTTCTGAACGGATTCGAAGGTTCGTTCTCTATCAATGTTTAGCGAGTTTATTACTGCATCTTCCAAATCATCGCTAACGTATCCATTGACACCATTAATGATCTGGTCAATTGGACCAGTAACAGGGTAACCAGCAACAGGGGTACCACAGGCCATACTTTCTAGGATAGTTATTCCAAACGTATCTACTTTACTTGGAAATACGCAAACATCAGCTGACTGGTAAAAGTAAGCAAGTTCTTTTCCAAACTTATACCCAACAAATCTTACGGATGGATACATCTTTTCTAGCTTTGATCTATATGGTCCGTCACCGACCACGATCTTTATTGCACCACCGATCTCCACCCTGCAAAAATCATCTATATTCTTTTCCTTGCTGACTCTACCAACATAAAGTAAAACTATCTCAGAAGACTTTTTGTCTTTATATTTGAAGCAACTATCATACCCCTTACCAAGTACAACTGAATTCCATTGCTTATTTTCTTCAGCATTGGATGTTGAAGAACACATAACAACTTGTGAATTTTTATGGAACCAATCAAAGTACCATTTAGTTGTCCATGTAGGCAGCCCAACTATCTGTTGAATAAACTCTGGAAACTTTGTGTGGTATGCTGATGTGTATTGATACTTTAGTGATGTGAGAGCACGACGTGCTCTAAAACCAAGAGAACCTTCTGTTGCAATATGGAACTTGACATTATATCCTTTCATGTTCCAATCATACTTCCTCATCTTCAACATATTCCTCATTTTTGTATAAGAACATATTGCCCATGGTATAGATTTGTAAAATGGGATTGATACACATGTGAATAATCCTGGATGAATAACATCAACAGAATACCCCTCCGGAAGGTTACTGATGATATTCTTATAGGTGGTCACTACACCACTTACCTGAGGTTCCCAGGCATCTGTTATTAAGATGATTTTTGTTCTAGCCAATTTAGTATTTCCCATCTACCATCGTGGCGCTCGACAAGCGCTGTGCAACTTTCTACCCAGTCCCCATCGTTCATGTACTCTATACCATTGACTTCTTTGATTACTGCTTTGTGGATATGGCCACATATCACACCATCAGCTTTTTGTTTATGGCAGTATTCAGTTATTAGTCGTTCAAAGTCCCCAAGATAAGAAACAGCTTCCTTTGTTTTATTCTTAAGGTAGGCACTTAAGCTCCAATGTGGTAGACCAAGCATATTCCTCACTTTACTAACTAACATGTTAACATCTAGTAGTACATTGTATAGAATATCACCAATGTGATATATCCAACTTAACTTGGTTCTAAGAACACCATCAAACATGTCGCCATGGATCACCATATAGACTTTACCATTGACACCTTGATGTCTACACTGGTTCACAAGATCAATGTTGCCAAAATGTATATCAAATGGCAATAGATCCCTCAGAGAATCATCATGATTGCCGACAACATATATTACTTTAGTATCTCTCTTGGCTGCAGTTAGTATTCGTCTGATTACATTGGTGTGGGATTGAGGCCAGTAAAACTTTCTTCGTAGTCTCCAGCCATCAATGATATCGCCAACAAGATATAACTGCTCACTTGTATTGTGCTTAAGAAAGTCACACAAGAGATCAGCTTTGCAGCCCTTTGACCCCAAATGGATATCTGATATAAAAATAGATTTATAGTGGGTCATAGTAGTCTCTGCTAGTATAGAAGTATTTAACCCAACTATCAGCAGTTTAATAAAAACTTAATATAAGAAGGGGGAGTTGCCTCCCCCTCCTTTGGTTACTTCTCTTCTACAAGTAACTCAGCCTTTTGTTCGATTGTCTTTTTACCAATTGGAACCTTTCTAGGCTTTTGCTCTTCAGGGATTACATTCTCTAATTTAATTGTCAAGATACCATTATCTAACTGAACATCACGAACAACAATAGTATCAGCAAGAACAAACTCACGAGCAAATGAGCGTCCTGCAATACCCTTCACAATATACTCTCTTTCATCCCTTTCTGGCTTCATACCAACAACAGAAAGACGATTCTTAGAGGAAACGATTTCTAGATCTGCTTCGCTGAAACCAGCTACAGCCATTTCTAGCTCGTACGTGTAATCATCTTTCTTGATGAGTGAGTATGGAGGGAAGTTGTCGTTGCACTTGGCGATGGTAGCAGCATGCTGTAGAATATCAAATGCTCTATCAAAGCCGACTGAGTTGTGCCACGTGATGCGATCAAATTGATCGATTAGACTTAGAGTGCTTCTAGTCATAGTTATCTCCTTATTAAGCGAGTTAATGTTTACGTAGGCCCAATATGGCACCTACAATTTTATTTATATAAACTTGCTTACAAAAATAGACTACGTCTTAAAATTTTGCCTGTAGAGTTTCTGGGAATACTATCGACATAGAATATTTTTTTTGGTATTTTGTATGGTGTAAGA
>Ga0214168_1000529_pt1 | contig 15686 bp, 17 predicted proteins | sample LakMenepilimnion_FD_153002 | JGI IMG/M metagenome (GOLD analysis project Ga0214168, IMG submission 153002) | Freshwater microbial communities from Lake Mendota, WI - Practice 29OCT2010 epilimnion v4 | ecosystem: Environmental > Aquatic > Freshwater > Lake > Epilimnion/Euphotic zone | place: Lake...
TGGAATTCAAGAATGACGCGACGGCCTTCAACGGCGAGAAGAAAGCAAGTTTTGAAAACAAGGGCCGCCTCAACAATGCGATCAGCACATTGATCTATGGCATGCTCGAAAAGGAAGGCGTGCCGACGCATTTCGTGAGGCAGATCGATGAGACGAATGTCGAGGTCAAGAAGGTCGATATCCTGATGGTTGAGGTCATCGTTCGCAACTATTCGGCCGGCAGTTTCTGCAAGCGCACCGGCATGGAAGAAGGTCGCAAATTTTCGCAGCCGATCGTTGAGTTTTCTTACAAGAGCGACGAGCTTGGAGATCCGCTCATCAACGACGATTACATCCGCGAGATGGATCTCGCCAGTCCCGAAGACATGGCGCACTTGCGGAAATCGGCGCTCAAGGTGAATGCGATTCTCACCGATTTTTTTGCGCGTTGCGGGCTCAAGCTCATCGACTTCAAACTCGAGTTTGGCCGGCTTGCATCGAATCCCGAGGTGATCGTGCTGGCGGATGAGATCAGCCCCGACGGCTGCCGTTTGTGGGATCTCAAGACGGGCGAGAAGATGGACAAGGACCGCTTCCGCCGTGATTTGGGAAATGTGATGGAGGCCTATGAGGAGGTGCTTGGTCGCGTGAAGGAAAATCTCGCATGATCAAGCCGCCTTGTCGCGCGGGTGCTCTGGATGATCGCCCGGGTTTCAGGGATGCGTTGGTGAAGTGGTTTCGCAAGGAGGCGCGGGATTATCCATGGCGCCGGACGCGTGATCCGTATGCGGTGCTGGTGTCCGAGGTGATGCTGCAGCAGACGCAGATCGCGACGGTGCTGGGTAAGGGGTATTACACGAGGTTTTTGCAGGCGTTTCCGGATGTGGTTTCGTTGGCCGGTGCAAGCGATGAGGCTTTGCTCAAGGCGTGGGAGGGTCTGGGATATTATCGACGCGTGCGGATGTTGCGCGATATGGCGAAGGCAGTACTTGCACAACATGGCGGGGTATTTCCATCGGATGCCGATGAGTTGCTGAAGCTGCCGGGAATTGGCCGATACACGGTGGGGGCGCTGCGGGCATTTGCGTTTCGAAAGCCTGCGGTGTTGGTTGATGGAAATGTGTCGCGCGTGTTGTCGCGGCTCATGGATTTTTCCGATGCCATCGACAGCACGGCTGGGTTGAAACAACTTTGGTCGTGGGCGGGGTACTTGGCTGATGACAAGCGTCCGGCGCAATACCATGCGGCGCTGATGGAGTTGGGTCAGCGTATTTGCAAGGTCGGCGTGCCCGATTGTCTGGGCTGCCCGGTGGCTTCATTTTGCAAGTCTCGCGAGCCCGGGCTTTTGCCGATCAAGTCGCGAAAAATAGAGATTACGCGAGTGGATGAACACGCACTTTGGCTGCGTGACGGTAAAGGACGCATCCTGCTTGAGCGCGAAGCGGGAGCGCGGCGGACGGGGCTTTGGAAACTGCCGTTGCGGAGTCTTGAGGAGATCGGCCATTTGACGGAGATCGCAAGCAGCGAATATGGCATCACGCGCTATCGCGTGTCGCTGAAGGTTTATGATGGACGTGGCGAAAAGTTTGTCCCGCATGAAGGTGGCATCGTGTCATGGTTTGATGAAGAGGAAATCATCCGTTTGCCGATGGCGGCACCCTTCAGGCGCATGCTGACCCACCTGATGGCGGAATTTTGATTTGGCATGTGACTGGCGTTGGGTCGTGTGCTTTGTTGGTGTCGGATGCATGTTGTTTGGCGTTGTTTTTTTGGGTTCGTTTTGTGCGGATTGGTGCAGTCCTGTGCGGTTCAACCGAAGCCGAATCCGGTGGTGCCAGACATGAAAGTGAGGCGGTTGCTGATCCAGCGGGTGGGCGCGGTGGTGGTGACCGATCGGAATGATTTGAAGCACTGGGCACGCACGGGATTCACCATTTCGCGCGCACCGGATGATGCGGATGGTGGATCGGCGACGCCAATTTCGGCGGATGGATATTTTCTCACGGCGGACCACGTGTTGGCCGATTCGGACGGCCGTAATGTGCATGTGCTATATGGTAGCAAAGGCGAACTTATTTCGCATCGGGCGAGGATTGTTTGGCGTTCGGCCGATGCGGATCTGGCCTTGCTGCATGTTTCGGCGGCGACACCGAATTATTACCGTTGGACGAGTCCCAAACAATGGATGCCGTCAGGAAACATGGTCGTGCACGGTGGCATCGCGACCGGGCTCAAATCAAAGCCGGGTAGGTTGGTGACCTCGCTCTCACCCGAGTGGGTTTTCACCGGCACGCGGAAGTTCAAAATCGACATCGCGCTGCAACCTGGTGACAGCGGCGGGCCGGTGGTCGACGCGGCAGGCGACTTGGTGGGGATCAATTCCGCAGTGGAATTTTTGGTGCCAATGGAGACGGCTTTTTTCATCGACTCCGAAGCGTGCCGTCCGAACATTCGGAGGATCGAGAGCTTGATGCGTGCCGACCGCGCGCGGAGATCATCGGTCGCGCTGGCGGGCAATGATTGAATCAAATTTTTGGTATGAAATTGAGGGGATATTTGAATGCGGTGTGCGCGGCGGGAATTGGAGTTTCGTTGCTCGGCGCTTGTGCGAGTTTCGAGGAATCGGGTTTGCCGGGAAGTGCTTCCTCGATGGCGCGTAACCAGATCATGCTGGTGCGCAAGTCGCCGCCATCCTTCGGATTTTCTCGGCTGCAGGCTCATGTTCGGGCGCACCCCGAGTTGGATGGGTTCATAAAGGCGCGGGCACTGCCAGATTTTTTGGCTGAGACCTCGGACGAATCGAGAACCTACTTCATCTTGTATTTTCTCGAAAACAAACAGGCGTACGCATTTCGCACCCAACCGGAGGATAGGGCGTCGATTGAAGCCTCAGGGCCCTACCCGATCACCGAGGGGGAACGGCGTACTTTGGAGGATTTTCGGGAACAGGCCATGGAATGAAAAATCGCGTGAAGATCGAATTTCCCGCTTGCGCCGGAAGAGGGTCAGCCTAACTTTGTAAGTGGTAGCGGTGAATTCACCAACACCATATATCCATTGGAGGAGCCCATTCCTCCGTATTACATATAACATACATACCACAAACCTATGAAACAGAAATTAATTACCGGACGGGGCTTCACGCTGGTGGAGTTGCTCGTTGTTATCGTCATCATCGCCGCACTGGCGGGTCTCACCGCACCTATGGTCATCCGTCAGCGCAAAAAGGCCGACCAGACCGAGGCTGTGAACAATGCCAAGCAAATTGGTATTGCGATGTTTGAGTTTGAAAATGCCTATGGCACTTTCCCCGATAGCACTACAGCTGATCAGGTTACGGAGAATACCGGTACGACACTCACTTTCGCCGGGGGTAAGTCCAACGACTTCCTTCGCCAATTGATGGCGGCCGAAATTGCTCAATCGGAGGCGATGTTCTATGCCAAGACCAATTATACTAAAAAGCCCGATAACGTTTACAATACCTCGGCGAACGCCCTTGCGGCGGGTGAAGTTGGATTTGGTTACATCATGAATGGTGCAAATGCTTTCAGCACCTCTGGCAACCCTTCCCGACCCATTGTGGCGGCCCCGCTCGCAGGCACCACAACTCCGGCTGCAGACGGCACCTTCGATCTTGATATGTATGACTCCAAGGCAGTGGTCTTGCGTGTTGATAATAGTGTTCAGTCATTGAATGTCCTTAAAACTTCCAAGCAGGCTCAGCTGGGCGGCGGTAAAACTTTGCTTCAGAGTGGCGCGGACACAGTTTGGGGTACAGATGCCCAACCGACCATGGTTGCGCCGACTCCCAAGTAAGCGAAACTTTGCTTATTCAATTCACAAAAGAACCGGGAGGACTTCCTTCCGGTTTTTTATTGCCCCTTGTTCGTGAATGAATGATGACAGGGGTGTAAGCACATGTCATCGAAACCGGAAACCAACGGGTTGATCCCCGAACTGAGCGACAAACCAGCGGCGGCATTTTTGCCCTATCCGGTGTCGACCTTGAGTCCGCCAATCATTCCGAATGACCTTACCTCGTTCAAAACGCGCGGGATTTCTGAGGTCGAGCGGGACCTGCAGCAGAAGTTGACTGAGATTCGCGAGGATTACCTCAAGGCAATCGACCACTACAATTGGAATAAACTGGTGTATGAAGCGGAGATTCGCTTTGAGCCAGTGGTGGGTGGGGTTTACCACCTCTATGACATGGGCGGGCGTCGGGCGCTCTCGATGGTTGATCCGGGCCAGTGGCCGCATCGGCATTTGGCGAGTTTGAGACTGAACTATGACCGTCAGTGGCTGGTTGTTGAGACGGGTAGTGGGATTGATTCTCGGGACTTGTTTGGCGGGTTAAATGAGTAAATTTTGATCCGCATTTTCTCGGGTCATGATCTTGCCAGCCTCGAGTATGCGGATAATCTGGGTGCTGTGAAGAGTGAGTTTTCCGTATCGCCGCCAAGAGCATGGGCGGAGATTGATTTGTCGGCCCTGCGACGGAATCTGTCGGTCGCTCGTGAGACTGGTGGTGCGGAAGTGATGGCGGTGGTGAAGGCCTCGGCCTACGGTCATGGACTGGAAAAGGTGGCCAAGGTTTTTGCCGAGGAGGGGGTGGCATTTCTGGGGGTGGCGAATGTCGGCGAGGCGCGTCGGATTCGTGATGCGGGGATTGACGCGCGGATCTACCTGCTAGGCGCGACATGGGAGGCTGAGCGGGCGGAAATTGTGGCGCAAAATTGGACTCCCTGTTTGTCGAGCATCGCGGAGGCCGATCATTTCAATCAGCTTGCCAGCGCGGCGGGTCGTAAATTGAAAGCGCACCTAGCGATTGACTCCGGCATGGGTCGCGGAGGATTTCTGATCCATGAGCTTGGGGAAACGATTCCAGTGCTGGAGCGAATGGAGCATCTCGAGATTGAGGGAATCGGCTCGCATTTGCCATCGGCGGACGAGGATGAGGCTTTCACACGGCGGCAAATTGAAGACTTCCGAAAGTTGATCGGTTCGCTCGGTGGTGAAAAGCGCTTCAAGTGGCGGCATCTGCTCAACAGCGCGGGCTTGCTTGGGTATGACAGCGACCTTTGCAATCTCACCAGACCGGGGCTCATGCTTTACGGTGCATCGCCGCTGGCTGAACACCAAGGGATGCTTTCGACCGTGATGAGTTTGAAGTCACGCGTCACTCTGGCGCGCTGGTTGCCGGCGGGGCATGGTATTTCCTACGGGCGTGATTTCGTGACGCCAAAGGCGATGAAGGTCTCAACAGTAGGGATCGGCTATGGCGATGGATACCCGCGACATTTGTCGGGACAGGGAGCGGAGGTATTTGTGGGTGGCTTGCGTTGTCCCGTTCTCGGAAGGGTGACGATGGATCAAATCATGATTGATGTGACCAACGCGCCGGAGGTGAGAGAGGGTGATGAGGTTGAGCTATTTGGATCTCAGATTCCGGTGACAGAAGTCGCTGAAAAAGCGGGCACGATTGCCTGGGAAATTTTCACCGGCATCACCACTCGCGTGACTCGTCAGTACCTGTAGCCTGTAGTCGTCAGAAAACGACCAAACCTCATTTGTTTAGTCTCTCAAATGGTGGCCAGTAGAGCTGAAATTTAGGGTGGCAGTGGGACGGCGGCACCTGGAACTTGGAAGTATTCAAAAAAGCGGTCGGAACCGCCAATGTGAAGGTGTTCCTTCGCGAGCGGAATGTGGATGCCGATTCCTATGAAAGGGTGGCGGTCTCCACGGCCGGAGAGTTGACCTTGGCGATCCTCGAATTCGCGGGTGCCGTATCCCACGAGAAGATCGATCCAGTCTAACCATGATCCTTCACGCATCCATCCTTTCATTGGAAACGCCAGCATCCAGCGTGATCCTTCGTAATCGGTAAAAATATCCATTTCCTCGCCGTCGCGTACTTTGGCAGAGGGAAAATATTCCCAGCGAAACTGCACGCGTTTGCCAAATTCGGGAAAGCGGAGTCGCAGGTATTCGAGTCCCACGCCGGCGATGTTGAAGGCCTCGTCTTCCCAACTGAATCCGTGTTCGTCCGAGAAACCATCACCGACCTCGATGAGGGTGGTGGCGAGCATGCCGCTGCAAGCTCCGAGCAGCGCAGCATCGTTTTTTTCATAGCCCCAGCCTTGGCAAAGTGACGAGGTGATGGCGGTGATCACCGCTCCCGTGTAGGCGTGTCCCAACTTGTCGGCGCCGCCTGATTCGGTATCGGATTCGAACCAGCCCTCGCTGTTATAGGCAAAAGAGCTTTCACCCCAGCCCCATTGGGCAAAGCCGTATCCGCTGATGACTGCAACAATGCCGAGGTTTATTGCGGCCGCCTTTTGTTCGCGTGTCCATTGATACGTGAAATCCGCGACCGAATCGGGTGCTTGCGCGCAGGCGCTCGCCAATGTGAGGCAGCTAACGATCCCGATTCTGATTGAAAGCCGCACGCCTCACAGGACAACGGACCGGGTCAGAACGCCAATTTCATTTCATTACGCGATGGGGGAAGAAAGTTTCAAGATGTCAGTTTGAAGTAAGAAACATAGGAGATCTCCTCAACCTTCGACTTCCACGATGAGGTTGATTTCGACGGCGACATTGAGTGGCAATGCGTTTGCGCCGAGGGCGGTGCGGGAGTGTTTGCCTTTATCGCCGAGGAGTTCGACGAGGAATTCCGAGGCGCCGTTGATCACTTGCGGGTGGTCGTAGAAATCAGCCTCGGAATTCACAAAGCCGTTGAGCGCGACGATTTGTTTGATTTTATCGAGTGACCCGACTGCGTCGCGGATCACGGCGAGGCGGTTGAGCATGATCATGCGCGCGGCCTCTTTCGCCTCGTCGACCGAGATATCGGTGGGGACCTTGCCGATGACTTTGCGGTTGCCGTCGATGGGGAGTCCGCCGGAGAGGAAGAGCAAATTGCCCGAGCGCACGAAGTTCACATAGGCGGCGACCGGTGTAGGGACTTCGGGAAGGGCGAGGCCCATGGAGTGGAGTTTGGCTAGAATGCTGTCGTTCATGATGTGTGGTGGATGTATATGTTAAGAGGCTTATTTTGGCGGATGTGATTTGTTTGGCCCTGCAGCGGGGAATTGATTGGTGATCAGGGCAACGAGTTGCAAGCCTTGAGGTGTGAGGGTCGCACGGTTGCCGATGCCGGTGATGAGGTTGCGGGTCAGGTAGTGATGGGGTTTGGCGGATGGCTTGACGGAGGTGACGACGGGAGCACTGACTTTGCGGGTGCTTGGTGCAAAACTGACCGGTTGGCCGGTGGCGCTGAAGGTGATTTCCCAGGATTTCTGGTTGTCGGTGCTGCCTTTCAAGATCCATGGGTAGCGCTTTACGAAGTCAGGCGTGCCGCTGATGGGAGTCGTGACTTTGAAGTAACCCGGAGTGTTGGTGACGAAGTCGCTGAAGCGGATATCGGGATTTTTCCTTTGTTCGATAAAGAAGCGCGCGACATCGGTACCGGTGAGATTCATCCCGTTGAAAATTCCCTGTGTGTTGAGTCCGCGGCCATAATGTTCGTGCCAGTCCTGGTAACGCGGGCTCATGAGCATGGCGAGTTCGAGGTGGAGGTGGGCGCGTACGCGGTCGATGCCTGCACCGGTGTAGCCCATGCGACCGAGCACAGAACCGGCCTTGACCATATCGCCGGGCTGGCAGGTGATTTCCGCTAGGTGGGCGTAGAGCGAATAGACGGCGGTGTTTTCCCACTCGTGTTCGACGACGGCATATTTGCCGTAGTTGCTGCGTCCTGCGAGCGGGCTGATGTGAACGACGCGTCCGGCGGAAATGCTTGTGACTAGGTCGAGCGGATTGCCCGAGCGGTCGCGCTTGATCGGAGCGATGTCGATGCCTTCGTGGAATTTGGTGAGCAGCACTTCGTTTTCGAAGCGGAAGGCGTTGCGGACAAATCCGAATGATCCGCCCTCCCATGGTTTGGAGGTTTGGCCTTCAAAGATGCGGTCGACATGCATATAGAACCGCTCGGGTTCTTTGCTAAAGAGATGATGGTTTTCAGTCGGAAGCTGCAAGTCCTGCGCAGCATTGAGAGCGCAACAGAACACGAGGGAGCAAAGCGAAATGCGGATCATGCGGTGGCGGATGGCTCAGTCTTTTTTGTCCTTTTTATTTTCTTCGCCACTGCGTTTGGTCGCTTTGTCGAATATCGAAAGGTCGGCCAGCGTGATGCCTTTCCACACAACTAGAACACCATCGTTGATTGGTTGATCGATGATGACCGTATCGACGAGGCGGCCGTTGACTTGGGCGACGAGCCATTTGCCCTGATTGATGTTGGTCAGCGCTGAGAGTCGTTTCGCAGCACTGTCTCTAAGGCGGAAGACCGCACCATAGCCTTCGCCGCTGTCTGAAGGAAACGGGCTGTATGAAACGACATCCTTGGTGCTGATTTCGGGCAGCCTGCGGAAATAGCGCGTTTGTCCGTTGTTGAGGGTGTGAGGGAAGATCATCTTCGGATTGTCGCTGGCCTCAGTTTCAATGTGAAAGGACAGGCTGGCCTTGTTTTCCGCCTTGCCGGCAGCCGAGAGCATCGAAGGGGCAAGGGCAAACAGGATGCCGAAGGTGGCGTAGAGCGATCGCATGGACCCAATGAAGCACAGTGAACGCGATGAGGAAGAAAATTTGGGTGGTACGACTGTCATTTTCATGACCCATGCAGCAAGTTCCCCATTGATCTCCGCAAGTCACTCCTTGCGCGGGCGGAGATCATCGTTTTTACTCGTCGCATGCACGACAAGATCAACCTTACGCGCGAAGTGGCGGCGATTCAGATTCCGAGTGGCGACGCTCTCACGCTTCCGGCCGGGACTGAGGTTTACATCACGCAGAAACTCGGTGGTACCTTCACAGTTGCGACCAGCCAGGGTCTTGCCCGAATTTCCTCACAGGATGCCGATGCGCTTGGCATCGACATGAGCGAGGAAAAGAAAAAGCAGGAAGAGGCCGAGCGTTTGAAAGACGCGCCAATCGAAGAGCAGGTATGGGGGCAACTCAAAGGTGTCTATGATCCGGAGATCCCGGTGGACATCGTCAATCTCGGCCTGGTCTACGATTGCAACGTCGACAAGGAAGGCGACAAGACGGTGGTGTTGGTCAAGATGACGCTGACTGCGCCGGGTTGCGGCATGGGTCCGGTCATTGCGGCCGATGCTCAGGCGAAAATCATGACCATCGAGGGTGTTGATGAAGCGCGGGTTGAGCTCGTCTGGGATCCGGCATGGAATCAAGAAATGATTTCCGAAGAAGGCCGCATGAAGCTCGGCATGGTCTAATCAGAGATCAGACTTCGTAGAAGAGGTCGCTATTTCATCCTCTTTCAGAATTTCAGTTTTTACCTTGTTGAATCGAGGTAAGCGATGATCGACGGGATCGCTGTTTCAAGCACCTCGGCAACTTCTTCGTAGGCGGCGGGGCCCATGCCGATTGGATCTGGCACATCGAGGCCTTGGCGTTTGTCGGTGATGCCGGAAAATTCGCGGATGAGGAAAAATTTATCGGCGTGCGAGGGGAAACGGTTTTCGAGTGCGGCGAGGTGGCCTTCGGTCATGGCGAAGACATGGGTGGCAGACTCGAGGATTTTTTCCGTCACTTGCCGGCTGGTGAAATCATCGAGATGAGCGCCGCGTTTTTTGAGGGCCTTGAGGGTTTCTCGGCTCGCGGGTGAGCCCTTCGATGCGGCGACACCGGCGGAGCTGGTGGCGAGATCGTCGCGGCCTTCGATGGCTTTGCGAAACAGGCCTTCAGCCATCGGGCTACGGCAGGTGTTGCCGGTGCAGACAAAGAGGATGTGAAGCGAAGAGGGCATGTCGATGCGAAAACTCAAAGAACTCTATGCGCACCTACCGAGGGTCGCGAGGCGAAAATTTCGGCCGTGAGGCCGGTCTTGGCGTTGTATTCGGCGGCAAGTTTGCTGGCGATGTCGTTGGCTTTGGCCGATTCGCAAAGCGTGACGGTTGACCCGCCGAAGCCCCCGCCGGTCATGCGGGCACCGATCACTCCGCCGCTGCGGCCAATTCTTTGAGCTACATCGACGAGGACATCCAGTTCCTTGCAAGAGACTTCGAAATCATCACTCAGCGACTGGTGCGATGCGGCCATGAGAGGGCCGAGTTTTTCGAAATCGGCGGCTTTAAGCGCATCGGCTGCTTCGATGGTGCGGGCGATTTCACCCACGACATGGCGGGCGCGGCGGTTGACCGGATCGCCAAGTTTTTCCCAATGTTTTTTCACATCGGCCATCGTGACATCGCGCCATGAGCGTTTGCCGATGGTCTTGAGGGCATCCTCGGTGTGCTTGCGACGAAGCGCATATCCGCCATCGGAAAGCTCGTGATGCACCATCGTGTTAGAGATCAGGATAGTGAGCTCGGGATTGTTGAATGGGACGAGTTGCGGTTCGGCCGTCATGCAATCGATGAGCACGAGGTGGTCTTTGGTGCCGAAAGCTGAAGCAAATTGATCCATGATGCCGCAGGGCACATGGGCGAAATCGTGTTCGGCCTTTTGGCAGAGCATAGCTTTTTCGCGGGGGCCGATTTCCACATCAAGCAGGCCTTCGAGAAATGTTGCCGTGGCACATTCCAAGGCGGCGGATGATGAGAGGCCCGCGCCACCGGGTACGGAGGAAAGGATGTAGGCATCGAAGCCGGGGATTGCGTGTCCGAGGTTTTGGAATCCGCGAATCACGCCGCGCAGGTAGTTGGTCCATTTCGGTTCGCCTTCTTCGACCGCGTGCGTGACATCGAAGTTGGCGATGCCACCGCCGAGAGCGGTCGCGATGCGGACTGATGAAGTGCCGTTCGGAGTGCCGGCGATCACGATGTAGTGGTCGATGGCAAAAGGCAGCACAAAGCCATCGCAATAGTCGATGTGTTCACCGATGAGGTTTACGCGGCCGGGAGCGGCGGCGGTGATGCTGGCCTTGGCATGGAGATTATCCAGAAGCCCTGCTGCCGCTTTTTCGGCAAGCGACTCGAGTGAGGGTGAAGCTAAAAGCATGCGAAGAAATCAGGCTGCGTCGGTGGTTTGATAGAGTCGACGACGGTAGCTTTGGACCGCTTGCGTCCAAATCGGATGGATGCTGTCGGCCGGGCGGAGCCACACCGCGCGGTGCATGAGCAGCATTGCCGGGCCAAGGTAAAGCAGTTCGGAAAGTTCGTTTTTACTTAGGTCGCCGGGGCCGTTTGCGAGGCATCGCTCGGCGAGTCCTTCCTGATCATGCGCCATCTCGGCATTTTCAAGCAATGACACATGGACGCCATTCACATACGGATCGACCACTGCGGCAATGATACCATAGCGTTCATCGCCCGATGCATCGAGCGCCGGATCGACGGCTCCCTGTGCCTCCTCTGCGAGAACCAACACACTTGGCGGGTCCCTCTCCTCGGGGATGCTAAGAATACCGTGTTTGGAGAGCTTGTGTCCGTAACGAACGCGGCTTGTCCAAACCGAAACCGGCGCAGAAAGAACAAGCCCGAGCAGGATCGGAGAAATCCATGCGGCAAATGTGAGGTCGATGTTCAACGCGATTGCAGTCCAAACGAGACCGAGAATCGTCGGGAACAAATGAAAGCGGATCGCATCGCCCCACGAAGTACCGTCGGTCTCGCGGTTTTGGTTGCCCCATCCGACGGCGCGGCCGAGCAGGATGCCGATAACCATGAGAGTGTGCGCGGCCATCATGCATGGCGCGAGGAGGATCGAGACAAAAGACTCCAAGGTGACGCCTGTTACGATGCGGATGGTGCCACCAAACGACTTGCGGATTTGCGGTACAAAAATGGCGCGCAGCATCGATAGAATTTTTGGAAGGAAGAGCAGGGTGAAAATGAAGCAGCTGAGGATGATGCTTTGCTCGATGCCATTATAGCCGAAATGGCGGTCGACATAACTTTCGAAGGGCAGGCGGCTTAGCTCGCTGGTTGAGCGGTCCCATGCGACCCAGGTGCCCAGCACGAGAAAAAGAAACCAGAGTGGACTGCTGAGGTAGGCCATGATGCCCATGAAGAGGTGCACGCGCACTGAGAATGGAAGTTTGCGGGCAAAGATGAGCCATAGGTGCTGGAGGTTGCCTTGGCACCAGCGGCGGTCGCGGATGAGGTGATCGACGAGAGTCGGCGGCGCTTCCTCGTAGGTGCCCTCGATATCCCATGCGAGCCAAACCTCCCAGCCCTCGGCAACCATCAGTGCTGCTTCGACGAAATCGTGGCTGAGGATGCGACCGCCGAAGGGTTCGCGGCCCGGGAGCGCGGGAAGTTCGCAAAACTCCGAGAAGGGCTTGAGGCGGATCAGCGCGTTGTGGCCCCAGTAGCTGCCGCCGCCGAGTTGCCAGAAGTTCAGCCCGCGAATGAACAGCGGTCCGTATAGCCGCATGGCAAATTGTTGGAGACGGGTGAAAACCGATGAACCGCGAATGAGCTTGGGCGGGGTCTGGAGAATGCCGAGGCGCGGGTATGCCTCCATGACGCGGGTCATTTTGACGATGTCGGCTCCATCCATGAGGCTATCGGCATCAAGCACGAGCATGGCCTCATAGCCGCCGCCCCATGTGCGGACAAAATCGCCGATATTACCAGCCTTGCGGTTTTCGTTGGTTTTACGACGTCTATAGTAGATGCGCCCGAAGCCATCGAGTTTTCTGCAGAGATTGGTCCATGCCGTTTCTTCCATCACCCACAGGTCGAGGTCGCGCGTGTCGCTGAGGATGAAAAAATCGAAGGACTCAAGGTGGCCGGTGGCCTGGATTGAGCGGTAGATCGCCTCGATTCGGGCGCAGGTGCGAGTGCTGTCCTCGTTGTAGACCGGCATAACCACCGCGTGACGCTTGGTGAGCGGGCCGCTGCGACCGTCGGCAAGTTTCGTGATGCGTGCCGCTCGGCGAACACCACGCAGCATGTCGATTGCGCCAAAGATCGCGTGAAATGATCCGAGCGTGAGAAGACCATTGAGTAGGACGAAGATGGAGAGCAGAGGGAAGTGGGCTTTTTGCAAGCCCATGCGCCAGAACAGGTCGGCGAGCCAGAGGCTTGCGGCGATGTTGAAGAAAACAACGCAACCGAAGAAAATCACGCGCCGGGTGCGGGTGGCTTTGGTGCTGAAAAATTCTTGGCCCGATTCGGGCGATGGGATGTCGGCGGGTTCCATCAGTCGAGTAGGAAGAACCATGCCGCCAGTGCGATGATACCCAGCAGGACGGCAATGAACATGAGTCGTACGATCGGCTTGCGGTCCATCGTCTCCCACCACTGGGCGGCACCGCTGCCGATGACGTTGAGCTCGAGAGGCTTTGGTACCATGGTGAGGTTTGCAAAGCGTGGTCCGGCGGCGAGGTAGGATTTTTTCATCGCCTCAACGAAAGCGGGCGGCCATGGCGGCGGGGTGAGGAAAACGCTCTGCCACTTGTCGGGCATGCCCGCGAGCAGGAGAGCAAGACGGCCGCGGGCGGCGAGTCGGCGGTTTTCGAGCGGCACATCGAGCACATCTTGGGTCCAGTCGGCGATTTCGGTAAGCGCCTCCTCCATTGCAAGTATGCGCACCGGCTTGTCTGGTTCTTTGGCGCTTCTCTCGGATGCGCGCCTCAGGATATTTCGGACGAGTTCGGCAACGAGCAATCGATTGCGCAGGCGCAGTGCTTGCAGATAGGCCTCAACTGCGGTGTAAGCTTCCTCCCACTCGACGAGTTCCTGCTCGCGGAGAGGCGGCAGGCGGTCTAAGGGTTGATGCGATGGACCCATGTTTCGGTGAGGAAGTTGTCACCGCGTTTAAGGCAGCAACGAAGCTCGATCGGGCCGATGTCCGAAAGCTTGGATCCTTCGGCCGAGGGGGCGACTTGAAATGCGAGGCGCCAGCGTTCCTCGGGAATCTGTTGGAGGTTGACACCTTGGATAACGACTTTGCCGGCGTTTTCTCCGATCGCTTCGATCAGCGGTGTGAGAGGCGTCTCGCTGTTTTGTTGGAGGCTAGTGCCTTTGAACTCGACGATGACGGTACGCTGGCCGGGTTGCCAGTCGTGGATACCGCTGCGGGTGGCAACCACATGGCCGATGGCTTGCGATGGGTCGGGGTCCATGGTCCAGTGTTGACGATAGGAAAACTCGACACGATCGCCGGCCTGCGGGGTGCGAGAAGGTTCCCACATGGCGACGGTGTTGTCCGCGAGCTCGTTTGCGGTTGGGATTTCCATCAGCATCACGCGGCCAGGACCCCAGTCGGAAGTTGGCTCGATCCATAACGACGGACGCAGGTGGTAAGCGGCCTCATCATCCTCATAGGCGCCGAAGCGGCGGTCGCGTTGCAGAAGACCGAAGCCATCGCATTTGTCCATGCTGAAGAAGCTGAACTCGAGACGACCGGAATCATTGCAGATTGGGCGCCAAATGCGTTCACCGCTGCCCATGCGAATGGCGAGGCCATCGGTGTCGTGCACTTCAGGGCGGAAGTCATCAAAGCGGCGGCGCGAGTTTTCGCCGAACCAGAACATGCTCGACATGGGCGCGATGCCAAGTCTTTGGACGGCGCGTCGGGCAAAGATCACAGCGCGGACCTCGACGATGGTTTCGTTGCCGGGTTGGATTTTGAATGCGTAGGCGCCGGTGTAGGATGGTCCGTCGAGCAACGCGTAGAGTCGTGCCTGGGTTTCGCCAGCTTGTGGTTTGCGCAACCAGAATTCGCGGAAGTTTGGAAACTCCTCTGTCGCGCCTTCAGCGCCGGTATCGACGGCGATACCGCGCGATGAGATGCCCCAGCGCTGGTTGCGACCAAGTGCGCGCCAGTAGCTCGCACCTTGGAAGACAATGAGCTCATCGAAATAATCTGAATTGTTGAGTTGCGTGTGGAGTCGAAATCCAGCAAAGCCACCATCGGGCGGAAGTTCGCCATGCTTCTGAATGAGCGGCCCGTAATTAAAGAAAGCCTCGGCAAGGCGGATGCGTTGCTGGTGGCTACTGGTGAATTCATTCAACACAACCGGTTCGCGATAAAGGTAACCGGGGTGAAAAAACATCGCGCGGAAGGGCAAGTTCTCGGTAGCCCAGAGCGCCTGATTCGGATTGAAGCGGATGTCACGATACTGATCGTATGTCAGGTCATTCATCCACGCGGGCAGTGAGTCACGGTTGGGAGGCGTGTAGGGTTTGTTTGCAAGATCTCTTGCTCTGCTCTGAATGCTATCGAACCCGATATCTTCGCGCTCCCATGTTTGACCCGAGGCGCACGGCGCTGTGGCGGCGACCACTAAAAGGAATATGATGCTTCGCACGGGGTGATTATTAAGGTGTTAGGACGCTCGGCGTCAAGATGGCCGATACCAAATACAACAGAAAACCTTACTTTTTTTCTTGTAGTTGGAAAAACCATGGAAGGGCTACATTTTACCCAGTAGGTCGAGGGTTTCCTTGAGGCGCTCTGCGGGCCTAACAGTTTCGAGCCTTGGGAATCGCCTTTCGGCCAGCAGAATGTAGGCGCCGTTGCGGTATAGCATGAGGCGTTGGCCTTGGATTTCGACCGATTGGATGTCGTTTTCGGCGGCTAACGACTTGATGCGGGCAATGGTCAGCAAGTTTTCCACCGTCCCCGGCAGGCGGCCGAAGCGATCGCGCCAAGCCGACGCGAGTGCATCGACGGCTTTGACTGTGACCACGCCTGAGAGTTCGCGGTATGCCTTGAGGCGCAGGCGG
>Ga0214168_1000530_pt1 | contig 15683 bp, 12 predicted proteins | sample LakMenepilimnion_FD_153002 | JGI IMG/M metagenome (GOLD analysis project Ga0214168, IMG submission 153002) | Freshwater microbial communities from Lake Mendota, WI - Practice 29OCT2010 epilimnion v4 | ecosystem: Environmental > Aquatic > Freshwater > Lake > Epilimnion/Euphotic zone | place: Lake...
GCGTCGGCCGTTTCGGTGATCGCGGCGCTCTTGACCGGGTCGATGGCCTTGTAGTCACCGAGTAGGTAATTTTTTTGAACTGTGACCGTCTCATAGATGGCAGGGTTGTTCGACTGAAGTTTGGCGGTGGCCGACGACTCCTGGAGGAAGCCGATGAACGGGAATCCGAGGATGCCGACGGCGAGCATGCCGATGCCGCCCATGGCGTTAAGCGTGAGTGCGCCGCCCTTCGGGCATTGCTCGCTGGTGACACCCAGCATCGTGGGCCAGAAGAAAGTTTTGCCGACCGCGTAAAGTGTCGCGGCGCTAAAGATCACGAGCATGCCTGCGCCGTTGGTTTTCGAGAGCCATGTGAGGCCGATGATCGCCAGCAGCGAGCATCCTGCAAGCAGGCCGAGTGGAGAAATCCGGTGAACGATGCTGCCCGCAAAAAAGCGCAGCACCATCATGATCGCCGAGGTGTAGACCAGCACCCAAGCGGGGTGATGGCCGGCGGCTTTCATCGGTCCTTCCATCAGCGAGCTGATCCATCCGTCGGTGCCGATCTCGGCTGTGGCGAGTGGCATCATGATGATGATCAAAATCGCAAGAATGATGCGGCCGAAGGATTTGGTGATCACGGCAAAAGCTCCGACAATCAGAAGGGTCAAGGCCCAGCTCAGCGTCTGTGGCCATGCGAAAACACGACCGAGTTCGGCCACCACGAGGCCGAATCCGACAAATGCGCCGAAGATGCCAAGTTCCTTGAGCATGTCGACATAACCGACGCCTGCCTGCTCGCGTTCGCTTTTCGGAAATTTTGCACCGATCAGCATGAAGAAGAAGATGATCGCCGGCACGAGGATGAGGCCGAGCGTGATGCGCCAATCGGCGTTTGATGCGAGAGCGATCGTGCAGAGTCCGCCAAGCACGAGTCCGGCCGGCCATCCGGCGTGAAGGATGTTGAGCCACTTGACCTTGTCCTTGCGGAAAATCGTGGCGACGACCGGGTTGATGTAGGCTTCCACCGCGCCATTGCCGAGGCCGAGGATGATGCTGCCCCAGGTGAGAAGTTTATAGCCTTTGGCTTGGGCGGCGACCAGCGCGTCACCTTCGACTCCTTGGATCGCGCCGTAGGCCATGATCGCCAGTGCGGTGTAGGCCAGGTATGAGATGAAAGAAAAGACCATCGCGGTCTTGTAACCGATCTTGTCGATGAAAAGGCTGAATATGATGATGCTCACGCCGAAGGGCCAGATGCCGGCGCCTTGGAGTTCGCCGACGGCAACCTTGTCGAGGCCAAAGTCGCTGATGAAATCACCGCCGCATAGAATCATGCGGCTAATGAAGGCGTAGCTCGTGGTGATGAGCGCGATGAAGCAGCCCCAGAAAAGGGCCATGTCGGATTTGTCGGATGTGGAGTTCATGGGTTGCACTCCGATGTCTAACAGGAAAGGCGGCGGTGGCTAGAATTTTTGTCACCCCCTCCACTGGCGCTTGGAATCCGAGGCGCTCAAGCCGTGAAGCTATCGAACGCCGGGCTTTCGCCTGGTGACGCTTTTGCCTGACCGTTGGCGGCGAGGTGCACGAGGCAGTGGTGAACATTCTCGGGATCCGCCTTGATCGCAGTAGCGATTTGCTCGGCATTTTGCGGAGCTGAGGACAGTTTCGCGCGAACACTTTTGAGGATTTCGAGAAACTCACCGGCGGCTTTTTTGCCCGCTTCCACGCCAGGTTGGTGGTAGGCGTTGATGTTCACCAACGAAGCGTAGAAGGATACCGCGCGCTCGAAGAGGGCGATGAGCAGGCCGAGATTGAAGGGGTTGACCTCTTGGATCGATATCGTAAGTGACTTGCGGCCTGAATCGTAGAGGGCCTTGCGGGTTCCGCGCAGGAATCCTTGGAGGTAATCGGCGGAAGTGATGCCGGGCTCGACTTCAATGCTCTGTCCGTCGCGACCTTTGCGGACCTCGATGAAGGTCGCAAAAAAGTTGTTCACGCCATCGCGCAGTTGTTGGACATAGGCGTGCTGGTCGGTGGAACCTTTGTTGCCGTAGACCGCGATGCCTTGATGCACGACTTTGCCGTCGAGGTCGTGTTCCTTGCCGAGCGACTCCATGACGAGTTGCTGGAGGTATTTTGAAAGCAGAACGAGTGAGTCCTTGTAGGGAAGGACCACCATGTCTTTATCGCCTTTGCCATTGGTGGCGTGATGCCATGCGAGGGCGAGTTGCATTGAGGCGTTGGATTTCACGTCGGCCTTGCGGGTTTCCACATCCATCGCGGCGGCGCCGGCGAGAAGTTCGTCGATGTTGATGCCTTGCAGCGCGGCGGGCACGAGGCCAACGGTTGAAAGCACCGAGGTGCGGCCGCCGACCCAATCTTCCATCGGGAAGCTGGTAATGAAGCCATTGGCGGTGGCGTATTGATGGAGTTTCGAGCCGCTGCCGGTGACTGCGACCGCGTGCTTCGCGAAGTCGAGTTTTGCCGCCTTCCATGCTGCTTCCGCTTCGAGCATGCCATTGCGGGTTTCGGGAGTGCCGCCGGATTTTGAAATGACCAGCACGAGCGTGTTGGCAAGGCCGAGCGGTTTGATTTTTTCCAGCACCGCGTCCATGCCGGCGGGGTCGGTGTTGTCGAAGAAAAAGATCGGCAGTTTGGCGTGGGCGCCGAGCGCTTCGGCGACGAGTTGCGGGCCGAGTGCAGAGCCGCCGATGCCGATGAGGAGGAGTTGTTTGAATGGAGTGCCGGAGGGTGAGGTGATTTCGCCGGAGTGAACTTTTGCGGCAAATTTTTTGAGATCGGCCAGCGGCGCGGTGATCGCTTCGCGCAGTTCGGGTGTTGGCGCGAGTTCGGGATTGCGCAGCCAGTAGTGACCGACGAGGCGGTTCTCGTCGGGGTTGGCGATGGCGCCGGCTTCAAGTGCCTTGATGTCGGCGAAGGCCTTTTGGACTTTCGGTATCATGTTTGCGACGAAGTCGGGCCCGATCTCCATGAGCGAGAGGTCGAGTGAAAAGCCCAATTGCGGGTGACGGAGGATGGATTGGTTGTAGTTTTGCCAGGACATGGTGGGGATCGGTTGTGGTTGGTTGGTAAATCAGTTTTTTGACTGCTCGAGCATTCGCAGGAGCGGAGTTTCGGCGCGTTTGCGGACGGACTCTTCCATTTCGACGCGTGGGGACAGGTTAGCGAGACAGTCGCGAAGTTTTTGGAGGGTGTTCATTTTCATGTAGCGGCAATCGGCGCAGGCGCATCGGTCGGTAGGGCCGGGGATGAGGTTTTTGTCCGGGCATTCCTTGCGCAGGCGGTGGAGCATGCCGCTCTCCGTGACGACGATGATGTTTTTGACCGGCGCGTTTTTGCAGTAGTCGACCATTTTTTCCGTCGAACAAACTTCATCGGCGAGGAGCCTGACCGCTTGGGTGCATTCCGGGTGGGCGACCACGAGGGCATCGGGGTATTCCGATTTGATGCGTTGGATCGACTCGCGGGTGAACTCGACATGGACATAGCAGTTGCCTTTCCAGAGGTCCATTTTGCGACCGGTTTGTTCCATGACCCACGCGCCGAGGTTTTCATCGGGCACGAAAAGGATGGGTTGGTCTTTGGGTGCTTGGTTGACGATTTTGACGGCGTTGCCCGAGGTGCAGATCACATCGCAGAGTGCCTTCACCGCGCCGGAGCAATTGATGTAGGCGATGACGTAATAATTCTTTTCCTTGTTGGCGTTGAGGAAGGCTTCGAGCTGATCGGCAGGGCACGATTGTTCGAGCGAGCATCCGGCATCCTTGTCGGGGAGCACGACGATTTTTTCCGGGTTCACGATCTTGGCAGTTTCGGCCATGAAATGAACGCCGCAGAATGCGATCACATCGGCGTTGGTTTCCTTCGCATGGTAAGCGAGGCCGAGCGAGTCGCCGACATAGTCCGCCACATCCTGAATTTCCGCCGATTGGTAGTTGTGGGCGAGGATGACCGCATTGCGCGATTTTTTGAGGTCGAGGATTTCCTGTTTGAGATCGAGTGAGCTCATGGTGGCGGCGGAGCTGTTAGATTGTTGGTGGTGTGGCGGTATCCGCAGAAATGATTTCGACCGTTCCGAAGTGGTTGGCGCCGGATTGCACCACGAGCGAAGTCGTGCGGACAAGTCCGTGAAATTGCGAGCGTTTTTCGAGCGTGACTTGACCGGTGCAGGTGAGTTGACCACGGACGGTACCGCGGATGTTGGCGGTTTCCGCATGGACCGTGCCGAGGAATTCCACGCGAGAGCCTTTTTCTACCATCAGGTTGCGGCAGCGGACCGGGTAGTTGATTTTTGCGTGTGTGCGGATGACCAGATCGCCCGAGCAAATGACCGGGCAATGAATACTGCCGAGTAGCGTGAGTTGGTGGCAGGTGAGGCTGGCGGCGTTGAAGATGCCATTTTTGCGGATCAGCACATTGCCGCAGGTTTTGATGCTGCGTTCCCAGAGGCTGTTGATTTCGTGATCGAGCAAGCTCAGGTATCCGCAGCACTTCGGGCATTGGCTTGATTGGGCGTTGCCGGAGGCGGTGAATTCGTGTTTGCAGGCGAAACAAGTGAGTTCGCGTGCGGGTGCTGGTGGGTTGAGCAGGCGCTGGAGGGTTTCCAGAAAGGTGGGTTTGGGTGGAAGGGGTGCCAGCGGCGCGGGTGGCGGCGTAGATGGCTCGGGTTCGGCATCGGGCTGCGACTTGGCGATGCGCACCGTGCTGGTTTTTCGCACGACGCCTTTGCCATCGAACACGCTGACGCCTGCGCGACAATTCCGGCATTGGGTGGATACCACCATGGCCGGCTCGAGTTGAAAATTTCCGCACTCCGGGCACTCGATGCGGATGCGATGGCGCTGAGGCTCATCGGCCATGGCTTCTGGTGCGGGAGTGGTGGGGCTTCAGAGTCTGGCGTGGCTTCAGAGTCAGGAAATGGTACCGGCAAGCGTGCCTTGTTTTGGAAGCTCTGTCGGTGTGGGAGCGGGCTTCTCTGCCGCAGTTGGCGCTGCTGCCTGACCTGCGCCTTGGGCGGGGGAGCCGACGGTGGATTTGCCGACAAAAATGGCACCGGCTTCGATTGAGAGGACCTTTGCCTTGATGTCGCCAACCACTTCGGCGCTCGCTTTCAGTTCGATGCGATCAGTAGCGGTGAGATTGCCGTGAACCTTGCCGTAGACGATGATGGTGGCGGTGCTGATCTCCGCCTTGATGCGGGCGTTTTCACCGATGGTCAGGTTTCCTTCGGAAGAAATTTGACCTTCGATCTTGCCGTCGATGACGAGGTCGTTGGTGAACTTCACCGAGCCTTTGATTTCCACATCGGAGGAAAGCACATTGCGTGTGGCTTGGGGCGAGCTGCTGCGAGGGGCGGCGGCTTGCGAATTGTAGGAGGTGCTTGGCGACGAGTATGCGGATTGGACAGACGGCGTGACGGAATCCGTGGTGCGGGGTTCAGAGCTTGTGGTGGTGGAGCGGGTGGCTTCGCCTTGGTCTTGGCCGATGACTTTTTTGAACATGGTGCGGAGTTGGATGGATTGCGTGGAGAGGCGGTACGAATATGTGTTTCGTGAAATTTTTCTCCAGCCTTAATTTTTCGTTTTCTTGGATTTATTGCTAGATTTCACCGGCTTGGAAACGGGTTTCTTGGTGGCTTCCAGCTGGGTCGCCGCGGGAGTGTCAGGCTTTTGCTCCGGGCTGGCTTTTTGCGGTTCGGGCGCTGGGGCTGGTGGCGGGGGCTCGACCTCGATCGGCGCTTTGGTTTTGACCGTGGCAATCCGATCGGTGGCGATGCTGGCGAAGCTGCTTTCGGAAAATTCCGTTTTGACGCGGTTGAAGTACGATTCGGCTTTTGCTGGGTCACCTCCGGCTTTGGCAATGTCGCCAAGGCAGATCAGCGCGTAGGGAGCGATGTAGCGGGCTGTCGGATTGTCGGCGATTTCCTGGAAAATGGCGGATGCCTCGGCGGACTTGCCTTGGGTCATCAGTTGGGATGCGAGCTTGGCGCTGGCGGTAGGTTTTGCGGCGTGATCGCCGTGAGTGGCGATGAAGTCCTTGAGTGTTTGGACCGCGGCGTCAGTTTTTCCTTCGTTTGCCTGCATGTCGGCGAGCAAAAGTTTAGCCGAGGCTGCGGCGTTGGTGTTGGCATGATTGTTGATCACTTCCTGCAAGGAGGCAGGAGTGTTTGCCTTGCTAAGTACGGCACCGGCGCCTTGTTCGCGGCTTTTTTCCACGCCTTGAATGACGATGTAGGCGGCGCTTGCAATGGTGATCAGGATCAGCAGGACGATGAGAAGCCGTTGGTTGTTTTCGAGAAATTGCTCGAACTTGCTGGGACCGAGATTGATTTCCGCGAGCGGGGCGACTGAGGGTGTGGTGTCTTCGGGCATGGATTGTGCTTGTGGAATGTTTTGCTGGCGCGATCAAAGCGGGCAGGTGACGGGATATCAATGCGGAAGTCCACAGGGTGTAGGTTTTTCCCAGATTGGCCTGACTGCGGTATTTTTCATGGTCAGCCCCAACAGCGGTCGGTAGGCTCGCGCCAATGGGTGAGCGCTTGTATGTGGTCGCGGGCGAGCTGAGCGGGGACGCGCATGGCGCGGGGCTTTTGCGTGAGCTGCTGGTGTTGAGGCCCGGGCTTGAGCTGCGTGGCGCGGGTGGCCCAGAGATGGTCAAGGTGGCTGGTGGCGGGATCGTCGATTGGATTGAGGACGCTGCGGTCATGGGGGTGTGGGAGGTGCTGAAAAAGTACGGATGGTTTCGTGAGCGTTTTGCGCGGATGATGATTGAGCTGCGGGAGTTTCGCCCGGGAATTTTACTGATGATCGATTACCCCGGTTTCAATTTGCGTTTTGCGGAAGCGGTGAGGCGTGAATTTCCGGAAATCAAAATTATCCAATACATCAGCCCGAAGGTCTGGGCATGGAACAAGCGGCGGATTCCCAAAATGGCGCGGATCCTTGACGAGGTGCTTTGTTTGTTTCCGTTCGAAGTCGCGATCTTTGAGGCGGCCGGGCTCAAGGCCAGCTTTGTAGGCAATCCTTTGGTGGATCAGCTTCAGGGGGTGCTTGCCGCGGATATCTCGAGGGATGCGCGTTTGGTCGGATTGTTCCCCGGAAGCCGCGAGCGCGAAGTGGCGCGTTTGTTTCCGATGATGATTGAGGTCGCCGCCCAATTGAGAAAGTGGCGTACGGATTTGAATTTCGAGGTGCCTGCGGCGACGGAAAAATTGGCGGTGGAGATTCGCGGTCAGATTGAAAAGGCTGGTGCGGCGGGGTGGATCAAGGTCAGGACCGGCGGGAGTCATGAGCTGATGCGGCAGGCGGGTTGCGGGGTGATTGCCAGTGGCACGGCAACGCTCGAGGCGGCTTGTTTGGGCATTCCGTACTGCCTAGTCTACCGAGTTGCGCCGTTGACTTATCTTTTTGCCAAACTGCTGGTGAAAATTGAGTTCATCGGGCTGGTCAACATCATCGCCGGTGAGCCAGTGGTCGAGGAGTTGGTGCAGTCGGACGCCAACCCCGATAAGGTCGCGGCGGAGCTCAAGCGCTTGATTGAATCTCCCGATCTTGCCTCAAAAATGCAGGGGCGTCTCGCTGGTGTCGCGGCGATGTTGGGTGAGCCGGGGGTGGAGAAGCGTGCGGCCGGTCGGGTGGCTGAGTGGTTGAATGATTGATGTCTGGGTGATGGTTCCTGCGGTTTTTCCATCGCTTCGGGGTTGCCTTTCGGTGGTGGCAAGATATGAAGCAACGCGATGAAACGCTTTTCCTCCCTGATACTGGTGGTCGCCTGCCTCGTTGGAATTTCCTGCGAGCGTCATGAGTTCGAGGGCCCCAACGGCACCAAGCAACTTCACAAGCATGGCTCGGGACATTCCGATGATCACGCAGATGATCACGCCGGGGAGCACAAGGAGGCTCATTGAGTTGCATTGGCGGTCTTGCGGCCGTAGCTGACAAAACATTCGCCGTGGATGGGATCCGGTTCGTAGTGCTTTAGCTCGAACGTGATGCTATGCGGCAGATATTCGGTGATCGCGCCCGTGGCTGTTGCGGCAGTCGCGCTGGTAAAGATTGTGTGCGCGGCGAGGGTTGCGTGAAATTCGTCGATCGCATCCATTTCTGCGAGTGAGCGGATCAATTCGCCACCACCTTCGCAGTGGAGGTGATGGACGCCGAGTTTGGTCTTCAGATGATCGAGAAATTTTTCGAGCGACATGTGATAAACCGTGAACTTGTCGACGACGATCGTATCGATAGTAGGAAGTTTTTTGCCGGTGATCACAAGATGGATCGGGCCGCCATCGCGATGAAAAATCGGATGTTTCGGCTCAATCGAGCGTCCGCGTGAAATGATGCAGCGCAGCGGCGGAGTGGTCTTGCCTTGGCAGGTGAGGGTCATGCGATCGGTGAGGAATGTTCCCATGCCGACGAGGATAGCGTCGGCGGATTGGCGCAATTTCTTGAGGCGGGCATGATCCTTTTTCGAGGTCCAGCCCGAAGGCCGGCGATCGGCCGAGGTGATTTTGCCATCGGCGGAGATCGCAAGGTTGATGGAGATCCGTGGGCGCTGCATCGGTAGGCATTAGGATGATTTCAGGCCATTTCCGCAAGCTGCGATGCGTTTGGAGGCCAAACTTGCACTTGCCAAATCGGCGGGGGCTGTTCATGGGGTCGGCGTCTGCTCCACCCAACATGACACTGGAAATTGCACTGACCCTGGCTGTCATCGCGCTGACCCTTGTGGCGTTCATTCGCGAATGGGCGGCACCGGATGTGTTGGCGTTGTCGATTTTATGCTTAGTGGTGGCGCTCGGCTTGGTGGATGCCTCCAAGATGGTGGAGGTTTTCAAGAACGAGGCGCCATTGACGATTGCCTGCTTGTTTGTGATCGGTGGCGCGCTTGAGAAGTCGGGGGCGGTCGACCGGATCGGCATGCTGCTGCGCGACCGTTTGTCGGGAAATACCCGCATGGCAATTTTGGCGTTCTCGGTCGTGACCGCATTTTTCAGCGCATGGATGAACAACACCGCGATTGTGGCGATTCTTCTTCCTGTCACATTGGGCTTCGCGAGATCGAAGGACATCGCGGCCTCGAGGTTGTTGATGCCGCTTTCCTACGCATCGATCCTTGGCGGTTGCTGCACACTGATCGGTACTTCGACCAATTTGCTGGTGAATGGCGCGCTGCGTGATCTCAAGGTTGAACCGATGTCGATGTTCGAGCTTGCTCCGCTGGGGGTTCCTCTGGCGCTTGCGGGTATTGTTTACCTCACCGTTTTTGGTCCAAAGTTGATCCCTGCCCGCTCATCGATCACCGGCAGTCTGGACATCGAATCCCGCACCACACCGCTCTATCATTTGCTCGTTGGCCGTGATTCCAACATGATCGGGAAGCCACTTTTTCAGACGCCATTGGGCAATCGCGCCGAGGGGGTTCACATCATGGAAGTGCGCCGCAGCGGTGCGCGCGTGATGCAACCATTGTCGGAAATCATCGTGGAGAAAAACGATCGTTTTCTGGTAGCGTTTCACCGTAGACGCGGCGGCTTGGCCAAAGCCGAGGCGATGTTTGCGTCGATCGGCGCCGAACTGCTTTCGACTGTCGATGGCATTGTTTCCGAACTCGTCATCCGCGACGACTCATCTCTGATTGGAGTTTCGCTCGCTGAGTCGGACTTCCGGCAACAGTACAACAGCGTGGTGCTTGCCGTGCATCGGAATGGTCAGAACATCACCGACCGCATTGCGACCCTCGATCTGGATATGGGCGACACGCTTTTGGTCATCACCGCCAAGAACAACCTCGACGCGCTTGAGGCGACTCGGGATTTCGTGATGACCGATAAAGCCGAGACCCATGCCCCAGCGGTGGAGCGTCATCACAAACGTTCGCACATGTTTCTCGCCGCCGGTTCATTGATCGGTGTTGTGCTGGTGGCCACGCTGAGCGATGTGCTTGGGCGGGTTTACCCGTGGATTCCGCGCATCCCGATTCACTACGCCGCCATGGTTGGGGCTTTGTTTTTGTTGTGGATGAAGGTCATGACGCCGCGCGAGGCGCATGCCAGCATCGACTGGCAGGTCTTGCTGATGTTGTACGGATTGCTTGGGCTCGGTATGGCGATGCAAAACACCGGCACCGCCGAATGGCTGGCCAAGGGATTGGTCAATTTTGCCGAGCATTTGGTTGCGCCGGAAAATTTGCCGATCGTGATGTTGTGGCTGGTGTTTTTGCTCACGCTTTTGCTCACCGAAGTTTTGTCCAACAATGCCACGGCGGTGATGATGATTCCGATCGTTGTCACATTGGCGGGCGAGCTCGATGTCAGCGCTCGCCCCTTCATCATGGCAGTGACCGTTGCCGCATCGACTGCCTTTGCGTTGCCGATGGGTTATCAGACGCACATGATGGTGTATGGCCCGGGCGGTTACCGCTTTGCCGACTTCCTGAAGGTTGGCATTCCGCTCAACCTGATCTGCTGGATTGTTTCCTGCTTGCTGATTCCGGTGGTCTGGCCGTTTTGACGGGAGTCTTACGAATCAGGCTGTGACGTCGACGCTCAGGTCGCCGCCGAGGTTTTCGATGGCGGCGGTGATTTTGCCGATGGCGACCGTTTCGGGAATCGAGACGGTGCCTTTGGCGCGGAACATCGGGTGACCGCTCATTGGGGCGCTTTCGAGATTGGTGGTGAGTTCCTCAATGTTGCCGCCGGCGGTGGCGATTGCGGCCGTGAGTTCACGAACGATGCCGGGACGGTCGTTGCCGACGACTTCCACTCCGATCGTTTGGCGCGGGCGTGGAGCCTCGACGGATTCGCGAACCGCTTGCACGGTAAGCCCCGGGTGGCTGGGTTCGCCGCTGGGGGATTGCAGCTCACGTAGCAACGCATCGACATGATCGTGTGGGCACTCAACACGCACGATGCCGGCAAACTGCCCGGCAAGTCGGGTCATGCGACATTCGAGCCAGTTTCCTTCATGACGGGCGACGGTTTCGGCGAGGGAATTGACGAGTCCGGGACGATCGCTGCCGAGGATCGTCATGATGAGGTAGCTGCGCATGGGACGAATCAAAGCATGGCGACGGCGCAATGCGAGTTGGAAATGGCGTGGGAGCTGGCGGCAGCGGTGATTTCTTTATTTGTGGAGCGCATTGATGAGGTGAGAAAATTAAACAATCCCCTTGCGAAGTCAGCGGTTTTGGGTGCTTACTTCTGCGGCAATTCATGAGCATTAGCACCCACGAAATCGAGGCTCCGGACACCATCACCCGCGCGGCCCAGGCTGTTGAAGGTTATCATGCCGAGACGGACGATCTCGTGGGCGAACGGATGGTTCTCAACATGGGTCCGTCACATCCGGCAACGCACGGGGTTCTGCGATTGGTGCTCGAGCTAGATGGCGAGGTGATCGCCAAGGCGGATCCCGATGTGGGATTTCTCCATCGTGGCGATGAGAAAATCGCCGAGAACATGCACTACAACCAGTTCGTGCCGTACACCGACCGTCTGGATTACCTCGCGCCGTTGGCCAACAATGTCGCATATGCCCTGGCGGTGGAAAAACTGATGGGCTGGACGCTGCCGCCGAGGGGTCAGGCCCTGCGCGTGCTGTGCTGCGAGTTGGCGCGCATTTCCTCCCACATGCTGGGTATCGGTGTTTGTGCGATGGATGTTGGCGCGATGACGGTTTTCCTCTATACCTTCACCGAACGTGAAAAGGTTTATAACCTGTGCGAGCAGCTCACCGGTGCGCGTTTTACGACTTCATACACCCGAGTTGGCGGTCAGGTGCGCGACATGCCTGCGGGCTTCGAGGCCTCGGTGCGCAAGTTCCTCGACGAGTGCGAAATCACGATCGGCGAGGTTTCCAAATTGCTCGACCGCAACAAGATCTTCCTCGATCGCATGATCGACATCGGGTGCATCACCAAAGAGTCGGCGGTTGCGTGGGGGATGACCGGACCCAACCTGCGTGCCTCTGGCGTTGCCCGCGATCTTCGCAAAGACAACCCGTACCTTGGATACCAAAACTACGATTTTGACATCCCGGTGATGGATGAAGGCGATTGCCACGCGCGTTATCTGGTGCGCATGGAGGAAATGCGTCAGTCGATCCGTATTTGCCGTCAAGTCCTCGACCGCATGCCTGACGGACCGGTGAACCTTGCCGACAGCAAGAGCATGCTGCCCGACAAAGAGCGAGTGATGATGTCGATGGAGGAGCTGATTCATCACTTCATTGTATCCACGCAGGGCATCGACGCGCCAGCGGGAGAGGTTTATTTTGGAGCTGAAAATCCCAAGGGTGAACTCGGATTTTACATTCACTCGAAGGGTGGGGGAGTTCCCTACCGTCTCAAGATCCGCAGCCCCTCGTTCTGCAACCTCTCGATCGTTTCAAAACTTTTGCCGGGTCACATGGTCTCCGACATTCCGGCAATCCTCGGCTCGCTCGACTTCGTCATGGGCGAGTGCGATCGATGATGATACGAGTGAATTTTCATTAGCCGCCAACCGCATCATTTCCATGTCTGCCTCACCACTCGAAGAATCTGTTGCTTCGCACGAAACCCCAGGCGCGAAATTTTTTCCGCCTTTTGTGGTCACGCCCGAGCTTGAGGCCGAGGCGGACGAGCGAATTGCGCATTACGCGGCAAGCAAACGGTCCGCGACATTGCCTCTGCTGCACATTGTGCAACATCATTTCGGCTTCATCTCCGCGCCGGCGATCGAATGGGTTGCCGCCAAGCTCGACCTCGAACCGATCAAGGTGCTTGAGGTAGTGACGTTTTATCCCGGTTTTCGTCAATCGGCTCCGGGGAAATTTCACATCCGCGTCTGCCGCACGCTGTCTTGTGCGATGGGCGGATCCTACGAGCTCATGGAGCGTTTGTGCGAGTTGACCGGCATCGACCGCACAGAGGCCGATTCGCATCATCATCCGATCTCCGTTTCGCCCTGCGGGAAATTTTCGGTCGAGTTCGCCGAGTGTCTTGCCTCGTGCGGCACGGCGCCTGTTTGCATGGTCAACGATGATTTCCACGAGGGTGTTGCACCGGATAAAGCCGATGCTCTGCTCAAATCCTACGATTACTGAAGCTTGCCGTTCCTAAACGCCAGCCTCACTGTTTTTCGCAGACATCAACGAGCGGCTTGCCGCATGCGAGAACGGCGAAGTCGTCGTAAGTGGGTTTTTCCGCAGGCGGCCAAAAGATGGCTGCTTGAATTTGATCCGCGATCCATTGGGCGCTCTTCATCGCCGAGTCGAGATCCTCTTGGCTGAAGTCGGTCCATTCGCTGATGCAGACTTCCTTTTTGGTCGCGCCGATATGGAAATATGTGGGCTGTGCGAGCTTTTGGTGCGTTTGCATCACAGCCTGCGAATAAAGGGCCACTTGGAGGTCGACCCAGCGGTGGGGTTCGAGTTTGGTTTTTCCCGGCAGTGTGAAAAATAGCGGGCAGTCATCCCCGGCAAGGTGAGCGGGTCGTTCCTTGCGGGTGTTTTCCTTTTTGATGTGTGCCGACCTGACCGGATCGATCTTGCCTGTTTTGTAATCGACTACCCGCAGGGCGCCGGTTTTTTCATGTCGGTCGATGCGATCGATTTTTGCCGTGATGATGAAATCTCCCAAATTGATTTCGACCGGAAATTCCACATCGATGATTTGCCATCCCATGTCGCGTTGTTCCGCCTGGATGTGGGCCGCCCATTGGAGTCGTTGGCGCAGGGCCTCGGCTTGGATGCGAATGGCCAGTGCCGGTGATTTGCCATGAAGTTGGGCCACCGCTTCATCGAGAAGCGATGAAAACCAATCGCTGATGAATTCCGCATCGGTCGATTCCTTGGCGACGGCATCTTTGCCAAAGTCTTCGAGAATTCGATGCGGGATGGTGCCAAACTCGCGGGCATTCCATTCCTTGCGCTCGGGTTCCATCGATTGCATGCCGCAGAAGTGTTTGAGGTAATAGCGAAACGGGCATGAAATGTAGGTGCGCATAGTGCTGGCGCTCATTCTGTTTTTTGGCGCGTGGCGAGGTGCTTGCCATGTCCAGTCGCGTTCCCATGCGATTGAGGATTCGGGTGGTTGGATTTCCTTGAATAGGCTCTTCACGCGTTGCGGAAGTTCTTCGGGTGTGGTGTTGAGCAAAAGTCGCGATGGCAGGAGCGCTTCGCCGCGTGCGCCGGATTTCGCGCAAAGGATGTCGACCCGTCCGTTGTTGCGTCGGGCTGCGATCATCGAGTTAAAGAGAAATGCGTCACGTGCGGCGCGTTGGTTGGCGGTGATGAGGCCGAGCCACTGACGAGCATTTTCGCCAAGCCAGGGGTCATTGGATAAGGCAGCCGGCACACGGCCTTCATTCATGCCGCAGAGCACGAGGTGCTTGCCAGGCTCAAAGAACAACTCAAGCCAACCTTGAATGTCGATCACGCGGTCCTCAGGCGGTTTCGGCACCGGCGAGGGGATTTGAGAGAGCATCAGCGAGACCCAGAAATCCGGCTTGCGTTTCACGCGACCCATCAATGGTGCGGCGCGTTCGACGAATTCCTGCATCGCAACAAACTCTGGGCCGGGTGCCTCCACTCGCTCGGCGATCGACAACAGCAGAGCATTGATCGCCTTGTCGGTGCCATCTCGTACGAAAGCATCGCGATGTTTTTCAAATGACAGCAGAGCGGGTAAGAGTCGCTTCGCCGTTTGCTTTTGATAATCACTCAACGGCGAGGTTTCATGGGTCAAGCGGCGGAGGTCATCGCTGCCGGCGATCATGCAATCATGGCGAAGATGCGCGAGGTCGGCGGCAATTTCGGAGCGTTGGTTGGCGACAAGAGCTTCAGTTTCCGGCAGCGCGAGCAGGTCGGCGACGATTTTCAGATCGGGCTTTGCGAGCCATTGCGACCAGACCGCAAACCAGCGTGCGATACCGGTCTCGACGCTGCGTGCGCCGGGGTGAAAGGCGGGCCAGCCGTTTTCGCTGAAGGCTCGGGCGAGCGCTTCGCCATCGCCGGCATCACTGCTGCCGATCGCGAGTTCAGGCGATTCGGTTCGGGCCTCGGCGACCACTCGTAGCGCTTCGGTCGCCTGTTGTTTCGAATCGCTCACAAGAAGCACAGAACCATGATCACCCTCCGGTAGGATCGAAATTTTTTCCAACCATGCGGGAAGGGGGGTGCCGAACTCGCAAAACAGCTCGGCCTCAGCGGCAGGCGCACCGATCAATGCGATCTTTGGCAACGTCGACTCTTGCAAGGCCTTGCGCAGGATCGGCTGCAACTCGGAAAGGCCTACCAAAACGATGCGGTTGATCTCGCTGGGCAGCGAGATGCCACGCGCGAGGACGCGACTGCGGCTTTCATAGCCCCATTGGCGGAGTTTGATCTCCATGTTTTTTTCCAACCTTTTGAGGCAGGACCAGCGTTCAGCTTCGATGGATTGGCCTAGCATCGCAGCAGCTGCCTCAAGGGTGAGGCCATTTTCCTGAAGCGATCGGCGCAAGGTCACAAATTCCAGCGACATGGCCTCGGCCCACGAGTCATCTTGTTGGGGCGGCTCGGGAAGCAAGGTTGCCAACGCGGACCAATCGACGATCTCCTCAAGCGTCTCAATCCATGCAAGTTGTTCGATCCACTCGGCAGCAATCACAGGATCGGGCGTCCTAAGCAGCGATCCGGGCGTGACGATTTTCGGGGAAAGCA
>Ga0214168_1000531_pt1 | contig 15666 bp, 15 predicted proteins | sample LakMenepilimnion_FD_153002 | JGI IMG/M metagenome (GOLD analysis project Ga0214168, IMG submission 153002) | Freshwater microbial communities from Lake Mendota, WI - Practice 29OCT2010 epilimnion v4 | ecosystem: Environmental > Aquatic > Freshwater > Lake > Epilimnion/Euphotic zone | place: Lake...
CACACTCCTTGGAATTGGCATAAAGAGCTTTTCGATTTGTGTAGAGATCTAAAGGTTGTCCCGTTTAGCTCACCGTTTGATCTAACTGCAGTAGAATTTCTCGAATCTTTAGATGCGCCAATGTATAAAATCGCCTCACTTGAGACCGGTGACCACCGTCTCATAAACGCCGTTGCCGAGACTGGGAAACCTTTGATTATCTCAACAGGGGCAACAGAGTGGAAAGAAATTGAAGAATTAGTAGAAGTAGTTGAGAAAACTGGAAATAAGGATTTAACACTTATGGTTTGTACGAGCTCTTACCCTTCGAATCCGGTTGATGCGCATTTGAAAAGAATTGAAACATTAAGGACTCAATTTGGTGTAAAAGTTGGATTATCTGATCACACTCTTGGAATTGGAGTGAGTATTGCTGCCATCGCACTTGGAGCGACCGCAATTGAAAAACACCTAACACTAAAACGAAGTGATGGTGGGGCTGACAGTGCTTTCTCTATGGAACCTGAAGAATTTGCTACGCTTGTGAAAGAAGGAACATCGGCATCTTCTGCTTTGGGAAACTCTCAATGGAGCATGCAAGAGTCTGAAAGAGAATCACGGAGATTACGTAGAAGTCTTTACATTGCTGATGATGTATCTGTGGGAGATGAAGTTTCTATTCACAATGTACGGGCTATAAGACCAGGGGGAGGCTGTCCACCAAAACTGCAATCCGAATTGATTGGAAAGAAATTCAAATACTCTTTAAAATCTGGTACACCAATGAAATCAGATTTGGTTGAATAAATGAAGTCGATTGCCATAATTCCCGCACGAGGTGGTAGCAAAAGGATCACAAGAAAAAATGTTAGGGATTTTAGAGGCAAACCTGTGATTGCATATGCAATACAAACAGCTATTGAATCGCAGCTATTCGATGAGATATTTGTCTCTACTGATGACCAAGAGATTTCAAAAATATCACAAGCTTATGGCGCACGGGTACCTTGGTTGCGAGATTTAAAATTAGCAGATGATTTTACAACTACTTCTGAAGTAATCAAAGATGCGTTGCACCGCATACAAGATTCATTTGGAGATGTTAAGAATGCTTGTTGCATATATCCTGTAACACCACTTCTGGAGCCGAGTTATTTGGTGGATGGATTGAGAACACTTGAAACAGGGGAGTGGGACTTTGTGGTCTCAGCAAAGCGAACTCGAGAAAATCCTCAAAAATTTTTCGCCCTCGATTCGGATCTGCGGATAGAGTTGTACACGCCAGAGTTTGAAACTACCAGAACGCAAGATTTAGAGACTTCCTATCTTGACGCAGCTCAGTTTTACTGGGGGACTCAAAAAGCTTGGCAAAATTCCAAGGGAGTTTTTTCTAGCAAATCCACTATTGTTGAGGTACCTGAGTACATGGGGATTGATGTAGATATAGAAGAAGATTGGGTCGCTATTGAAAAAGTCTTTGACGTGTTAAAATCAGAAAAATCTAAATTTTAGCCACTCAAATATTACGCTAATCGAAAGAGCTGACTTTATAAATTGACTTCTATAAAGAAGTTTTAGAAACCACTGTAGAAATTCTTGAGTTACTAAACATATTTACAGAATCATGAGTTTAACTTGACTTTCAAATTCAGGGATGGTCTTCCGTAATTCGTCAAAAGTACCAGAACCAAGAATTTTGCCCTCTGACAAATATATGATTTTATCGGCTTTCCTAATTGTAGATAATCTATGAGCTATGACTACTACAGTTGAAGTCTCTCGTAGTAATTCTAGCTCACTTGAAATATCTGCTTCAGTCTTGCCGTCCAATGAGCTTGTTGCTTCATCTAAGACTAGAAAATTTGGTTGTGTAAACATTGCTCTTGCAATTCCTAAACGTTGCCTCTGGCCCCCACTAATCTTTGTCCCTTTTTCACCGACCGGTGAATCCATCCCATCCGGTAGGTTTTGTACAAAGTCTTCTAAACATGCAATTTTCAAGGCCCGAAGCACAAGTTCATCAGTGGCCTCTGTGGTCGGATACCCCAGTGCCACATTTTCGCGAATCGTACCTGCAATGATTTCAACATCTTGTGGCACATATGCCAACGCACCTGGCCACTTAGTGATTGCTTCTTGGGGAGAGACACCAGAGATAAGAATCTCACCACTCTTTGCATTAATTATGCCAAGCATAAGGTCAGCAAGAGTAGTTTTTCCTGCACCCGATGAACCCACTATAGCGACAAGCTCTCGAGGACTAATTGTGATTGATATCTTCGAAATTGCAGCAGCAGAATTATTCGGGTAGTCAAAGAAAAGATTCTTAATCTCGCACTCAGGTACAAATCCTGAATGTGCGAGTTCAATCTGATCACTCACAAGAGGATTAGGTGCAGTATTCTTAAGCTCTCTAATCAATGAAAGCGTTGGATTAGCCTGGCCCAAGCTATTGCGAATTGAGATCGAACCCTGCTGAATTCGAAGTATTGCAGGTGCTAATCTGGTTCCTGCTGCTAAGAATACTGCGAGAATAGAGACTGCATGAGCTGCATCCTCTTGAATGAACTCTAAAGTACCAACAATAATGGCTCCAAGTATAATAACCGCTTCAATTATATACTTACTTATATAGGGCATGAAACTAATTTCAGCAGAGGCTTGAGCCAAGGTGTATCTAATTTTCTCAAATTCTCGAGAATAATAGTTTCTACGGTTTTTAACTACTGATTCACGGTAGGTTGATAACACCTCAATTATCTTTTCACTACTTTGAATACTCAAATTTGAATTTTTCAACCCTAATTCTTTAGCTCGGACATTCATAAAGAAATAAAGGGCAAAAGCAAATGTACCAAAAACAGCAGATGTACCAAGAGCGGTTATTGGGCTTAAAATAAAAAGACTAATTGTCATAATTAAGAGCAGTGATACATCGGCAGTCAAGACTACGGCTGTAGCAAAAACTTGCATTACAATAAGTTCCACACCTCTCGTCACTGCGAATACCAAATCTTGTGAGGATCTTGATTGAATCTCTAATAGTGACTTAGACAATAACTTTGAAATTAAAGTTGCAGAAATTTCAGCCCCGCGCCGACTAAAGAAAAAGAGAATTTTCCGTGTAAAATAGACAGAGAACAAAGTTCTGCCAGTAAGAATACAAACGGCTACAATTGCAAGTGCTGTGACTTGGGATTGGAAGGACCAATTTGATATACCAAGAATTTCTAAAACAAGAGAAATTCTATCGCTGGGCCTACGGGATTGAAGCCCATTTACAGATAACACTCCAAGTAACCCAACAATAGCAACAGCAAATAGGTCCAATACCCCAAGGGTCACCTGGATAATTGAAGCATAGGCAATTTTCTTGCGATCCCGCATGTTTAGTAGGGAGAACAATTCCTTAACTGTGCCCTGCTGAAACCATTTGAACCGGGAGACTCTATTTCCACTATTCATGGCTCAACCTTACCAAAGTACTCAAATCAAATTCTGTGCTCAAAAATGGAGCAATTTTCCTGCCAAAAAATCATGAGTACGTCATTTGTTGGCTTGTACTACGAGCCATCGAAACAAAAATTGGTGACTTTACAAGCACCCTTCACAAGGTAAGAGCAGAGTGTTTGGGCAAAAGTGTGTAGTTGGTCGATGGCCCAACTACGTCAGAACTGCCAATTCTAAGTGGCATCTGGCTCATAGTTGTGCGCAATTAAGGCGCATATACACCTGTAATCAAACGTCGATATTATTGATTCGAGTCACCACGCAAGAACTGCTTAACAAATATTTTGGTTCGCGCTAATACAGTCCATATTATACTCAAATATTTAATTAAGGCCCCCGTGAGGTTTTGGCACCTAATGATGTGTTTCTCTTGATAAACAACATTTAAGTTTTGATCAGCTTGGCCCCCTGGTTCAATGTCAGCAAAGGTATCCCTGACCCTTTTACCAGTGCCCCGCTTAAGAATTCTTAGGACAAGATCGAAATCTGCTGCCAGACTGAATTTTTCATTAAAACCATTTAACTCCTTTGTTATGGAGGATTGAAATATCATTGCTTGGTGGCAACCACCACGACGATTAAACGCAAAACCAATTAATGATAATTCTCTAGGTTTCCTGAAATTAAATCTCTTAGGATTCTTTCCGTTTATGCTATGAGCCCCGATTATCAGAGATACACTTAAATCAGTAATTTCCAAAATTGCCTTATCCAATACATTTGATGAAGCAAATCTGTCACCAGCATTCATAAACCACAAGTATTTACCAACACTCTTGCGAATGCCTTCATTCATTGCAGGATATATGCCAAGTCCGTTTTGATTTATCACGTGTATGTTCACATCATTGTTTGCGACAGAGCGGGCAAAATCCAGTGAATCATCTGTAGATGGCGCGACTACGATAATGAGCTCCCAATCCAGGAAAGTTTGATTTTGGAGACTTTCTACAGTCGCCTTTAGCCCAATTGAATGGTTCTTAACCACAGTGATGACTGAAACTATTGGCACCATATTACCTTTCTAATATCTAACCCAAGCCCACAAGTAAGTTTACAGGGTTATACTTCATTAATGGAGAAGTTGATGATTGTTACAAACTCGCTAACTGGAGGCGGCGCTGAAAGATCTATGAATTTGCTGAGCAATGAGTTCACAAAACGAGGCTGGGAAGTCCTAGTCGTAACGGCGAATTCAGGACCAGAAGATTTGATTCCTTTAGTTGGTGAATCATATTGCTTAAATAGAAATAAGCTTGGTCGTCAACAAATATTGTCCGTTTTTAAGGCTGTTTGGCGTTTCAATTGCATAGTGAAAAAGTGGAATCCGGATGCAGTAATTTTGAATTGTGATTTTCCTGAGTTATTGGGAGCTGCTGCATTTGGGAATTTCTCATTTTTTGTTGTTGAGCACTCATCAAAACCCTGGGGGAAACACCCACTTATGGGTAGGGTTGTACGTAAAGTTTTGAGATATCGAAATTCAATTTGGGTGGGAGTTTCAAATCATCTAAGTATTTGGCCTAAAATGGAAAGTGCAAGGTACACAATAGAAAATCCAATTATGAATATGAGAAACAGTTCAATCACATACTCCAGCCAAATGCTAAAGAGGCTCGTTTTCATTGGACGGCTTAGCCCAGAAAAAGGGGCTCATGAGTTTCTCAAAATCGCGGAGTCGGCCGAAGTAGACGCACTTGTTATTGGCGATGGTGCGATGAAGTCGAAGTTGGAGGCAAAGGCATCGCATTTTGAAGCACCGGTGCGGTTCACCGGTCAAGTTTTAGACCCTTGGAAACTAACTTGTGATGGAGATCTGCTCGTTGTGCCCTCTAAATTTGAGGGTGATGGACTTATAGTGCTAGAAGCGATTAGAGAAGGAGTACCCCTTTTACTATCAGATATACCAGACTTAAGGCGCTTTAATTTTCCAAATACCAACTATTGTGATTCTGTAGCTAGTTATATTGAGAAAATAGAAAGCTACTCAACCCAACTAAACAGTTTAAAAATCGCAAAAGAGGATGCAAGACCAATTCTAGAAGCAAGAAGTGTAGGGGAAATCTGCGATAAGTGGATTAAAGTTCTAACAATTGAGAAGTAGGAAATTAACCCTATGGTTACTCTAGAACTTATATAGGCAATCTTAAGATAAAGTTAGAGAATCTAACTAATAAAGAAACAAAGACGGAGGATTTGAAATTAAAGAAATCGTCGGAATTATTCACGAACACAGGAGTCATCTATCTCCTGAAATTTGGGGTGGATTCGCAATATACCCTAATGCTCTACGGCGAGGTTTTTTTGAGGGTGCAGATCTAGAAATCTTAGAATTAATCAAAGACGGTGATCATATTGCCAGAAAGTTTCAACCAACTAATGTTATCTCGAAACCAGACAGGATAAGAGTCTTTTTAAATCGAAAAAGAAACTTCATTGAAATGCGAAATGCACTTAACAGTTATGATAGCAGAAAAAAAACAGTCCTTTATCATCACATGAATTCTTTTGTTTTACCACCATCTTGGTTAATAACATTGAGTAAAGAGTTTAACATCCACATGGTCACTTCACTAGTGGATTTACAAGAGTGTACTTATCCAGATTTTCTTGGCTCAAAAATTGCCGAAAAGCGGAGAGAGAATTACAAGGTGACTTTAGACTTAGCGAAAGCGATAGTTACGGCTTCGCCATTTCTGGTTGATGATGCGAATAAATTCTTGCAAATTCCGCAAAATAAGATGTTTGTCGCTCCATTAGGTTGGGATCACATTCCACCAATTGAAAAAATCTCCGCGACAAATATTGATGACTTGGTAGACGTATCAAAGCCTTTCTATATATACCCTGCTAAAGCTTGGAGACATAAAGGGCATACCGAACTTATTGAGAGTTTTTCTGATAGTGAAATTGATGGAGCACTACTTCTTGTTGGTGGGCTTGGCAAACAGAGATATGCATTAGAGAAGATTATTCGCAAAAAGCAGCAACAAAAAAGAATTAAAGTCTTAGGCTTTCAAAGTGATTTAATGCACTATTCGTTGATCGCTAAAGCTACAGGAATGCTGTTCCCCTCCGTCTACGAAGGTTTCGGGTTACCTTATGTGGAGTCTGCAATATTGAGAACTCCTGTGATCGCTTTTGAAAACGAATCAGTAAATTCAATCTTGGGATCACGGGGTGCTTTTCTATTCGAGGGTGGAGATTATGGCGCTATGGTTGGAAGCCTACCGAGCATTTTAAACAGCTCAATAAAGGAGCGGGTGATAACTAACGCATTCAATCAAGTCGTGAATCTAACTTGGGAGAATACAGCCAAAAAGACGGCCATTATGTACCGATCACTTGTCGAGTAATTGCAGTACATTTCGAAGAGTTTAGAGTAATATCTGAAACCAGGCGGAATGTACGGTTGAAACGCGTAGTAAAGAGAGAAAGCCAGAGAGTAGGGTAAATTTAAGTGCGTGAATTAACTAAGTCTATTTTTAGGAGAGCTAGTGATTCACGTTTTATAAATAGATATTTCATTGGTACCGGGATTGACATAGGCGGAGCCCCAGATCCGCTTTCGTTGTATTCAGATTTTTTCCCTCTAATGAAGTCCATTAAAATTTGGGATCTACCGGATGGAGATGCACAGTTAATGGAATCGATATCGGATGAATCTTTTGATTTTGTCCACAGCTCACATTGTCTAGAACATTTAAATGACCCATATGAAGGAATTAGAAATTGGTTTCGAATTTTGAAACCAAATGGCCACCTGATAGTTACAATTCCAGAAGAGGATCTATATGAGCAAGGAATTTTCCCGAGCACCTATAACCGAGATCATAAATGGACATTTACCATCCATAAATGGGATAGCTGGTCTACCAATTCAGTAAATGTAATCGAATTGCTAATTTCACTAGGTGCCTTAGCAGACATTAAGTTAATTTCACTTGAAGATCGTATGTATCGATATTCGTTACCTCGATATGACCAAACATCCACACCTATCACCGAATCAGCCATTGAGTTTATCGTAAGGAAAAAAACTGAGGAAGAAATTGAAAAGCAAGGTCGCCTTCCAGGTATAAGACAACCGGCTTCGGACCTTAGGAAGTTCTATAATCAATATCAAATTGATTATAGAACGATGAAGGACTCTAATTTTTCGAGTAGCCCATTTTTAGATGAGGGAGAATTATGAGTGCACATTTTTTCGATGAGTACTTCCGTGAAGCACAAGAAGTATTCACATCACTACCGTCACTTTCAACTATATTAAATGATGTATCTGATCTTTTTTACTCTGCAATTCAATCAGAGAAAAAAATATTCTGGATGGGAAATGGCGGTTCGGCTTCGGATGCTCAGCATTTAGCGGCAGAACTTGTAGGAAGATTCGAACTAAATCGTGCTCCAATTGCTAGCATTGCCTTGAATACAGACACATCTATAATAACTGCTATAGCTAATGATTTTGGCTACGATGAGATTTTTTCTCGTCAGATATTAGCTCTTGGATCTGAAGGGGATGTCTGTGTTGGAATTTCAACTTCTGGAAAAAGTAAGAACGTTATAAAAGGTTTGCAAGTTGCTCAATCGATCGGAATTAGAACAGTTTCACTAGTTGGCGAGAATACAGAATTTTTATTGGATTGCTCTGATTTTGTAATTTCAGTTCCTTCTAATCGTACATGCCATATCCAAGAATCTCATATTGCTATTGGCCAAGCATTGTGTGGGCATCTCGAATTACGATTGGAAACTAAAACTTTGTGATTTTGAAATGTTATTCAGAGTCCATCAAAAAAGACAAACTTCTCCTCATTTTGGATCGAGACTCTACGATTATTGTCGACCAAGGGTACATGTGGGACCCAAAAATGCTTGAATTCTTGCCTGGCGCTTTAGAGTCCATCAAGTTCGCATCTGAAAATAATTTCAATATCGCTATAGCAACCAATCAGAGCGGAATAGATCGTGGATTTTTTTCACTTGAAGACTTTTTGAATTTCACTCAAGCATTAGTCAGGATTGTCAATATGAACGGGGGAAGAATTGACTGTGTTGCAGCTTGCCCACATTCTCCTGAGAGGAAATGTGATTGCAGAAAGCCAAAACCTGGATTGATTGAGGCACTCTTAAGGCAGTTCGAGTGCCCTAAGGAAAATGCTATCTTTCTTGGCAATGCTCAAAGTGACGTTGAAGCCGGGAATTCTGCTGAAGTACACTCCGATATTGCAGTAGGAAGCGCCATAAAGGATAAACTTCGCTTATGGATGTCTCTCAGTGATCACAACTAGAACCCCTCTTAGAGTTTCTTTCGTAGGCGGAGGCACAGATTATGAGTCTTTCTTCTCTCGCACCACCGGATCCGTTGTGGGCTGCACAATTGATCTCAATGTTTACGTAACTTTGCTCAAATTACCAAAGTTTGCTCGAGAAAAATTTCGCTTTACCTATAGACAGACAGAAAGTGTGAGTGACATAGATGAAATGAAACACCCTGTCGTGCGTGAAATGATGAGAAATTTATGCTGGGATATGCCGCTCAATATTGCAACAATGGCAGACGTACCCGGTAACTCAGGTTTAGGCAGTTCATCCGCTTTTACTGTTGGATTATTGTTGGGATTAAGAAAATTAGATTCAAGTAAAGACTTAGAACCGGCACAATTGGCCGAGAAGGCAGTCGAAATTGAACGAACTTTACTTGGAGAGCCTGGAGGATGGCAAGATCAATACCACGCGGCATTTGGTGGATTTCGATCATATGAATTCACCAAATCATCAGTTCATGTGGGAGAAAAATTCATGGATCAATCACAACTGAATGAGCTATCACGTTACTTTACACTGGTAGCAACAGGGAATGCGAGAGATTCTAAGAAATATGCAGAGGCAACTGCCAACGTCGCCAGCTTAGATGATGAGTTGCTTACGCTTGCCAGTTTAGCTAGAGAATTAGCTAAAATCTTAGCTTCTGAAAAAAGCATGGAAGTTGTAGCCTCAACACTTTTTTCATTTATGAATGAAGGTTGGGAAATTAAAAAGCATTTTCATGATTCGATCGCACCAAAAGAAGTTTTAAGTGCTATTGATATAGGAAAAAGAAAAGGGGCAATTGCCGCTAAATTATGCGGTGCCGGGTCATCAGGATTTCTCCTATTTGGTCACCCCCCTGAAGTTCAAATGGAACTCATGAGCGCTTTTCCAAACGGATTTTCCTTTCCTGCAGCATTTATTGATCGAGGCAGTCAAATTGTATTCGCAAGCTAATGTTTAAGGGGTTAAACTGAAGAACATCAAAAATACATACTCATTGAGTTTTACTAGCATTTTGTTAGGAAGGGCACGTGATGCGGGAGAAATCTAGATTGCTTCGAAAATGGTTACTCCATGTTCAGGATGTCATTGTTTCTGCAACTTTAGGTGCTATAGAAAATACTGATTATTCTAATCTTTATATCTTAAATCAATATGCTGGTGTCAGGTTTGGGACACCTATTTTAGGTCGACTTCAACATGGATGGAGTCCTGACGAGCTATCGACTATGTATTATCAAAATAATTATGTTCAATCGTTTGTCTGGAGCCAAAAGGCCGAAGAATGCGCACGTGGTAAGGGATGGCGAAATGTTCATGCAATCGGTGCTCCCTGGCTGTATTTAACTGCAATTCTTGAAAAAGATGGTTGGAAATCATGTCCGGAGGAGTCGATAGAGTTACGTTCCTTAGAAGAGATTTGGGTTTATGGTTTCCACTCAACTAAGAGAGTGGAATCAGTTGACACTGAACTTATAGAATTCATTGAATTGGCCATAAAATCAAAAGCAAAAAGAAAGCAAGTCCTTTTATCTGAGAGTGACTTTCGATGTATTCAGTCTTATTCTAGTGAGCTTTTAAACCAAATTGATATTGTCACTCTCGGAAAAAGACGAGGTAATATCTCATCTAACTCTCACTTGTTTAGGTTGTATCATTTACTTTCTAATACACAAACTATAGTTACAGATCATCCAACCACTCTTTTACTGTACGGAATAACTCTAGGGTGCAGGTTACGTTGGATTTATAATAGTTCTTTTGATAAAGGACATGAATTTGCACTCAAAAATAATGATTTAGAACTAAAAGATTTCATGAGCGATTCCCTAAATGATGTAGAGTTAAAGAAGTTTGCCTACGATTGCTTAGGTCAAAGTTCCTTCAAAACTCCGGATGAGATTCGGAACCTCTTTTCATGGCATAGTGATGGCATGCTCTTCTCACAAAAAATATCTACTATATTTAAGAACACCATTGCGTTAATTCCACGGTATGTCCGGTCTAAGGTTGGGAACTAATCACCGTATGTATCTTTTTAATGCTACCTCATCTAAGTTGTGAGATCCGTAAGAACTTGAGCCCCCCCAAATATTAAATTTGGTCCACTGACCATTCTCAATCCACCAAACTCGAGGATCCCTAAACTGGTCAGCCGTTTCCCAAAATTCTCTTTCACTAATCTCAACATAATCGAGCCAGTACTGTAAATCATCCGAAACTACATGGTCATACTTTCTAACCATCTCTATGCCTTCTTCGCGCGACATTAGACCAGCACGAATATCCTTTGAAGCATGATCAGATGCCCTTCCATAGCCAAATTTGATAAATTTTAGCAAATCATGGGCACCATTTTCGTATCGATCGTCTAAATTCGACATTAAGCGGTAAGTTCTTTGAAAAGGAGTTTGTGAAGGTATCCACCCATAGAGCTGGTTCATTAATTTCGCATGTTCGTTAGGATCCCATTTGAAAAAATTCCCAATATAAATCCCTTTTGTATTATTCTCTAGAATTTCCCGATCACTGGGATACTTTGCCCACTGTAAGTCTTTTTCAACAAGTTTATCTCTTTCATCATTTAGCATCGAATTCCACTCAAAACCTCGTAGACCATGCTCGTGTCTTACTCTTGCACTGAATTCAACAAAGTCATCTGGGTCGAACATTCCTGAGATATCCCATGCGATTTCACCCCAAATTATCAAAGGAATTTTAAACTTAGTTGCAATTTGGATTGGATAGGTAAAAATACCGCAATGGGCGTGCCAATTCATATCGCCCATTAGTCGAAACGCAATTCTATTTAGCTTTTTTAAGACATCTACACTTGGCCCAAAAACTAAGTGGTCGGCATCAAAAACTTCCCGCATCTTATTACGATTAAAGTCTCCTTCGGGTAAGTAATTGTTTCCATGATAAGTTACTAGAAGTGGCTTAAGACCGTAATCGGTAACAACTTTATGAGCTTGGTAATAACTATCTTTCCCTCCACTCACCGGAATTATACAATCATATTCACTTTTTCGATTTAACTTAACTTCATTAATAATTTCTTCAAATTTTTTGCGGCGCATGTCCCAAAAATCTTTTGGTAAGTTTTCAAACACTTCTGCTGTTTTGCAGGCGGAGCACACACCATCTGACATTTCTAAGTTAACTGAGATAGAAGGGTAAACACATTTCTTACAGTAATTCATCTGTAGTCACTTTCATATAATGAGTTTCTATAAGTCTTGGAGGCCGTACATTAATCCCATGATCAAACAAAAATTTGTGAGCCTGATACACGCTTTGGTCTTGGTGCTGGAAAATATTGGCAGCGGCAACTGCATCAATTTCAGTCTCGATAAATGCGCGCCGAAAATGTTGCCACTGTCCAACCCCCCCGCAAGCTATTACAGGGATCGATACGAGGGAGGTTGCGATACTTAGCATGTCTAAATCATATCCCTCTTTCCCCCCGTCGTTGTTAATGGAATTCAGTAGGATCTCTCCTACTCCCAAATCCTCTACACGCCTTAAATAATCTTTCCAGTCTTGTTTAACACATGTTTGCCCGCCATCGATATACACCCTGTACTTATCCTCTGTAAACTTCACATCAATTGATGCAACTACAGACTGACTCCCAAACTCTCTAACCGCTTCTTGTAACAAAGCAGGATTAGAGACAATACTGCGATTAAATGAAATTTTGTCTGCACCGTGTTTAATTCTTAGCTCAACATCTTCCATGGTGCGAATCCCACCTCCGCAGGTTAGAGGCATATACGCCACCTTTGATACCTCAGCTAAAACCTCTAAGAATGTTGCTGGAGTCCTTTCATTCAAGTCGCTCCTACCACTTTGCCAATTGTTATCTCGTGAAATATCTAAAAAACAAATTTCGTCGGCTCCCCATTCACTCAATCGATTTATAGTTAATAGCGGGTTCCCTAGATTCTTATATTCATTAAACTTTTTGCTTTGAACTACGTGGCCATCTTTAAATAATACGATTGGTATGATTCTATTTTTTCTCATTGAATGCCCAAGAAATTACTTAATACTGTGAGGCCTGAAATTTGACTCTTTTCTGGGTGAAATTGGACTCCCATGACATTCTCTCTTGCAATCACTGAAGTAAAATCTGCCCCATAACTAGTTGTAGCGATATTCATTTTTGGATCAGAAGGATTTAAAGCAAAACTATGCACAAAATAAAAGTCATCTTTTTCTGTGATTCCATTTACCAGCGGGTGGTTTTGTTGAATCTGAATGTTGTTCCAGCCAATATGGGGAATTCTTTCAGAAACTGAATTAAGCTCATCAACGGTTCCAGGAATTAAGCCGAGACCTTCGTATTTCCCGAATTCTGAGCCAAATTCAGCTAGTACCTGCATCCCAACGCATATGCCAAGAAATGGTTTACCTTTCTCAAGAGAGCTGAACAAAACATCCAATGGAATCTTCTCTCTGATCTTTGAGATTGATGCTCCGAAGGAACCGACTCCAGGGAGAATTATGTGGCTGGCATTCTCTAAATCCGAGGAACTATTACTAATCATGGCAGAAGATAATCTAGAAGCCATGTTGTATACGGACGCTACATTCCCTGAGCCGTAATCCAGGATGCAGATTTTACTGGTCAACTTGCCCTCCCTAGAGTGTCATTTTCTGACATGCGCGCACAAGTAGTTAGAATATCCAATCATGGTAAATGCAACATTACCACTTACCGATATCACTATTGTGATACCTACCTATGGTCGCCCTCGTTTTGTTCTGAGGACGATGAAATATTTCAATACGACAGGGATTCAAGTAATTATCATGGATGGGAGCAAGTTTCCCATTTCAGATGAGGATTTACAAGGCTTAAATTCAAACATTAGTTATATTCATTCATTAAAAACGTTTGAAGAACGGCTAGCAACAGCTGGAAAGATGGTAAAGACTAAATATGTAGCTATGCTTGGAGATGATGAATTTCTAACTGTAAGCGGATTATTGAAGTGTAAGACTGAGCTTGATAATGACCCCGAACTAGTTGCATGTACTGGAACAGCTTTAGCATTTTACTTTAACAAAGATAAAGTTGAATTTACAAGCGTATATGATACTTGGCTGACAAAAGGTAACGTGAATCAAGAAGATGCTATTTCTAGAATGTATTTCCATTCGAGTAACGCCGTTTCTGCGATCTGCTATTCATTGGTTCGGACAGAAGTTTGGGAAAAAGCTTTTAGAATAACTAGTTGCAACCCAAACGGAATTGTCTTCTTAACTGAAATTTTCTTTGAACTTGCTGTTTGTTACCAAGGAAAAACGAAAGTTATTGAGGATTTATATTGGTTTAGGAGCCATGAAAATATCCCATTATGGCAAAGTGAACCTGTAGTTGCATTACGAAAATGGTTACATGATCCAAGATATGTTCGACAGCGCAAGCTGTACTTGGACGCATTTTTCGACACTTTAGTTCGCTTTGAAAATGGTTTCACTAGAGAGAATTTCAAATTATATTTAGTCAAAGCTCTGGAGCTTAATGCGATGAGAGGATCGACACTGAAGTTAAAAGGAGATTATCGTGGGGTTCGACAGTTAGAGAAGATTGTGTTGCTAGCATACTATTTAGTACCAGCCTCTTGGGTCACGAAGTTCAAGTTAAAAAATTTGAATACAGCAATCCTTAAGAGTGAGAAAAAAACCGATTCTTCTCATGCCTCGAATTCCAACAACATAGACCCTGAGAGATACTCTACCGAGATTTCCCAAGTCAGATCGTTTGTAGAGCATTTCTATAGGAGCGAGAATCCAAAAATTAGTGGTTGATGTGTTTTTCATGATTTGGTATTTCACTCGACTTTCTATAAGTAGAGTGCTCCAAATCAGATAGAAGCGGAAGAGTCTAAGAAAATGAGTTGTTACTGGCAGCCTTAGTTTGAAGGTACTGGTCGGTTTGATAGGATTTTCTCATGATCAAGTTATTGAGAGAGCCTTTCCTAAACTATAGAAATAGATTTTTGGCTTTGTTTATTTCCTCACACGTGTTGATCTCAATACTATTAGGAAGAATTTACGTTTTTGCGCCTGATGAAAGAGCATATTTGTACACTTTCAACAACTTGTACGGAAATACGGAAGATCCCAATCCTCAATATGGGAGTGGGTGGATCGCAGTGCCTAAAATATTTCTGTGGCTATTGTATTTACCACCTAAAATCTTGACTCTTGTTGGAGTACCAGACATATTGGCTTTACGATTCTTAAGTATAGGATTAATCACCATTACACTTTTGACTTTTTTAGATATTGACTCTCGAAAAAATAATAGAGTGAACTCAGATAGAATTCCAGCAATTTTCTTCTTCTTCTTTATTCCCTCAGTTTTCTTATGGACTTCGATGGGATTACGAGAGGCCTTTATCATATGTGAAATGTCCCTAGTCATTGGGGGCATTTTTTATTTTGGAGTGGGCAAGTGGCTTTTATCAACCTCAATGCTTTTGATTGGATCATATGGCTTACTCTCAACTAAGAGCTATATCTGGTTCGTTTTGGTTCTGAGCTTTGTGATTTGCTTGATATTTAACAAAATTACCCGAGGTTTCTCCATGCTAGCTTCCTTGCGTTTAATTGTATTTGCTGTTCTATTACCAGTACTTTTTTTTGCTCTGACTTCATCAGTGTATGCCTTGAATTTTGTTGTGAATTCTAGTATTTCAAAAACAGGTGAGCGATCTGGGGATTCAATAAGCCAGGTATTTGTGGGTATTTCAGAAGCTAACTCAGGTACTAACTCAGGTACTAACTCAGGTACTAACTCAGGTACTAACTCAGGTACTAACTCAGGTACTAACTCAGGTACTAACT